>Ga0136846_1224240_pt1 | contig 14714 bp, 12 predicted proteins | sample HopSoiMetagenom2_FD_96841 | JGI IMG/M metagenome (GOLD analysis project Ga0136846, IMG submission 96841) | Grasslands soil microbial communities from Hopland, California, USA - 2 Assembly 2016 (version 4) | ecosystem: Environmental > Terrestrial > Soil > Grasslands | place: USA: Hopland...
CGGCGGTGCGGCGCGTAGGGGATCAGCTCCATTCGATCGAGGATGTTCGCCGACCACTCGCGGTCCGCGGCGCGGAAGTCGCCGACGAACCGCGCGACGACTCCGTCGACCCGTGAGAGCGCGGTCAGGAACGGCTTCGGGTCACGCTTGCCGAAGAAGGATCCGGTATGCGTGATCCTGAAGCGCTCAGCCCCTGGGTGGTACTCGAGACCGTCGAAGTCGTCGAAGTCCGAGCCGTTCGCGATCGCAACCACACGCGCGCGCTCGTTGCGCGCGCGCATCTCGGCGGCGATCGCATCCGACACCGTCACGATCGCGTCGGCATGCGAGGTCACGAGCTTCGCGACGGCGTGCTGCCCCTGCTCCTTCGCGCGGACGAGGGCGCGCTGAGAGTCGCGATGCGGGTGCGCGACGAGCGAGTCGCGCAGGTCGGCGACCCAGCGCGCGCCCGTCGCACGCTTCACGGCCGCGCCGACGAAGTGCACCGAGCCTGGCGGCGACGTCGTGATCACGACGTCGATCCCCTCCTGTCGCGCGAGCCGGATCGCCGCCGGGACGGCGGTGATGTTCCAGGGCACGCCCTCGTCGGGCACCAGCAGCCGGCGGCCGAAGAGCTGCAGCCGGCGCGAGTAGCGCTCGAGGCCCGCCGTCCCGTGCAGCTCCTCGGCAGGACGGCGGCCTCGCGGCCCGAGGAAGCGCGCGCGATGGACCCACGCGAGCGTCGGCATCGGCAGGTCCTCGTCGCGGTGGATCCACTTCGGGTCGTCCGGAGCGAGCACGTGCGTCTCGATCCCGAGCTCCGGCAGGTGAGTCGCGAGCTTGAGAGGCCGCTGCACCCCGCCCCCGCCGGCAGGCGGGAAGTACATCGTCACGAGCAGGACCTTCACGCCGCGCGATCGTAGAGACTGGCGGCGTGGAGGGGTCGAGGGCGTACGACGTCGTCGTGGTCGGCGCGGGCATCCTCGGGCTCGCGACCGCGCGCCGCCTGCTGCAGGAGCGCCCGGGCCTCCGCCTCGCGGTGCTCGAGAAGGAGACGGCGATCGCGACCCACCAGACCGGCCACAACTCGGGCGTCGTCCACTCGGGGATCTACTACGCGCCGGGCTCGCTCAAGGCACGCCTCTGCAGGGAGGGCAAAGCGGCGCTCGAGCGGTACGTCGCGGAGCGCGGGCTGCCCTACGAGCGGTGCGGCAAGCTGATCGTCGCCACGGACGAGTCCGAGCTCCCGCGCCTGGCCGAGCTCGAACGGCGCGCGGTCGCAAACGGCGTCGACGGGCTGAGGGTCCTCGAACGCGACGAGCTGCGCGCCTTCGAGCCCAATGCGGCAGGCATCCGCGCGCTGCACGCGCCCGAGACCGCGATCGTCGACTACCGCGCGGTCGCCGCCGCGCTCGCGTCCGACCTACGCGAGGCCGGAGGAGAGCTCTCGCTCGGATCGGCCGTCGTCGGCCTCGCGGAGCGGGAGCGGAGCGTCGCCGTCGAGACGACCGCCGGCACCTTCGAGGCAGCGGCGCTCGTCGGCTGCGCGGGCCTCCAGTCCGACCGCGTCGCCGCGCTCGCCGGCACACGGGCACCGGTGCGCATCGTGCCGTTCCGAGGCGACTACTACACGCTGAAGCCGCCGGCGCGCGCGCTCGTCAACGGCCTCGTCTACCCCGTCCCCGATCCTGCGTTCCCGTTCCTCGGCGTCCACTTCACGAAGCTGACCGACGGCCGCGTGATCGCCGGGCCGAACGCCGTCCTCGCGTTTGCGCGCGAGCGGTACGGGCGCGCCGGCGTCGACATCCGGGACGTCGCCTCGACGCTCGGCTACCGCGGCTTCTGGCGCTTCGCGCGCCGGCACTTTCGGTTCGGCGCGGGCGAGATGTGGCGCGACGTCGTCAAGCGGGCCTACGTGCGCGAGCTGCAGCGTTACGTGCCGGCTGTGACGGCCGCCGATCTCGAGTTCGGGCCGTCGGGCATCCGCGCCCAGGCGCTCGACCGGCAGGGGCGGCTCGTCGATGACTTCGTGCTCGAGCGCACCGGGCGGCAGCTCCACGTCCTGAACGCCCCCTCCCCCGCCGCCACCGCGTCGCTCGCGATCGCCGACCACCTCGCGGCCCGGGCCGCCGAGCTGCTGGTTTAGCTCATCCCGTCCGCCGGCAGCAGCCGGAAAGGGCCGGCGGGCCCGGGCAGGACGCGGAAGTGGCGCTCGTCGAGGGTGAAGACGTCCTGGATGCGATGGCGCCAGGCGAGGACGACGATTGATGCGTCGGCGAGACTGACGTCGTAGCGGTCGACGATCGTCTTCGCCTCACCGACGTCGTCGGCAGCCCACGGAGTGAGTCGGTAGGCGCCGAGCGAGACCTCTTCCAGCAAGCGGACACGCTTCGCCAGGCCGGCGCGCTTGGCGATCAGGTAGTCGAGCTCGGCGAGCACAAACGGCGACAGCAGCAGCGGGGTTCGTGCGCCCAGGAGGGCACGGCGGGCGTCGACATGTCGTGGCTCGCGGTCGTCCCAGGCTGCGAGGACCCCGCTCGTGTCGAGAAGGATCAATCCTCGCCGAAGCCTTCGGCGAGGATCTCGTCGACGTGCTCGGCGAGGTTCCCCGGACCGCTCCAGAGCGGAGCCCGGGGTCGGGGGGCCAGCTCGACGTCGACGACGTGCTCGACGCCTTCGCGGATCAGCTCCGCTTCGCTCTTCCCCGACTCGGCCGCCGCGCGCTTCAGCCGGTCCGCGAGCTGCTCGGGCAGATAGACGGTCGTCTTCTTCACGCCATACATCTTGCCATACATGGTGCGCTAGCCCTGCAGCCGGTACAAGTGGCCCTTGCGGACGGCCCACGTCGCCCCGTAGCGCCGCGCGACGCCGGGCGCTCGCCCCGCGAGCCACGCCTCGACCGCCTTCACCCGCTGATAGGGCATGTTCGCCTTCGTGTTCGCGACGTGCACCGGCGGCGCGGCGACCACGTAGACGGGCGCGGCGGCGAGCAGGTGGTAGCTGATCTGCGGCGTCGCGATGATCACCGCCCGGGGCGGAACACGCTTCAGCTCGCGCAGCAGCGCCGGTGAGAGCGCGTTCGGGTCGCGGGAGGAGAGCGGCGTCCAGTGGCGCCCGGCGTGAACGGCGATCGGCAGCACGAAGAGGCCGGCTGCGATTGCGGCGACCGCGTGCCGCTCCGGGATCCACCGCCGGCGAAAGAAGATCGCGCCGGCGACCAGCCCGGCAACCGCGCCGACGAAGGCGAACCAGGTGATGAGGTCGGGGGCATCGCCGGCGGTGCCGTAGCCGAAGTCACCGGGCCAGCGCCGCTCGAGCACGATCCCCGCAACGAGCGCGGCGGGCAGGACGAGCCACGAGCGCGCCAGCAGCGCCAGGCCACCCGCGAAGGCGAACGTGAACGGCAGGAAACCCGCTGCCCGGCGCGACTGGGAGAGGGAGACGAAGTCGGTGAAGTGCACGAAGAGCGTCGGCACGAGCAGGATCGCGAGCAGGGCCGCGCTGCCCCCGAGGACGTAGGCGCTCCACCGCCGCCGGAACGCGAGCGCAGCGAGCGGGACGAGCACGAGCGCCGCCATCGCCACGGGCCCCGAACGGCTGACGACCGAGGGCTCGATGCGGAAGCGATGCTGAGAGAACACCTGCAGCTCCAGCGCATACTTCTGCAGCCCCGCCGCGAGTGCGGCGGGAGTCGGGTTGTGCCCCAGGCTCTCGTTGGCGAGCGGCCGCAGCCAGAGGAGAGCGCCGAGCGCCGGCACGGCCGCGGCGCCGAGCGCGGGCGCTGCCGCGCGCCATTCGCCGATGCGCACGAGGACGAACGCGCCGAGTGGGATCAGCGCGAAGACCGCGTAGGTCGCGTGGACGAGCGTCAGCTCGCCGAACGCCGCCGCCACCGCGATCGCGAGTGCCCACGTGCGCGCCTCGAGACACAGGAAGAAGAGCGCGACCGCCGCCGGGACGAGCATCTGCTTCGATGCCGTCGCCGGCAGGGCGAGAGATGTCCACGAGCCGCCGTGGCCCGCTGCGAACACGTAGAGCCCGAGCTGGCCGGCGAGTACGGAGAGCCCGGCCGCGACGGAGTCGAAGACCGCGAGGCCCGACTCCCACACGAGCAAGGACGCGATCGGCGCCAGCACCGACTCCTCGTGGTTGACGACGACGGCAGAGTCGAGCCCGGAGATCTTGGCCACCATCGCCTCGAACGCGTGCCAGAGCGGGAAGGCGTAGCCCGGGTGCAGGCCTCCGTTCTTGAACTCGTCGACCGTCCGGAGGTGCAGGTCGCCGAGCTCGACGAGCTTGCGCACCCGCGCGAGGTGGAAGAGGCCGTCGCCGGTGGGCGCGCCTGCGACGTGCCAGAGCGCGATGCCCAGCGCGACGCCGCCGACGAAGACCAGGGCGCCGCCGCGCGGCCGTGGGACGCTCAGCGGCCGCCGCAACCCGGCGAGGAACGCGACGGCCCCGATCGCCGCCAGGAGCCACAGGGCGAGCGTCACGTCGCCGTGCACGGTGAAGACGACGGCCCAGGCGGCGAACACCGCGGCGAGACCGAAGACGAACGCCGCGGCGGTCGAGCGGCTGCCGGCTGCGCGGGCGATCAGCACCCCGGGCAAGAGCACGACCACGGTCGCCCCGACGAGGCGTAGGTACTCCCAGACCGGGCTCAAGAGAGCAGCGCCGGCACGTCGCCCGAGGCGAGGAAGCGGGCGCCGTCGCGGTAGCGGCGCCCTCGCTCGCCGCGGTAGGCGAGCGAGCGGAGGCGCAGCGACGCGAGCAGGAGCCGCCGTGCCCGCTCCGCCTCGCGCGCACCACGGTGCTTGGCGAAGAAGCGCAGCAGGCCGCGGAGGTTCTCGACGTAGAGGCTGCCGCCGTGCGAGGCGCCGCCGACGTGCACGACCTCCGCATCGGCCACGAACGCGACCGCCCAGCCCGCCTGGCGGAAGCGATACGTCCAGTCGGTCTCCTCGCTGAACATGAAGAAATCCTCGTCGAAGAGGCCGACCTCGTCGGCCGCCTCGCGCCGCACGAGCAGCGCAGCGCCGTACAGCGTCTCGACCTCGCCCGTCCGGTCGTACCGGAAGCCGCCGCCGTAGAACCCGTTCAGGAGGCTCGAGCGCGGCGCGATCTTGCGGAGGTAGAAGTACTCGGTCGCGAGCCGCCACAGGGTCGGGAAGCCGCGCACCGAGCGCTGCAGCGAGCCGTCGGGGTTCGTGAGCCGCGGCCCTGCGACGGCGACGCGCGGATGTGAATCGAGGTGTGCGCGGAGGCGTTCCACCGCGTCGCCGACGACCCACGCGTCCGAGTTGAGCAGGAACGCAAACCGCCCCTGCGCCACCCTCATGCCTGCGTTGTTGCCGCTGCCCATGCCGCGATTCTCCTGCTCGATCACGCGCGCCTCCGGGAACCGCTCGCGCACGAGCGGCAGCGTCCCGTCGGTCGAGCCGTGGTCGACGACGATCACGTCGTAGCCTCGAACCGAGTCGAGGCACCGCTCGATCCAGGGCATCGCGTCGTAGGTGACGACGACGACGCTCACATCGGTGTTCACGGCTCCGGAACGGTGGCGGGCTCGCGGCGCCGTGCTCCCTCCCAGAGGATGATCGCGAGCCCCGGCAGCCCGAGCGCGAGCGTCATCACGAAGAAGAGGAAGCCGGTTGCGAAAGCGGCGTCGGCATCGACGCCGAGCTTGCCGAGGAAGCTGACGAAGAATGCCTCGCGCACGCCGAGGCCGTTGACAGTGAACGGCACGAGCATGACGAGGAAGAGCAGCGGCCCGAGGACGATGTAGGGCAGCAGGGAGAGGTCGATGCCGACTGCCTTCGCCGAGCCCCAGATGGCGACGATGCGCATCAGCTGCGCCGTGACCGTCACGAGGCAGACGACGAGCAGGGCGCCGGTGTGGTCGCGGTAGCCGTGGATGCCCTCGTAGACGGCGCGGATCGGCCGTTCGATCTTGATCCGCCTCAGGAACGGCACCGAGAAGCGGAGCACGCGCCGCATGCGCCGCGAGAACATGACGACGCCGGCCAGCACCGTCAGCACGACGAACAGCGCCTCGATCCAGAGGTAGGCGCCGATGTCGTAGCGGCCGATCGCGAGCAGGAACCCGATTCCCGCGAGCAGCAGCGTGACGGCGCCGCCGAGCGCCCGCTCGAGGAGCACGGACCCGGCGATCGGCGAGCCGTAGCCGGGATGGCGCCGGGTGGTCTCATAGATGCGGGACGCGTCGCCGCCGACGCCGGTCGGCAGCACCTGACCCACGGCGTAGGAGACGAAGTACGCCCGCAGGAGCCAGGCGACGGACTCGCTCACGTCGCGCACCCGCAGCAGTAGCTGCCAGCGCCAGGCCTGGAGAGGGACGGTGCCAAAGGTCAGGACGAGGGAGAGGAGCAGCCACCAGAGGCTCGCCGACCCGATGATGTGCAGCGTCTTGCCGAGGTCGATCTTCGCGACGATGTAGGCCGCCGCGGCCCCCGTCACGGCGACGGTCGCGGCCAGCCGGAACCAGCGTTTCCTCAGCATCAGGCGAAGCGCTCGTGCACGCGGCGCAGCGCCTCGACGGCATCGCGTATGTCGTCGGCGGTATGCGCGGGCGAGAGCGGCAGCGAGAGGACTTCGCGCCCGGCGCGCTCTGTCTCCGGCAGCGGCGGCTGGTGCGGCCCGAGGCGGTCGCGGTATGCGGACAGCTGATGGACGGGCAGGAAGTGCACCGAGGTGCCGATGTTCTCGTCGGCGAGCGCGCGCTGATACTCGTCGCGCGTCGCCCCGGCGCGCTCTGCGTCGATGCGCACGACGTAGAGGTGGTAGGCATGGACGTCGCGCGGATCGCGCTCGACTGGATCGATGCCGTCGAGCTCCGCGACGGCCTCGTCGTAGGCGGCGAAGTGCGCCTCGCGGAGGTCGCGGTGTCGCTGGAGCTTGTCGAGCTGCGCGAGCGCGATCGCCGCGAGCACGTCAGAGAGGTTCGCCTTGTACCCGGGCACCGCGACGTCGTAGAGCGAGCCGTGGCTACGGCGCATGACGCGCAGGTCGTCGATCGCCTGCGCGACGCGAGCGTCGTTCGTCGCGACGAGGCCGCCCTCACCGGCGGCGACGTTCTTCGTCGCGTAGAGCGAGAAGCACGTCGCGGCGGAGACCGACCCGATCTTCCGGTCCCGGTAGCGGGACTCGAACGCGTGCGCAGCGTCCTCCACCAGGGGCGGTCCGAGCGCGAGGAGCGGGTCGAGGTCGGCCGGCTGCCCGTACAGGTGGACGGGCAGGATCGCCTTCGTCTTCGGCCCGGCGAGCGCCCGGGCCGAATCCGGGTCGATGTTCAGGTCGCCGCTGCGCACGTCGGCGAAGACCGGCGTCGCGCCGCAGTGGACGATCACGTTCGCCGTCGACGGCCAGGTGAGCGAGGTCGTGATCACCTCGTCGCCGGGCCCGACGCCGAGTGCGAGCAGCGCCAGGTGCAGGGCCGCCGTGCCCGACGAGAGTGCGAGCACGTGCTCCGCCTCGAGCAGCTCGCGGCAGCGGCGCTCGAGCTCCGCCGCCCGCGGCCCGCTCGTCAGCCAACCCGAGCGGATCGCGTCGGCCGCCCCCGCAACTTCCTCGTCGCCGACCGCAGGCGGCTGGAAGGAGAGGAACGCGGACCGCCTGGTCCTAGAAGCGTGCTTCATCTTCGATCGTCTGGGGCTCGCAACGCAGAGGGACCCGCGGGAGACCCGCGCGTGCTGGAGGCGGCGCCGTCGAGCGGCGCCTGGACAGATGCGCCCGCATCGGCGGTCAGGAAGCGTACGCGCTCGGCCGCGGCCTCAGCCCGCGCGACGGCCTCCTCACGCGTCCTGCCGACGGCGAGCACAGCGCCGGCGCGATCGGAGCCGCGGCGAAGCGGCGTCAGCACGTAGCCCGGCTCGCGGTAGATCCGCGTCCGGAGAACGCCGGGCAGGCCCTGCGGCACCTCGACCGACTCGAGCACGCCGGGCGGCGCGACGAGGAAGCGCGTCACCGCGCCGCCGACGCGCTCTGCGTAGTGTCCCGTCACCTGGTCGAGAGCCGTCCTGCGACCGAGCGCCGCCGCCAGCGCCAGCCAGTTGACGTCGACTCCGGTCGCCGCCTCGACGAGCTCCGCGTCGTGGCCGCCGCCGAGGCGCGCCGCCACCTCGATCACGTCGGGGCCGCCCGGGCCGATCCGGAGCTGGGTGTACGAGGGCCCATCCTGGACGCCGAGCGCCTCGACGGCGCGGCGCGTCACCTCGGCGGCCGCCTCGGCGTACCGCGACGGCCAGACATGGGCAAGCGCAACGCCAAACGCCGGCGGCTCGGCCGTCACGCGGTCGGTGACCGCCAGCGGCACGAAGTCGCCGTCCGAGGAGAAGCCGCCCACCGTCGCCTCGGGGCCGTCGACGTACTCCTCGACGAGCGCGATCCCGGTCCGCGACGTCCGCCGCGCGAGCTCGAGCGCGTCTTCGAGCGCTCCGTCGTCGAGGACGAGCGAGAGGCCCTTCTGGCCCTGCCGGTCCGGCGCCTTGACGACGCACGGCGCGCCCAGCTCGGGGATCTCGTCGGCGACCGCTTGCCAGCGGGGCTGCGGCACGCCCGCGGCGGCGAGCGCCTCGCGCTGGCGCAGCTTGTGCGTCGCCAGGCTCGCCGTCGCCGGCGTCAGCGGATGGGGCAGGCCGAGCTTCTGGGCGATCCGCGCGGCGATCGCGACGGGCCAGTCCGTCCCGGGCGCGATCAGGCCGTCGAGGTCGAGCGCAGCCGCGAGGCGCTCGATCGCCGACTCGTCCTCCGTCGAAACGAGGCAGCGACGGCTCGCGAGCTCGAACCCGGGCGCGCCCGGGTTCCGGTCGCAGACGGCCGTCCAGATGCCGTGGGCGCGTGCAGCCTCGAGCAGCCCGAGCTGCGCCGGCCCCGCGCCTAGGACGAGTAGGCGCGGGTCTCTCTCGCCAGGATTCCCCGCCACCAGGCCTCATTGTCCCGGTACCACGCGACGGTGTGCTCGAGGCCGCTCTCGAACGCCGTGCGTGCGCGCCAGCCGAGGAGCCGCTCGGCCTTCTCCGTCGAGCCGATGTGACGGTCGACCTGGCCGGGACGCTCGACGACGTGCTGCCTGAGCTCCTGCGGCTTCCCGAGCACGGAGAGAACCGCGTCGGCGACGTCGGCGACGGAGACGTCGACGCCGGTTGCGACGTTGATCACCTCGCCGGCGACGCTCTCGAGCGGCGCATCGACGACGGCGGCGATCGCCTCCGCGTCGTCGAAGACGTAGAGCCAGTCGCGGCTCGCGTGCCCGTCGCCGTGGATCGTGAGCGGCTCGTCCGAGAGCGCCTGCGTGATGAAGCGCGGCACGACCTTCTCCGGATGCTGGCGCGGCCCGTAGTTGTTGAAGGGCCGGACGATGACGATCGGCAGCCCGTAAGTGACGAAGTACGAGTACGCGAGCCGGTCGGCGCCGGCCTTCGTGCCGGCGTACGGCGAGCGCGGCTCGATGGGGTGCTCCTCGTCCATCGGCGCGAAGCGCGCCGTGCCGTAGACCTCGGAGGACGAGATGAGCACGAAGCGCTCGACCGGCGTCTCGCGGATCGCGTCGAGCAGGATCTGCGTCCCCTCGACGTTCGTGCGCACGAACTCCGAGGCGCCGCGTTCGATCGACTTCTCGACGTGCGACTCGGCCGCGGCGTTCACGATCACGTCGACCCCGCCGACGAGCTCGCGCACGAGCTCGCGGTCGCGGATGTCGCCGTGGACGAACGAGAGCCGAGGATGCGCGAGGACGTCGGCCAGGTTCTCGAGGCTGCCCGCGTACGTGAGCGCGTCGAGCGACACGACCTCGTGGCCGGTCGCCTCGAGGAGGTGGCGGATCATGTTCGACGGGATGAACCCCGCCCCGCCGGTGACGAGGACGCGCCTGGAGCTCTTGCTCACAGTTCCTCCGCTACGGAATACAGGGGCCTGCCCTCCACGTCACGCTGGATTCTGCCCAGATACTCGCCGATCAGGGCCAGGATGAATCCCTGCATGCCGAGCACGAACACGATCCCGGTGCCGGCGAAGAGCGGGCCGGGGAAGTTGTTCTCACCGATCCAGTAGACGATGCCGTAGACGCCGAGTGCAAACGCCGCCGCCGTGCAGACGACGCCGAGCGCGACGCCGATCCACTGCACCGGCTGCGGCCAGAAGCCGGCGATCACGTGGAGCGCGAGCCGCACGAGGCGTAGCGGCGAGTACCGCGACCCATTCGCAGCGGCGCTGTGCGAGACGTCGACCTCCTCGACGCTGGCGCCGCTCGCGAGGACGAGCGCCTTCGTGAACTTCTGCTTGCCGATCGAGCCGTACAGGGGCTCGATCGCCTCGCGGCGGTAGGCGTTGAACGCGCAGCCGAAGTCGGTGATCGGCACGCCGGTGAATCGCCGCAGGAGGCCGTTGATCAGGCGCGAGGGCAGCGTCCGCGCGAGGGAGTCGCGGCGGGCGCTGCGTCGGCCGGAGGCGACGTCGACGCGGTCGAGCGCGCTGACGAGCCTAGGGATGTCCTCCGGTGCGTTCTGGAGGTCGCCGTCCATCGTCACGATCGCCTGCCCGCGGGCGCGGACGAGGCCGGCGTGCATCGCGGGATGCTGGCCGTAGTTGCGCTTCAGCCGCACCGCGTGCACCCGCGGGTCGGCCTCGTGCAGGAGCCGGAGCTCGGGGAACGTCCCGTCGGTCGAGCCGTCGTCGACGAAGATCGCCTCCCATTCCCGCCCGTCGAGCGCGGCGTCGATCCGCCGGTGCAGCTCGCCGACGGCTCCCTCCTCGTTCAGCACCGTGACGACGACGGAGACGTCCACGCGACGGACACTAACCCGCGCCCTCCGGCGGAGCGGGGGTGGGACTACGACGAGCGCGGAGGCGCCGTCGACTCGCGCACGACGAGTCTCGTCGCGAGCTCGACGTGCAGCGTCTCGAAACGCTGCCGCTCGACCAGCCGCATCAAGAGGCTGACGGCCGTGCGCCCCATCTCGGCGAGCGGCTGGCGTACGGTCGTCAGGGTGGGCGTCACGATCGTCGCATGCTCGACGTCGTCGAAGCCGACGACGGACAGGTCGTCCGGCACGACGAGCCCGCGGGTACGCGCCGCCTGCAGCACGCCGATCGCGTGGTTGTCGTTGAAGGCGAAGATCGCGGTCGGCGGCTCTGCGAGATCGAGCAGCGCCTCGGCGGCCCTCCGTCCGCGGGGGATCTCGAAGTCGGCTTCGACCTCGAGAGCGGGATCGGGCAGGACGCCGGCGGCGGCAAGGGCCGCGTGATAGCCGCGGCGGCGGTCCTCGGTCGCGACCCAGCCGCTCGGGCCCGTGATCGCCGCGATGCGCCTGTGGCCGAGGGCGAGCAGGTGCTGCATCGCTTGATCCGCCCCTGAGGCGTGCGCGGCCGACACCGAGGGGATCTTCGCCGCGAGCGGCTCGAGGGGATCGACGACGACGAAGCGGTAGCCCTCGTCGAGCAACCGCTCGAGCTCTTCGCTCGACTCTTCGGGCATCACGATCAGCGCGCCGTCGGTCAACCCGTGCATCAGGCGGTCGATCAGCGAGACCTCGCGGTCGTGCTCGTGGTCGGTCGGCGAGAGCACGAGCCTCAGGTCCTGCTCGTCGAGGGCCTCCGCGGCGCCGGAGAGGATCGACGAGAAGTAGGCCGGGTAGACGAGCGGCACGAGCACGCCGACGAGCCCGGTCCGGCCGGCCGAGAGGTGGCGCGCGCTGCGGTTCGCCGTGTAGCCGTGCTCGCGGATGACGCGCGAGACGAGCTCGCGCGTCTCGGGCGAGACGTCGCCGCGGCCGTTGAGCACACGTGAGACGGTCGCGATCGAGACCCCGGCCGCCTGGGCGACCTCGCGGATCGTGACCCGCGGCGGGCCGTTCGGGGAGAGGCGGGCGAGCTCGGCCACCGTGCCATTGAATCATGTTCCGGAACGTTTCGGAAGCACCCGCTCGAGATCGGCCGCAAACGTCGGCCTTTTCCTTGACTTCGCCACCCGTAACGTGCTAAACACGTTCCGGAACCGTTTACGGACTCTCTTCCGAGTCCGCTCATGTCGCCCGACGCTGGGCGAGAAAGGAAAGCCGAATGCGACGCAGCTTCCGGACTCCTCGACGGCTCGCAGCCCTCCCGATCGCCGCAGCACTCGCCGCCACGACGGTACTCGTTGCGACGGGGGCGGCTCCCGCGGCCGTCGCCGGCCCGAAGGCCGGCCACCAGTGCCTCGTGATGACCGGATCGGGCGATCCGGCCTTCACCAAGAACTTCAATCCGTACGCCGGCGGCGGCCTGCCGACCAATGCCATCGCCCAGGGCGCCTTCTACGAGCCGCTGATCGTCGTACCGGCCGGCGGCCGCAAGACGATCCCGTGGCTCGCCCGCAGCTGGACGTGGAGCAACGGCAACAAGACCCTGACGCTGAACCTCGCGAAGAACGCGACCTGGTCGGACGGCAAGCCGCTCACCTCGGCGGACGTCGTCTACAGCCTCACGGCCGGCCGGCAGAACAAGGCGATGGACCGGATCGGCCTCGTCGGGGCGGGCAACAACATCGCCTCGATCAAGGCGAAGGGCCCCTCCACCGTCGCGATCACGCTCAAGACCCCGGACTCGCAGTTCATCGCGGGCATCCTCAACCGGCAGTTCGTCGTCCCGCAGCACATCTGGGCGGCGGTCAAGGACCCTGCCACCTTCGCGAATCCGGACCCGGTCGGCTCGGGCCCGTTCAACGTCGTCTCGCGCTTCACGACGCAGGACTACGTGTTGAACAAGAACACGAGCTACTGGCAGCCCGGGCTGCCGAAGGTCCCGTGTCTCGAGTACGTCCAGGCGGCGTCGAACGACGCCGCGCTCGCACTCATCCAGAGCGGCCAGGTCGACTGGACGCACAACTTCGTCCCGAACGCCGAGAAGGCGTACCAGGCGAAGGACCCGCAGCACTACCACGCGTTCTACGCCAACGCCGACTGGGCGATCTCGCTCGTCTTCGACGACACGCAGTACCCGTACAGCCTGCCTGCGTTCCGTCATGCGCTGAGCCTGGCGATCGACCGCACGTCCGTCTGGAAGCTCGGGGAATACGGCTACGAGCCGCCGGCGGACGCGCTCGGGCTGAGCGGCCTCTTCCCGCAGTGGGTCACCAACCCGGGGGTGAAGAAGCTCGCCAAGCAGATGGCGGCCTACAGCCCGACGGCGGCGAAGAAGATGCTCACCGACAACGGGTTCAAGTACGACGGGAGCAAGCTGCTCGACCCGAAGGGCAACCCGGTCAAGCTCGACATCCACGTGATCTCGGGCTGGTCGGACTGGGTCGCGTCGAACCAGATCATCACGAAGAACCTCAGGGGCATCGGAATCGACTCGAACGTGAAGCTCGAGCCGTCCTGGGGCGACTGGTTCCCGAACGCGTTCTCGACGAAGAACCCGACCCTCCTGTGGCAGATCGCCTCACGCGGGTCGCCGTACGGCTACTTCTACGCCAACCTCTCGAAGAACGCGTTCATCCGCTCGCAGACGGACGCGAGCCCGACGGGGAACTGGGAGCACTTCGCCGACCCGAGCGCGACGAAGCTCCTGGACCAGTGGAAGGTGACGCTCGACCCGGCGAAACAGCACCGCATCGCGACGCAGCTGGAGAAGATCTTCCTCGACCAGCTGCCGATCGTGCCGGTGATGATCGGCGCACGGTGGTCGACCTACAGCACGAAGTACTTCCACTGCTTCCCGACCAAGGCGAACTTCTACGCCGACCCGATCTTCACCACGAACCCCGACAACGTCCTGCTCTTCACCCGCATCTGCCCCGGCGGACAATCCGGGGTGTGAGCGACTCGTAGTCCTCCTGCCGGCGGGCGGGGCCTCGGGTCCCGCCCGCCGAGCATAGGCTCCGGGAACCCACCATGCGCTGGTTAGCCCGCCGACTCGCCTTCTACGCCTTCGCGCTCTGGGCCGCCCTGACGATCAACTTCCTGCTGCCGCGACTGATGCCGGGGGACCCGATCGCCGGGCTGCTCGCGCATCTGAACCCCTCGCAGCTCGCCGCGAACCCGGGCCTCATCCAGACCTACCAGGCGCTGCTCGGCGGCGGTCATCACTCGATCTGGCAGGACTACGTCACGTACCTGCACCGCATCATCCATTTCGACTTCGGCCTCTCGACCTCGAACTACCCGACGCCGGTGTCGGAGGTGCTCGGCCGGACCCTGCCCTACTCGATCTTCCTCGTCGGCGTGGCGTTCCTGATCGCGTTCGTCCTCGGCACCGCCGTCGGGATGATCGCCGCGTGGCGCCGCGGCGGGGCCACGGACAGCGTCGCCGTGCCGGTGTTCATGGTGCTGGGCGCGCTGCCGGCGTTCTTCACCGCGCTGCTCGGCCTCTACTTCCTCGGCCTCAAGCTGAACTGGTTTCCGATCCAGCACGCCTACGACAACGGCCTGTCGCCGGGGCTCAACTGGAGCTTCCTCTCGAGCGCGTTCCGGCACTCCCAGTTGCCGATCCTCGTCATCGTCGCGGCCTTCGCAGGCGGGTGGGTGCTGAACATGCGAGCGGTGATGATCAACACGATCGGCGAGGACTACGTGGTGATGGCGCACGCGAAGGGGCTGCGCGACCGGCGGGTGATGACGTGGTACGCAGGCCGGAACGCGATCCTGCCGCCGCTCAACGGGTTCGCGCCGTTGTTCGCGAGCGCCGTCGGCGGACTCGTCTTCGTCGAGTACATCTTCAGCTACCCCGGTGCCGGCTACACG
>Ga0136846_1235383_pt1 | contig 14713 bp, 6 predicted proteins | sample HopSoiMetagenom2_FD_96841 | JGI IMG/M metagenome (GOLD analysis project Ga0136846, IMG submission 96841) | Grasslands soil microbial communities from Hopland, California, USA - 2 Assembly 2016 (version 4) | ecosystem: Environmental > Terrestrial > Soil > Grasslands | place: USA: Hopland...
TCCACGACGGCGCCCGCATCGTCGCCCTGCGCAGCCGGCTCATCCGCACCCGCCTCGCCGGCAAAGGCGGCATGATGTCCGTCCCCCTGCCCAAGGAGAAGGTGACTGAACGCATCGCCTCCTGGCCCGGGCGGATCGAGATCGCCGCCGTCAACGGCCCCGGCCAGGTGGTCGTCTCGGGCGATCCGGAGGCGCTGGACGCGCTGCTGGCGGAGCTGACGGGCGAGGAGGTGCGGGCCAAGCGGATCCCCGTGGACTACGCCTCGCACTCCGCTCAAGTTGAGGGTATCGAGCAGGAGTTGCTCGCCATGCTCGCCGAAGTGGCCCCGGGTGCGGCGGTCGTGCCGTTCCACTCCACGGTCGGCGGGGACGACGGTGAGCGTTTCGGTGCCGCCTACTGGTACCGCAATCTGCGTGCCCCCGTGCGCTTCCAGGAGACCGCCGCGGCCCTGATGGAGGCCGGGCACAGGGTCTTCCTCGAAGTGAGCCCGCACCCGGTGCTGACCGTCGGCCTCCAGGCCACGGCCGAGGTGGCCGGACGGTCCGAGGTGGCGGCGATCGGCACGCTCCGGCGCGACGAGGGCGGCCGGGCCCGGCTGCTGACGGCTCTCTCCCTGCTGTTCACCCATGGGGTACGGCCCGACTGGGCGGCCCTGCTGGGGAGTTCGGTCGCCGGTGGGCCGGCCGTGGTGTCTCTGCCCACGTATCCGTTCCAGCGGCGGCGCCACTGGCCGGAGGCCGCCGAGGCCCTCGCCCCGGCCGCCGGCACCGTGGTCGACGCGGGTTTCTGGGACGCCGTGGAACAGGGCGACCTGACCGCTCTGGCAGGCACCCTGGAGCTGACCGCTCCCGGACAGAGGGAGACGCTGGAGGCGCTGCTGCCCGCACTGTCGACGTGGCGCCGGCGCGGAGCGGAGCGGGCGACGCTCGACTCCTGGCGCTATCGCATCGACTGGGAGCCGCTGCCTGAGCAGTCCCCCGCCGCGTTCGACGGGACCTGGCTGATCGTGTCCCCGGCCGGGGACACGACGTCCGCCGAGATCGGGCGGGCGCTGACCGAACGCGGCGCGAGAGTGCTGCCGTTGGAGCCGTCCGGTCCGGTCGCCGGGCGCGCGGAGCTGGCCGCGCGGATCAAGGAGGCGGGCCCGCTCGCGGGTGTGGTCTCGCTGCTCGCGCTGGACACACGGCCTCACCCCGATCACGACCGGGTGCCGGCGGGCGCGGCCGGGAACGTGGCCCTCATCCAGGCGCTCGGTGACACGGGGACCGCCGCGCCGCTGTGGTGCGCCACCCGGGGGGCCGTGGCCGTGGGCGGCGCCGACCAGGTGACCGGCCCGGAACAGGCTCTGGTGTGGGGGCTCGCCCCCGTGGTCGCCGCCGAGCGGGGCCGGGGGTGGGGCGGGGTGCTGGACCTGCCCGCCGAGTGGGACGCGCGCACCCGCAGCAGGCTGGCCGCCGCGCTGTCGTACGACGTCGAGGACGAGGTCGCCGTACGCGCCACCGGGGTGTACGCGCGGCGGCTCGCGCACGCGCCGCACGGTGACAGCGCGCCGGCGCGGCACTGGCGGCCGGAGGGGACCGTGCTGGTGACGGGTGGCACCGAGGGTCTGGGCGCGGCCACCGCGCGCTGGCTGGCCCGCAACGGGGCGCCGCACCTGCTGCTCACCGGCGGCCGGGGTACGGACGCCGAGGATGCCGCCGCGCTGACCGGCGAACTCGTCGCCCTGGGCAGCCGGGTGACCGTCGTGGTCTGCGACGTCGCCGACGAGGACGCCCTCGCGGAGCTGGTCGCCGGGGTGCCGGCCGAGCTGCCGCTGACCGCCGTCTTCCACACCGCCAGTGTGCTCGCCGACGCCGTCCTGGACGAGGTGACGCCCGCGCACATGGACACGGTCCTGCGGGTGAAGGCGGCCGGCGCGGAGAACCTGTACCGGGTCACCCGGCATCTGGAGCTGTCGGCGTTCGTACTGTTCTCCTCGATCGCCGGCACACTCGGCATGGCCGGCATGGGCAACTACGCTCCCGGCAACGCCCGGCTCGACGCCTACGCACGTGCCCTGCGCGCCGACGGCACGCCCGCGTTGTCCGTGGCGTGGTCGCACTGGGCGGGCGACGACATGCCCGCCCACGACACCGTGGACGGGCTGTTGCGCCGCAGGGGCGGGCGGACCATCGACCCTGAACTGGCGCTGGCCGCGCTCCAGCAGTCCCTGGACCACGACGAGACCTTCCTGCTGCTGGGCGACTTCGACTGGGACAACACCGGCCAGTCGACCATCGCGGGCCGTACGCGCGCCCTGCTGCGCGCCCTGCCGGAGCTGCGCCGCGCCCGGCCCGCCGCCGACGGCGTCGACGCGCCGGGGCTGCCTTTCGTCCAGCGGCTCGTGACGCTCTCGGAGGCCGAACAAGGCCGTACGCTGCGGGAGTTCGTGCGCGGTCAGGCCGCCGCCATGCTCGGTCACGACGAGGTGGGGGCGGTCGAGGCGGGGCGGGCGTTCAAGGATCTCGGCTTCGACTCGCTGACCTCCGTCGAGTTCCGCAACTCCCTCAGCGTCGCCACCGGCCTGGCGCTGCCCGCCACGCTGGTGTACGACCACCCGACGCCGGCCGCGCTCGCCGCGTATCTGCGCACCGCGCTCCTCGGCGATGCCGCGCCCGCCGCCGCCGTGTCCGAGCGTCGCGCCGCGGGCTCCCCCGGCGCGGAGGAGGACCCGCTCGTGATCGTCGGCATGGCGTGCCGGCTGCCCGGCGGGGTCGCGGGCCCGGACGACCTGTGGAAGCTGCTGGTGAGCGGCACGGACGCGATCAGCGCGTTCCCCGCGGACCGGGGCTGGGACCTGGCACGGCTGATCGACCCGGACGGCGAGCGGCCCGGCACGAGTTATGTGGGCTCGGGCGGCTTCATGGACGGCATGGCGGACTTCGACGCCGGGTTCTTCGGGATCTCGCCGCGCGAGGCGCTGGCCATGGACCCACAGCAGCGGCTGCTGCTGGAGACGTCGTGGGAGGCGTTCGAACACGCGGGCATCGACCCGCACGCCCTGCGCGGCAGCCGTACCGGGGTCTACGTCGGCGCCCAGGGCAACGGGTACGCCACGGCCGCGGTGCCGCTGCCGGCGGGGCTGGAGGGGCACGCCATCACCGGCGGCGCGGTCAGCGTGGTCTCGGGCCGGCTGTCGTACACGTACGGCTTCGAGGGCCCTGCGGTCTCCGTCGACACGGCCTGCTCCTCGTCGCTGGTCGCCCTGCATCTGGCGGCGGGGGCGCTGCGCTCCGGAGAGTGTGACCTCGCCGTCGTCGGCGGGGTCCAGGTGATCGCGCACGCGGCCACCTTCGCCGGGTTCTCGCAGCAGCGGGGCATCTCGCCCGACGGCCGCTGCAAGCCGTTCGCCGCCGCCGCCGACGGCTTCGGGATGGCGGAGGGTGCCGGGGTGGTGCTGGTGGAGCGGCTGTCGGCGGCGCGGCGCGGCGGGCACCGGGTGCTCGCGGTGCTGCGCGGCACGGCGGTCAACCAGGACGGCGCCTCCAACGGGCTCGCCGCCCCCAACGGCCCTTCCCAACAGCGCGTCATCCGCGCCGCGTTGGCCGACGCCGGGCTCACGGCCACCGACGTCGACGCTGTGGAGGCCCACGGCACCGGTACGGCACTGGGCGACCCGATCGAGGCGCAGGCGATCCTCGCGACCTACGGGCAGGGCCGGCCCGAGGAACGTCCGCTGCTGCTGAGCTCCGTGAAGTCGAACATCGGCCACACACAGGCGGCCGCGGGCCTCACCGGGGTCATCAAGACCGTCCTCACCCTGCGGCACGGCATGCTGCCGCCGACCCTGCACGTGGACCGGCCGACCCCGCACGTGGACTGGACGGCGGGCTCGGTACGCCTGGTGACGGAGCCCACCGAGTGGCCGGACGCGGGCAGGCCGAGCCGGGCGGGTGTCTCGTCCTTCGGCATCAGCGGGACGAACGCCCATGTGATCCTCGAAGGCGCGCCGGATCCGGCAACGGAGGTGGTGGAGCCGGACCTGGGCGTGGCCTCCGGTCCGCTGCCCTGGCCGCTGTCGGCCCGTACCCCGCGCGCGCTGCGCGCACAGGCGGCCCGGCTCGCGGCGCATCTCGATAAGGTCCCGGACGTCGTCCCGGCCGACATCGGCTGGACGCTCGCCACCGGCCGCGCCGCGCTGGAGCACCGCGCGGTGCTGGTCGCCGAGGACCGCGCCGGGTTCGCCGCCGCCCTCGACGCCCTCGCCGAGGGCACCGCGGTCACGGTCCCCCAGGGGCAGGCGAAGCCAGGGGCGGGAGCGGTGTTCGTGTTCCCGGGGCAGGGGGCGCAGTGGGCCGGGATGGCTCTCGAACTCCTCGACACCGAGCCGGTGTTCGCCCAGACCATGGAGGAGTGCGGGGAAGCCCTCGCCGAGTTCACGGACTGGGCTCTGCGCGACGCGCTCGATGGCCCTCAGGCACTCGAACGTGTCGACGTCGTGCAGCCCGTCCTCTGGGCCGTCATGGTCTCCCTCGCCGCCCTGTGGCGTTCGCACGGCGTCGAACCCGCCGCCGTCATCGGCCACTCCCAGGGCGAGATAGCCGCCGCCTGCGTCGCCGGAGCCCTCACCCTCCACGACGGCGCCCGCGTCGTCGCCCTGCGTTCCCAGGTCATCGGCCGCGGCCTCGCGGGCAAGGGCGGCATGGCATCTGTGGCGGTGCCGTCGGCGAAGGCGGCCGAGCTGATCGCCCGTTGGGGCGGCCGGATCGAGATCGCCGCCGTCAACGGGCCGGGCGGGGTGGTCGTGGCGGGTGAACCCGCTGCCCTGGAAGAGTTCTTGACGGAATGTCAGGACAGTGGGGTGCGGGCCGGGCGCGTCGCGGTGGACTACGCCTCCCACACCTCGCACGTCGAGGCCGTCGAGGCCGAGCTCGTCCAACTCCTGCGCGACATCGCGCCGACGGCGGCACGGATCCCGTGGTTCTCCACGGTGGACGGGGTGTGGCTCGACGGCCCCGAGGCGGACGCCCGTTACTGGTACCGCAACCTCCGCCGGCCCGTCGGCTTCCAGCACGCCGTGGAAACGGTGGACGCCGCCGACTACGGCGTCTTCATCGAGGTCAGCCCGCACCCCGTGCTGACGATGCACGTCGAGGAGACCCTCGGTGATCCCGTGGTCGGCACACTGCGGCGCGACGAGGGCGGCCGGGAGCGCTTCCTGACCTCGCTGGGCACGGCGTACGCGCAGGGGGTGCCGGTCGACTGGCGGCCCGCCTTCGCGGGGGCGGCGGCCAGTACCGTGCCGCTGCCCACCTACGCCTTCGAGCACACCCGGTACTGGCCCGAGGCTCCGGTGCCGGCCGGTGACGCCGGGGCGCTCGGGCTGGACCCGGCCGGGCATCCGCTGCTCGACGCGGAGGTGCCGGTGGCGGACACCGGCGGACTGCTGCTGACCGGGCGGCTCTCGCTGAGCACCCACCCCTGGCTCGCCGACCACAGGGTGGGCGGGACCGTGCTGGTGCCGGGGGCCGTCCTGGTCGAGCTGGCGCTGTCCGCCGGTGCCCGCGCCGGCTGCGAGCGGCTGGCCGAACTCACCCTGGGCACTCCGCTCGTCCTGCCGGAGCGCGGCGCGGTCCGCGTGCAGCTGACCGTGGGAGCGGCCGGCCCCGACGGCCACCGCGAGCTCCGGGTGCACGGCCGGCCCGACGAGGACGGCGCGGGCACCTGGACGACGCACGCGGACGGCGTACTCGCGCCGCTCGCACCGGGCGACGCACCGATGGTGGACACCGCGCTCGCCATCTGGCCACCTATGGGGGCCGAACCGGTGGCGCTGGACGGTTTCTACGAGGGGCTGGCCGACGCCGGATACGACTACGGGCCGGCGTTCCAGCGGTTGCGGGCGGTGTGGCGGCGCGGCGAGGAACTGTTCGCGGAGGTGACCCTCCCGCCGGACGAGTCCGGCACGGGCACCTTCGGGCCGGGTTCCCGCGCGGATGCTCCGGGGGCGACCGGCGGATTCGGGCTGGACCCCGTCCTGCTGGACGCCGCCATCCAGCCCACCCTGCTCGATCTGCTGGGCGGCGAACCCGCCCCCGCGCGGCTGCCGTTCGCCTGGTCCGGGGTGACCCTGCACGCGGTGGCGGCGCGGACGCTGCGTCTGCGGCTGGCGCCGACGGGGCCGGACTCGGTGTCGCTGACGGCGGTCGACACCACGGGGGCGCCGGTGTTCAGCGCCGAGTCGATGACGACCCGGCCGATTCCGGCGGACCAGCTGCGCCCCGCGCGGGGGGACGGCTCCGACGTGCTGCTGCGGGTGGAGTGGCTGCCGGTGAAGCCCGAGGACGGGCCCGAGGTGCCCTGGGTCGCGCTGCCGGACGACCCGTCCGGGACCGTGGCGCTCCCTGAGATCAGCGAAGCACAGACCGCCGTGGCGGTGCTGCCCACGGCCGGGGAGGCAAGGCACGCCGCGTATGGGGCGCTCGCCGTGGTGCGGGACTGGCTGGCCGGCGAGCAGCCTGACGAGGCCCGGCTGGTGCTGGTCACCCGGGGCGCGGTCGCGACCGGTCCCGGCGACCCGGCCCCCGACCCGGCAGGTGCCGCCGTGTGGGGTCTGGTGCGCTCGGCCCAGACCGAACACCCCGGCCGAATCACGCTGGTGGATTTCGACGGCCCCTTGGGTACGGAGGGAGCGCGGGTGGCCCGGCTCGCGGCCGGTCATCCCTCGGAGCCCCAGCTCGCCCTGCGCGCGGATGGCGTGTACGTGCCTCGGCTTCGTCACGCACCGGCCCCGGTCCCGGGTGCCGACCCGGCCGGTTTCGGCACCGGAACGGTGCTGATCACCGGCGGGACCGGCACCCTCGGCGGGCTGCTGGCCCGGCACCTGGCGGAGCGGCACGGTGTGCGGCGGCTGGTGCTGCTGTCGCGGCGCGGTGCCGACACGCCCGGTGCGGACGCCCTGGTCGCCGAGTTGGCGACGCTGGGGGCGGAGGCGGTCGTGGAGCGCGGTGACGTGGCCGACCATGCCGTTCTCGCCGGAGTCCTCGCCCGGATCCCGGCGGACCGGCCGCTCAGCGGGGTGGTGCACACCGCGGCGGTGCTGGACGACGTGCCGGTCACCGATCTCACGCCGGAGCGGCTGGACGGCGTACTGCGGACGAAGTTCGGGGGCGCGCTGAACCTGCACGAGCTGACCAGGGAGCTTCCGCCGGTCACGTTCGTGCTGTTCTCGTCGGCGGCGGGGGTGTTCGGCTCCGCCGGGCAGGCCAGCTACGCCGCCGCCAACGCGGCGCTCGACGCGCTGGCCGCCCAGCGGCACGCGGCGGGGCTGCCCTCGGTCTCCCTGGCGTGGGGGCTGTGGGAGCAGCAAAGCGGGCTGACCGAGGCGCTGTCCGGCGTGGACCTGCGCCGGATGGCCGGGCTCGGGCTCGCCCCGATGTCGTCGGCGGGCGGGCTCACCCTTTTCGACACGGCGCTCGCCACAGGCGTACCGGCCCTGGTGCCGCTGCGGCTCAACGGCACGGCGCGTCCGGCCGGCCGGAGCGAGCCGCCGCTGATGATGCGGGAGTTGCTGCCGCCGCTGCGGCGGGATCGAGCACGGGAGGCGGACGACAACGCCGGTACGGACGTGCTGCGGAGCCGGCTGGAGACGCTGTCCCCCGGCGACCGACACACGGCCGTCCTCAATCTGGTCCGGGGCCAGGTGGCGGCCGTACTGGGCTACGACTCAGCGCATCTGGTCGAGCCGGAGCGGGCGTTCAGGGATCTCGGCCTGGACTCGCTGACCGCCGTGGAGATCCGCAACCAGGTGGGCGCGCTCACCGGGCTGCGGCTGCCGCCGACCCTCCTGTTCGACTACCCGACGCCGCTCGGTGTGGCCCGGCACCTGGCTGACGACCTTTTGGCGGGCCCGGTGCCCACCGGCACCGAGATCCTCGCCGAAGTGGAGCGGCTGACCGCGCTGCTGGCCGCGGCCGACCTGGACGAGGTGACCCGGGACGAGGTGTCGCGCCGGCTATGGGCGGCGCTGCCGGGCGGGGTCGGCGGGGCGGGAGCCCCGCTGGAGGCCGCGGTCCGCCCCGAGTTCGCATCGGCGTCCGACGACGAGCTGTTCGCGATGCTCGACGCGCCCGCGCACCCGTTCCCCGACGACCAGTTCCCCGGCGTACCGGAGAAATGAGAACATCCATGCCAACCCTTTCTTCCCCTGCAGCCACCACCAGTGCCGTCGTGCTCGGCGCCGGCATCACCGGAATGCTCGCGGCCACCGTGCTCGCCCGCCATGTCGACCGGGTGACCGTGTTCGACCGGGACCGGCTTCCGCAGGGGCCCGAGCAGCGCCGCGGCGTACCACAGGCCCGTCACTCCCACATGTTGTGGTCCGGCGGCGCGCAGGTCATCGAGTCGCTGCTGCCCGGCGTCGGCGACCGGCTGCTGGCCGCCGGTGCGCACCGGATCGCGCTGCCCGAGCAGTTGGTCTCGCTGACCGCGTTCGGCTGGCAGCACCGGTTCCCGGCCACCCATTCCATGATCGCCGTCAGCCGTTCGCTGCTGGACTGGACGATCCGGGAGGCCGCGCTGCGGGAGCCCCGGATCACCGTGCGAGAGGACACCGACCTCGTCGGCCTGTGCGGGACCGGCGAGCGGGTCACCGGAGTGACGGTCAGGCCCCGGCACCGGGGCGGCGCAGCGGCCGTCGTGGAAGCCGACCTGGTGGTCGACGCGACCGGGCGGGGCTCACCGATGAAGCGCTGGCTCACCGAGCTGGGTCTGCCGCCGGTGCGCGAGGACGTCATCGACCCCGGGATGGCCTACGCGACCCGCGTGTACCGAGCGCCCGCAGGGGCGGCCACTTTCCCGCTGGTCAGCCTGTTCGCCGACCACCGCGCCGGGGTCCCGGGCCGCAACGGCATGCTGATGCCCATCGAGCAGGGCCGCTGGATGGTCACCGTCTCCGGCACCCGGGGGGCCGAACCGCCGGTCACGGAGGAGGGCTTCGACGCCTTCCTGCGGACCCTGCGGCACCCGCTGCTCGCCGGCCTCGTGGCGGACCTGGAACCCCTCACCCCGGTGCACTCGTCCCGCAGCACCGCCAACCGGCGGCTGTTCTACGACCGGCTCACGCCGTGGCCGGATGGTCTGGTGGTCCTGGGGGACGCGCTGGCCGCCTTCAACCCGATCTACGGGCACGGCATGAGCTCCGCGGCGCTCAGCGCCCGGGAGCTGGACCGGGCGCTGGACGGGCAGGGCCTCAAGCCGGGGCTGGCCCAGGCGGTGCAGCGGACGGTGGGTGAAGTGGTGGACGTCCCCTGGTCGCTGGCCACGTCGCACGACATCCGCTACCCGGACTGCCGCAGCGACACCCAGGATCCCCGGCTGGGCCGGCACGCCGAGGAGCATCGGCAGGCCGCCGACCTGGTCGGCATGTTCACGATCAACGACCCGCTGGTGAGCGCCGCCGCCCTCGAGGTGAGCACCCTGACGGGCCCCAGGGACCGCCTCCAGGCCCCTGAGGTCCGCGCGGTCCTCGCCAGCGGCGACCATCTGCCGCCGCTGGCCGAACCCCCGCTCACCGAGGAGGAGCGCCGGGCGGCGGGCCTCCCGCCCCGCCGGTCCTCGACCGACGCCGGCTGATCCGCCCACCCCTTTGTCCCTCTCACCTTGCCCCTCTCACCGGACCTCCCGTCGGACAGGACATCCATGAGTGACTCCCTGAACGCGCCGTCGACAGACCTCGACCGCCAGGGCGAGACGTTCGTCTCCGACCCTCACCCCTTCTACGCCGGGCTGCGTGCGCGGGGTCCGGTGCACCGGGTCCGCAGTGCGGAACTCGGGGAGCAGTGGCTGATCGTGGGCCACGAGGAGGCGCGGGCCGCCCTCGAGGACCCCCGGCTGAGCAAGGACCCCGCCAACGCCGGGCCGCCGGTCACGGACGCCGCCGCCCCACGCCAGCTGCTCACCATGGACCCACCGGACCACACCCGGCTGCGGGCGCTGGTCGAGCGGGAGTTCACCGCCGCACGCGCCGAGGAGATACGGGCCGGCATCCAGCGGATCACGGACGAACTGCTCGACGCGATGCTGCCGGCCGGCCGCGCCGACCTCATGGACAGGTTCGCGCTGCCGCTCCCGGCGGTCGTCATCTGCGAGCTGCTCGGTGTCCCCGAGGGCGACCGTGACACCTTCCGCGCGTGGGCGGCCAGTGCGACGGCGCCGGACAACGAGAGCGCGATGGCCACGGCCTTCGCCGAACTGGGGGCCTACCTGGTGGAGTTGGTCGCCGAGAAGGGCCGCGCACCGGGCGACGACCTGATCAGCGTGTTGCTCAACCCCCCGGCGGGCCAGGACGACCGGCTCGATCCCGGCGAACTGATCTCCATGATCTTCCTGTTCATCCTCTCCGGCTTCGAGACCACGGCCCATCTGATCGGCAACGCGGTACGGACCCTGTTGCTGCATCCGGATCAACTGGCGCAGCTGCGGGCCGACTTCTCGCTCCTCGACAACGCGGTGGAGGAAGTGCTGCGCTACGAGGGGCCCGTTGAGGCGACCACCTTCCGGGTCGCGGTCGCACCGATCGGGATCGGCCCAGTGACCATCGAGGCCGGGTCTCTGGTGAAGGTCGCTCTCCCCTCCGTCCACCGTGACGAGCGGCGGTTCTCCGATCCCGACCGCTTCGACATCCACCGCCCGGCCGGCGGCCATCTCGCCTTCGGCCACGGCGTCCATCACTGCCTGGGCGCCCCGCTGGCCAGGCTGGAGGCCCGTATCGCCGTCCGCTCGCTCCTGGAGCGCGCTCCAGGGCTGGCCCTGGACTGCGACCCGGCGAAACTCGACTGGATTCCCGGGCTGCTCCTACGCGGTACCCGCAGTCTCCCGGTTGTTTTCTGACGACGGGTATCCCATTCCAGGCGACACGTCCTGCTGCACACGCTTTTCCGAGAGTTCATCAAGGAGATCCCCACCATGGAAACGTCCAACACCGCGCATTCCCTGCCGCTCGGCGAGCCCGACGGTCTGACTTTTCCGGAGCTGTACCGCACGCTCCAGCGCGAGCAGCCACTGGCCCGGATACGGATGGCCTACGGCGGTGACGCCTGGATGGTGACGCGCTACAGCGACGCGAAGACAGCACTGTCCGATCCCCGGTTCAGCCGGGCGGCCACGGTGGGGGCGGACGTCCCCCGTCTGACGCCCGTCGTCAGCCAGGACACCTCCATCCTGAGCATGGACCCCCCGGACCACACCAGGCTCCGCAAACTGGTCGCGAAGGCGTTCACCGCACGGCACATCCAGCGGCTGCGGCCACGGATCACGGAGATCACGCACGGACTGCTGGACGTGATGGAGGAGCAGGGCAGCCCCGCCGACCTGGTGCAGGGGCTCGCCCGGCCGCTGCCCATCGGCGTCATCTGCGAGATTCTCGGTGTGGCGGCGCCCGATCACGCCGAGTTCCGCCTCTGGTCGGACACCATCTTCGGCACGGCGTCGGGCGAGGAGATCCAGGCGGCCTTCATCGGCCTGCACTCGTACATCACCGCGCTGGTCGCCGAGCGTCGGCTCAGCCCGACCGACGACGTGCTCGGCACTCTGGTCCAGGCCCGCGACAACGACGACCGGCTCACCGAGGCGGAACTGGTCGACTTCGGGATGTCGCTGCTGCTGGGCGGGTTCGAGACCACCGCGAACCAGATCGCCAACATCGCCGCCACGTTGTTCCGTTACCCCGGCCACCTCGCGGAACTGCGCGCCGACCCCTCCCTGGTCCCGTCCGCCGTGGAAGAGCTGCTGCGCCTGATGCCGCTCGGGCTGCACGGCGGCTTCGTACGGATCGCCACCGAAGACGTCGAGCTCGGCGGTGGCACCGTCCGCAAGGGCGAGGCGGTCCTCGCCGATCTCCACACCGCGAACCGCGACCCGGAGATCTTCGAGCGCCCGGACGAACTGGACTTCCACCGGCAGCACAACCCGCATCTCATCTTCGGCTACGGCCCGCACCACTGCGTCGGCGCCCAGCTGGCCCGGCTGGAGCTCCAGGTGGCGCTCAGCGCCCTGCTGGCACGCTTCCCCGCCCTGGAGTGCGCGATCCCGCTGGAGCAGATCGAGTACTCGAAGGTGAAGCTCGTCCGAGGCCCCGAGACCCTGCCGGTGACCTGGTAGGTCCGCGGACGACACCCCCTTTGACCACGGAGACCACGAAGACAGCGGAGATGGACATGCCCCACCACGAACAAGAGGATCTGTGGATCCGCCGCTATCACGCTGCCCCGGACAGCGCCGTACGGCTGCTGTGTCTGCCGCACGCCGGCGGCTCCGCCAGTTTCTACTTCCCCGTCTCCCAGGCTCTCGCGCCCCGGATCGAAGTGCTCGCGGTGCAGTACCCGGGCCGCCAGGACCGGCGTCGGGAACCCTGCGTCGACAGCATTCCCGAACTGGCGGACCAGTTGCTGCCGCTGCTCACGGGACGGCGGACGGACCGCCCCCTGGCCCTCTTCGGTCACAGCATGGGAGCGGCCCTCGCCTTCGAGCTCGCCGGACTCCTCGAGCAGCGGGCCGGGGTGGTTCCGGCGATCCTCTTCGCCTCGGGCCGACGAGCCCCGTCCCGGTGGCTCACGGACGACATCTACGAGCGCAGCGACGAGGAACTGCTCGCCAAGGTCCGCGAGTTGGCCGGCACCGACAGCCGGATCCTCGGCGACGACGAGGTGGTGCGCATGGTCCTGCCCGCGATCCGCAGCGACTACCGCGCCGCCTCGCTGTACCGCCCGGACCGAGTGCACCGGGTGAGCTGCCCAGTGACGGCACTGAGCGGCGACGACGACCCGCAGGCTCCGCTGGACGACGTGAAAGCGTGGCAGGACCACACGAGCGGCGAGTTCGCCATGCGGGTGTATCCCGGCGGCCATTTCTATCTGAGCGAGCAGGCGCCTGAGGTGATCCGGCACCTCTCCGAGGAACTGACCGCCGTGCTGTGAGCGACGAGTGTGAGCCCCTCCTACGGGAGGAGCTCACGTCTGTTTCAGCCACAAATGATCAAGATCCCGCCAAATCTGCTGCCCGCGAGGGACGATCTCGACTGATTGTAGTTTCAACAAGGCAAGCTTCCTCACAGCACAGGCCCCGTCTGGAAGTCGACCGACAACAGACGATTTGCCACGACAATCACCGCCCTTCCCCACGGGGGCAGTTCGCGATCGTTCCCCTGAAAGGGATGGCGCCTTGCCCACTACCGCACGAGGCCGGTATCGGACCGTCCAGGAAGACGCTTCCGCCCGGCTCGGCCTGGTACACATCGACGAAGAACTCCGCATCACGGAAGCGAACAGCGCGTTCCGGGAGAACTTCGTCTGCGACTCCGGCACAGCCGTCGGCACGCCCCTGTGCGCGTTCTTCCACACGGCGAACCGGGATCGCCTGCGGGATCACCTGTCCGAGCTACCGGACAGCGGGCAGGTCAACTTCAGTATCCCCGCGACCATGGTGAGCGGGAACGGCGAACCCATTGACTGCCTCATCACCTGTGTGAGCGTCTCTTCGGGCGTGCACCTCCAATGCACCGGATGCACGGCGGCCGCCGCGATTTTCCGGGACACGGTGACCGAAACGCCTACGCGACTGTTTCCGGCGCCCGTGGCGCTCACGGAGGTTCCCGTAAACATCATCGAAGGGCTCGCCTCCGGTCTGTCCACCCAGCAACTCGCCTCCCGGCTCGGCCTCAGCAGCCGCGGCGTCGAGTACCACATCAGCAGCATGCTCCGCGTCCTGAAGGCCCCCAACCGCTCCGCCCTGGTGGCCCGCGCCTACGCCCTCGGCATCCTGAGCCCCCACTTCTGGCCCCCACGCGTCCGCTCCCCCTACCTCACCGGCGTGACGGGCCCCCTGTTGACAGACGACGTGAGCCTCGGCGAGGGCCACGCCGGGCCCCTACCCGCCGAAACCGTGGACACCCCCACGCCCCACGGGGTGGCAGCGCCGGAATCCGGGAGCGGCGCGGGCTGAGGTAGGGCGTCAGCGCGCCGCGGTGATCCTGATCTCGGCCACCGTACCGTCGCCCCGCAGAGTCAGCGCGCCCGGTCCGTCGTAAGGTACGCAGTCGAAACGACCGAGCGCCCTGGCCCGCTCGTCCGGTCCACCGACGGCGATCCCCTCGGTGACGGCCATGACGAGCAGGGTCTCGCCTGCGGCGCACGCCATCTCCGCTCCCCGTGCGGCGGCGACGGCGACGATCCGCACTCGTGCCGTCGCCCGGCCCCTGCGGGTCATCACGTTCATATCGCGCACCGCACCCGCCTCCAGCCGACAGTCCGTCGTCGCGTCGCCGGAGAAGGCGAAGGGGCTCAGCGGGCTGACCGAATGCGGGGTCCCGTCCACGGTCAGCACCATGCCCTCGCCCTCGACCAGGGTGATCACGCGGTCGATCCCGGGAAAGGAGGAGAAGGAGCCTCCCGCGTCCACGTCCGCGACGCTCACCCGCCAGTCGAAGCCGTCCTCCGGCTCCGCCGGGGCCAGGGGCCCTTGCACGGCGCCCGACGCGACCTCCCTGGTCATACCGCCGCCGTTCTTCCACGGCATGCTGCGGTATTCGCTCCAGCGCAGAACATCGCCGCCCATCCGACACCGTCTCCTTCTTCTGACGTCCGGCCGAACGCCGTCACCGGCGAACCCGGGCCACCACCGCCACCGCGACTGGGCCTCTGGGCCGTCGGGTTGTACGAGCGCGCCCAGGCAGGCACA
>Ga0136846_1240547_pt1 | contig 14711 bp, 11 predicted proteins | sample HopSoiMetagenom2_FD_96841 | JGI IMG/M metagenome (GOLD analysis project Ga0136846, IMG submission 96841) | Grasslands soil microbial communities from Hopland, California, USA - 2 Assembly 2016 (version 4) | ecosystem: Environmental > Terrestrial > Soil > Grasslands | place: USA: Hopland...
CCGATCGACGCAAGGGCCGAGTCCGAGAAAAACAGCGGAAAATCCGCCCGTTTTCCTTTCCACATTTCCACACCCCTGTGGGCGGACTGTGGAAGAAGCGCCTCCGCAATGGATGTGTTCACCGGGGCACCAGGACGGGTACACGAGAGCGATGGCGCCAAGTTCCGCGGCGGCTGTGCAGGCCGGCGGCCCGACCGTGGCTTCCGGATCCGCCCGGCTCTTCTGGGCCCAGGTTCTGGGCAACGCGGGGATGTTTCTCGGCTTTCTCATGGTCGCCCGCGGGCTGGGCCCTGAAGGACGCGGGACGATCGCGTTCATCACGGTGGCGTCGAAGCTCGTCGCGTGGACCGCGCGGCTGGGCGTGAGCGAGGCGACGGTCGTCTTCGCGGCTCGGCGGATCGATCAGCGGCCCCGGCTGCTCGCGAACCTGTTCGCGTTCTCGGTGACCGTGAGCGTGGCCGCTGCGGGACTCGTTTGCGGCGTCCTCGCCGCAGTGCCGGCGCTCCGGCCGCCCGGCATCGGCGACCCCGAGCTCGTCATCCTGGGCGCGGCGATCATCGCCGCAGCCCTGTCCGACTCCGGCTACCAGTTCACCCTCGGCTGCGGCCGGTTCCGGCTGCATGCTGATGTCACGACCAGCACGTCGTGGCTCTACGCGGCCGCGATCGCAATCCTCTGGGCCGTCGGCGGGCTCTCGACCGTCGAGGCGGCGCTCGCCTGGGTCGGCATCCACGTGCTCCGCGCCGGCGCGCTCTTCGGTGCCGCGGCCGCCGCGGTCGGCGTCGCGCGGCCGAAGCTCCGGCTCCTCGTCGAGTCGATGCGGTTCGGGCTCCGCGCCTGGATCGGGACCCTGGCGGATGGGCTGAACTTCCGTGTCGACCAGCTGCTCGTCGCCCTGCTTGCGTCCGAGGCGAGCCTCGGCCTGTACGCCGTCGGCGTCAACGCGTCCGAAGTCCTCCTGTACATGCCCACGGCGGCGGCGACCGCCCTGCTGCCGATCGCCGCCGCGACGGACGCCGCCCACCGGACCGCACGCACGCTCGACACGTTTCGCTCGGCGTTGCTCGGGACGACGGGGAGCGCCGTGCTGGCGGCCGTCGTCGGGCCGTTCCTCATCCCGGCGGTGTTCGGCGGCGACTTCAGGGGCGCCGTCGTGCCCTTCCTGCTCCTGCTTCCCGGTGTGATCGGGGCCGTCCCGCTCGCCGTCTTCACGAACGCGCTCGTGGCCGGCTCCTACCCGGGGCGGTCGTCGTTCGGCCCGTTCGTCTCGCTGATGACAGGCCTTGCGCTCGACCTGGCGCTGATCCCGACGTTCGGCGCCTCAGGTGCAGCGGTCGCGGCGAGCAGCGCATTCATCGGCGGCGGGGCGACTGCGCTCATCGTCTACCACCGCGCCGTCCCGTTCCCGTGGCGTCAGGCGTTCGTCCCGGAGCGGCGCGACGGCGAGCTCCTGCGCGCGTTCGCTGGCGCCGTCCCGCGGTTCCGGAGAAGCAGCGCGGCCACGCCCACGCGGCCGGTCGAGCGGGAGTCGTGACCCACTTCGAGACCGTGGGCGACCTCCAGCGCTTGGACGCGCTCCGGCCCGCGTGGGACGACCTGGTGCGGGCCATGCGCCGGCCGAGCCCGTTCGAGCTGCACGGCTGGCTCGCGGCCTGGCTCCGTCAATACGGCAGCGGGTTGGAGATCGCGGTCGAAACGGCGTGGAAAGGCGAGAAGCTCGTTGCCGCGCTTCCGCTCGTGCGCCAGCGCGCCAACGGTCTCGTCGTCTCCAAGTTCGCAGGCGGCCGGCAGTCGAACCTGGCGGATGTCCTGCTCGCACCCGGAGAGCCGATTGCGACCGCTGCCGCGGTCGTCGACCGTGCCCGCGGCGGGCACGACTACGCGCAGCTCCACGGCGTCGCGGCGGGTGCCCGTGTCGCCGAGGCGGCCGGCGACCTCACGCTGTTCCAGAGGATCGAGGCGCCGGTCCTCGAGCCGGGCGCGGACTGGGACGCGACACTCGCGGCCAAGCTCTCGGCGCGGCGCCGGCAGAGGCTCCGTGGGCAGCGTCGCCATCTCGAGCGCCTCGGCCGCGTCGAGACCTCGGTCGCGCGCCTGCCCGATGATGTCGAGGCCGCGCTCGGCGACGCGTTCGGCCTGCATGAACGGCGCTGGAAGGGCCGGCCGGACGGGTCCGGATTCGCAACGCCGCGCGGGCAGCGCTTCCACCGCGACGCGCTGGCCATGCTCGCCGCGGCCGACGCGGTTCGCCTGGTCACCTTGCGCGGCGGCGGGCGCCCCCTCGCGTTCATCCTCGGGCTCCTGGTCGGCGACCGGCTCTTCACCTACCGCACGGCCTTCGACCCCGCCTATGCGAGCGAGTCGCCCGGCGTGCTCGTCCTCCACGACGCGATCGGCTCGGCGGTGGCGGAAGGCGTCACCCGCGTCGAGCTGCTGGGTGGAGTGGAGCTGCTCAAGCTGGAGCTCGCCGACCGCGTCGAGCCGCTCCACCTCGCGCTCGGCGCGGCGGGATCGCGTCGCGGCGCGGTAGTCGCAGGCACGCGCATCCTCGGCCTCTCGCTGCGTGAGCGGCTGCGGCACTCGACCCACGTCGCATCCGCATACGACCGCATCCGGCCGCTTCGCAACCGGCTCCGTCGCTCCGGGAATGTGCTCAGGGCATGAGCGCCTCGAGGAGCACGGCCTCGAGCGCGTCGGCGCTTGCGGAGTGGCGTGCCCGCAGCGGCTCGGCGTTGGCCAGGAAGTGGCTGCGGTGGCGATCGTAGTTCTCGGCGAGCTCGGCCAGCGCCGCGGCGCACGCGGCGGGCTCGCGCGGCCGGACGCAGAACTGCGCAAGTTGCCCGTCCAGGTAGTAGGCGGGCGCGTCGCCGACGCGAGTCGAGACGGTCGGGATGCCGCGGCAGAGCGCCTCGAGCACGGCGACCTGCACGTTGTCCGCCACGGACGTCGAGAGACAGGCATGCGCCGCCGCCTGCAGGCCCTGGACCTCGTCCCACCGGCGAGGGCCGAGGAGCGTCAGCCAGGAGCGCGTCGCCGCGAGGCGCTCGAGCCCCGGCCGAAGGGGGCCCTCGCCGCAGACCGAGAGCGTCGCCGCACGGGCCGATCGGAGCGCGTCGACGGCCGAGACCGCATCGAGCGGCCCTTTCTCCGGCGACAGCCGGCCGACCCAGACGATCCGCATTTCCTGCTCGTGAGCGAGGGGCACGGGCGCTGCCGGCTGCTGCGGCCGCACGGGAAAGGGGACGTGACGCGCGTCGGCCCCGTAGAGCCGCCGGACGCCGGCCACGCCGGCGAGCGAGACGGAGACCGGGCGCGACAGCCGGATCGCCAGGAGCCCGGCCGTGCGCTGGAACACCTCCCGGGCAGCGCCCGCCGCGCGGGCCCCCGCGTAACCGCCCTCACCCGACCCGTGCACGACGACGACGACGCCGCGGCGTCGTGCACGGGCGGCCAGGATCGCGGCGACGGAGAGCAACTGGCGCGCGTTGTTCGCAACGACGACGTCGGCGGCGCCGGCCTCTCGCCACAGAGTGCGCCAGCCGCCGACGGGGACGGGCCAGCCGGAGCCGCCGACGCGGCGGCTCGGCACGACGGCGTCCGCCTCCTCGCGGCCGGTCAGCCGGCAGGCCAGCACTCGGACCGACCAGCCGCGTTCGCGCAGCTGCAGTGCCGCCGTCTCGACGAACTCCTCGACGCCGCCTGCATGGGGGCGCACGAAGCTCGAGACGATCAGTGCCCGGCGGCCGCTCACGGCCGCCCGCCGCGAACCGCGCTGTTCCGCACGCTCGAGCCGATGGCGGGATGCCCATGAGCGAGGCGCTCACGCTTGCGCGGCAGGCCCCGACCACGGCGCGAACCGCGACGGCCCTCGTCGTCGCGGGTGCCGCGTCGGCCGCGCTCGGGTTCGCGCTCGCGGAGGCCTTCTCGGAGTCGGCGCCTGCGGTCGCCGTCGTCGCGGGCGCCGCCGTCGGCCTGCTCGGGACGCTTGCGCTCGCGCTGGCGCGCTTCGACATGACGGTCGTCGTCGGCTGCCTGCTCCTCGGCGCCGTCCGCGTCGAGCCGGCGCCGACAGACCTGATCCTCGGCGTCGCGATCGCGACCGCGTTCGTCACGGGGCGCTTCGCGGCCGACCGCATCCCGCGCGGAGCCCTCATGTTCGTCGGGGCATTTCTCGCGCTCAACCTGCTCGCGAGCGTGAACGCCGTCGACGCGGGCCGCGTGCTGACCTTCTTCAGCACGACCCTGTACCTGTGCGTATTCGCACTCTGGCTCTCGGTGTACGTCGACAGGCCGAGTCGCGCCCGGCTCGTCGTCGTGGCGTACCTGTGGGCAGCCTGCGCCTCGGCCGTCCTCGGGCTCGCGGCGCTCGAGCTCCCGGTGCCTGGTCGTGCGCTCTTCATCGAGGGGCCGCGTGCGGTCGCCCTGTTCAAGGACCCCAACGTCTTCGGGCCGTTCCTGATCCCGGCCGCGCTCATCCTGATCGACGAGCTCGCCGCGCCGCGCCTGCTTCGTCTGCGCATGACGACGAAGTTCGCGCTGCTGGTGCTGCTGAGCGCGGGGGTGCTCTTCTCGTTCTCCCGCGCCGCGTGGCTGAACTACGTCCTCGGCGTCGCGGTCGTCGTGGCCGTTCTGCTGCTCCGGCGGGGGAATGCGGCGCGCGCGCTCAAGCTGCTCGTCGTCCTCATGCTGGCGGGCGGCGTCATCCTCGCAACCGTTGCGGCGACCCGGTCGAGCAACTACATCCACGCGCGCACGGCGCCCCAGTCGTACGACGCCGAGCGCTTCAACGCGCAGCGTATGGGCCTCCACGTCGCGGAGACATACCCGATCGGGATCGGGCCCGGCCAGTTCGAGACGCTGCCCGGCATCTCGGCGCACAGCACGTACGTTCGGGCGCTCGCCGAGGAAGGCGTGATCGGCTTCGGTGTGCTCGCGCTGCTCTTCCTGTTGACGCTCTACTGGTCGGCGGCGAACGTGCTGCGCGGCGGGGCGGCAAACGGGGTCGGATCGGCGGCGCTGCTGGGGGCGTGGTGCGGGGTGCTCCCGAACGGGCTGTTCATCGACACCGTTCACTGGCGGCACCTCTGGCTCGTCGCCGGCCTGATCTGGGCCGGTGAAGCGACGTACCGCGCGCGTGCGGGTGCCCGTCAGTAGTACGTCGGCGCGTCGGCGCCCACGACGACCATGCCGACCACGTTCGCGCCGAGCCGGCCGAGCGTGTTGCGCGCTTCCACGACGGCGTCCGGCGTGACGCGGTCGATGCGGACGACCAGCACCACGTCGTGCACCTCGCGTGTGAGCGCTTCGACGTCGACCGGTGCGATCAGCGGCGGCGCGTCGACGATCACGTAGCGGAAGTCGCTGCGGCCGATGTCGTCGAACACGGGGCCGAGGCCGCCGCCCGTGAGGAGTGCGCCCGCGTTCGGCCCGGGCGTCCCGCTGGGAAGCAGCGCCAGCTCGCCGGCCGCGCCGTCGACCACCGTGACGGTCGCCGTCCCGGTTGGCACCCGGCCGCCATTGGCGCCGTGGCGCAGAAGATCGCCGAGACCCGGGGACGGCCCGACGCCGAACGATTCATGCAGCGTCGGGCGCCGGAGGTCGGCCGATACGAGGAGCGTCTTCAGCCCGGAGGCGGCAAGCGTGCGCCCGAGCTCGGCCGTCAGCTCCGTCTTGCCCTCCTCGGGCACGGCGCTCGTGAGCAGCACGACCTCCTGCCGTCCGTTCATGCGAAGCTGCAGCGCCGCCTGAAGGTTGGCGTAGGCGGCTTCGCGGTCGCGCTCCCAGTTCGCTTTCTTGAACCGCGTCCGGCGGGGGATCGTCGCAAGGATCGGGATGCCGACGAGCCGGCTCAGCTCGTGTGCGCTGTCGATCTTGGGCGCGAGCTGTCCACGCGCAAGGGCAGCGAGCACGCCCAGGAACAGCCCGGCGGCGAGCGCGAAGATCGTATTGCGGACGGGCTTGGGCGAGCTCGGGCTCGCCGGCGGCCGGGCCAGCTGGGCGACTTGCAGGTCCGAGCCGGCAGTCGCCTGGCTGATGTTCACCTCGCTGAGCCGCTCCTGCAGCGCCTGCCGCTCGATCGCCGAATCGACACCCGGAGAGCCCTCGAGGCGACGGAGCGCCTCGAGGAGTGCGGTCCGCGACCGCGCGAGCCGGAGTCGGTCGGTCTCGCGGCGCTTCGACAGGAACGCGGCCGCCACGGAGTTTGCGATCGCAGCCGCCTGGCCGGGATGGTTGTCCTTGCCGATCACGTTGATGAAATTCGCGTTGGGGTCGACCGAAGCCGAGACCTTGTCGGTGAGCGAGTCGGCGTCCTCGCCTTTCAGCCGACCCGCGGCGCGGGTGAGCACGGCCCTGGAGGTCAGCAGCGTTTGCAGCGTGCTCAGCTGCCGCTGGGTCGCGTCGACGCTGTCCGTCTGTAGCCCGGGCGTGTCTTCGAGGACGATGCGCGCCTGCGCGGTATACGTGCGCGGCAGCACGAGCGACAGCACCAGGACGAGCAACGTGATCGGCACGACGACCGCCAGGATCAGCGGCCAGTTGCTGCGGATCGTGCGCCAGTGGCGGCGCAACTCGAGCGGCTCTTCAAGAGTCTCGTGCTGCCCCGTCGGATTCGCCGCCTCCGTCACCGCAGATGCCCCCAGGTTCCTATCGGAACGATCAATGACCTTTGCCCGCAAAACGGCATCCCGGAAACCGTGTTCGATGCGGGCCGGCCGGGTATACGGCCCACATGCGGCCGTTCGCGCTGATCGTCGCGGCGTGTTTCGTCGCCGCGGCCGCGTTCCGTATCACGGGCACGACCGCGGCGCCGGTCCGGGTCCCGGCACCGGCCGCGCCCGTCCCGCCCCGCGCATATCTCGTTCCCGCCGGCGCCGTCCGTGTCAGCACGGCCGATCAGCTTCGCGCCGCACTCACTCGTTCGACGCCCACGACCATCGTTCTCGCCGATGGGACGTACGACGCCCCAGGCCCGTTCTCGAACCGGTACGGCCACCGGCTCTACGCGGCGCACCTGGGCAAGGCCGTCCTGCGGGCGGGGCTCGTGATCGGCTCGAACGAGGGCGGTGCGGGGGCGCTCGTCCGCGGGCTCGCGTTCGACGTCGCCGACCCGGCGAAGACGTTCGACGGCGCGGCGATCGCCGTCTGGGGCGCGGCGCGCGGCGCTCGTATCCTCGACACGAGGATCAACGGGCGCAACGTCGTCCCCGCAGGCATCGTCGCGCGGCAGACCGACGGCTTCCGAGCGCGGCGCATCGCCGCCAGGAACTTCACGAGCTACGGCATCGAGATCGACGCGAACGACCCGGCGGGGTCGTCTGCGGCGCCCTCCCTCCTGGAGGACGCGGACGTCGCCAACGTGTCCCGCCGCCCGCCCCGATCGTCGGACGGGACCGCAGAGGCGTGCATCTGGCTCGGCGCACCCGGGCTCGCCCGCCGCCTCCGTGTCCGCAACTGCGCCTGGATGGGAATCTGGACGGGCTCGTCCGCGACCGGTGTCCACGTCGCCGACGCCGACATCGGCGCGACGCGGACCGGCGTGTACATCGAGCACTTCACGCACGACTCGACCTTCGAGCGCGTCCATGTGCGTCCCGACGTGAGGATCGGGGTGCTCGCGGAGTGGGCGAGCCCGGAATGGGGCGGAGAGCCGGCGAGCGTCGACAACGTCATCCGGCAGAGCACGTTCGAGAGCGCGCTGTGCGGCGTCTACCTGGACGAGGGCACGACCCGGACAAGCGTGCGCGGAAGCGTCTTTCGCAACCAGAGCTGGGCGGGGATCGGCAATTACCTGGGGCGTGGGAACACGTTCGCAGGGAACGACTATTCCGGCATCCGCAGCTCGGCCGTGCCGGTCTCGCACGGCCACATCAGCGGCGCGCGCTAACCGCCGCACCTGACGCCCATCCCGACGGGCGGCCTGCACGTCAGCGGCCGCCGGCCGAGCGGTGTCGCGAGCGCCTCGTCGTCGAGATCGCGAAGCACCGGCCGGGAGGGCCTTTGGCCGGCCGTGATGAGCTCGACGAGCCGCTCGTTCGGCGCGAGTTGTGCTGCACGCTGAAGCAGCGGCCCCGCTGTCGCGGCGTCAGGGGTGAGCGCGGCCAGGCGCAGCTCGGCGTACCAGTCGTCGGGCCGGCGGGACAGCGCCCGGAGAAACGCCCCGCGCGCAGCGGCCGGATCCGTCGGGGCGGTGAGCACGCCGTCGACCACGTCCGCCCGCTCGCTGAGCGGGTTCAGCAGCCGCGCTCGGTCGAGGTGGCGGTGCGCTGCGCCGAGCGTAGGCGACTCGACCGCACGCTCCAGCTCCCAGGCGGCGAGCCCGGGAAGGCCGAATGACACTGCGGCGACAACCGCGACCGGGACGGCGGCGAGGGAGCGGAGTGGGCGCGATGCGCGGGGCCGCGACAGGGCGGCCGAGAGCCCGAGCGCGGCCAGCGCTGGCAGCGTCACGACCGGCACTGCCCAGGTCCAGTCGACGAGCGCGTGGATCAGCCAGAATCCGGTCGCGGCCACCAGCCCCGCGCGGACCGCCCGCTCGGCGCCGCCCGCCCGGCGGATCCCGCGGAGCGCCGCGGCAAATCCCGCGGCAAGGGCGCCGGCGAGGAGCCCGAGCCCGACCAGCCCGGTGCCCGAGGCGACGTCCAGCAGCACGCTGTGCGCGTAGAGCGGCTGCTCGCCGTGCCGCCCCTTCCGCGCGTACGCGGCGGCGAAGTTGTCGGCTCCGAGGCCGCCGACGGGGTGCGTGCGCACCTCGTCGAGCGCGACGCGCCAGAGGTCATAGCGGCCGCTCTCCACTCCGGCGGAGTAGCGCGACCGTGGCGTGCTGCCGCTCTCCGACGCAAGGCTGCCGGCGCCGAAGATCGCGACCACCAGAGCGATTGCGGCGACGACGAAGACCGTGCGCCGGGGGAGCCGTTCGGCCGGGACGAGCAGGCCGGCTGCGAATAGGACGAGGGCGGAGATTCCGATCGCAAGCTGCGCCTCGGTCAGCGCGCGTCCGACCCCCTCCGGCGCGGCCCTATACACCGCGAGGAGGGCTGGGAGCGCTGCCGCCGTCGTGACGCCGGCCGCGAGGAGCGCCGCGACGGCGAGGGTTCGCTCTCGGACGAGCGCGACGAGCAGAACCGTGACCGCCGCGCCGGCCGCGAGTGCTCCGCGGCTTTGCGCCAGCAGTGCGAGCTGGAGGCTGACGCCGCTGGCGGCGAGCAGGCAGCCCCGCCGCACACGGCCGATCGCGCGCTGGGAGGCGAGCGCGATCGCCGGCCAGAACGCGACCAGGAACAGCGCCGCGTTCGCGTTCGCATAGCCCACCGGAAAGGCGAGCCGCTGGCCGTCGAACGCGTTCGCGCGCTCGACCGCGAGCACGGCGAGCCCCAGAACGGGGGCGGCGACCGCGAAGGTCGTCACGGCCGTCTTCGCAGTGTGGACGTGCCACTGCAGCCCGGCGAAGAGCACGTAGACCACCGCTGCGAGCAGCACCTGGTTCGCGCCGTCCCACGCGTCGCCCTTCGATCCGGCCCACGCGATCGACGCGAAGCTCCAGACGCTGAACGCCGTGAGCAGCGAGGCGGCAATCCGCTCCTCGCGCCCGAGCCGGAGCCCGCTGCGCAGCGTGACCACCGCCAGGGTCCCGACCAGGACGACAGCCCCCGCGGCGCGCGTGCTCGCCGGATAGCCGCCCTCGTGCAGGAGCCACCACCCGAAGACGGCGCCGGCGGCGAGCAGCGGCAGGAGCCGGCTGACGCTGTCTGCAGCGGTCGCCGGAGTGGCGGCCGCCGCCGGATCGAGCCGCTGCGCGGCTAGCGTGGGCGTATGCGGAGCGGGCACTAGGAGCAACGTCCTCCGTGGAGCGGCCACGCATCGTCCTGCTCGTCACCCTCGCGGAGCATGGCGGCGCTCAGACCTACGTCGCGTCGCTGCTGCCCGCGCTCGAGGGATTCGACGTGATCGTCGCTGCACACGGCGACGGGCCCCTCCGTGAGGCCGCGGCGGGCGCAGGGGCCCGGTTCGTGCACATCCCGAGCCTCGTCCGGGATGTCTCGCCCTGGCACGACGCGCGCTGCCTCGTCGAGCTGGCCACGCTGTTCCGCCGCGAACGGCCGCACATCGTCCACGCGAACAGCTCGAAAGCCGGGATCCTCGGCCGCGTCGCCGGGGCGCTCGCCGGCGTGCCGATTCGCATCTTCACAGCGCACGGCTGGGCGTTCGCCGCCCATCGTGGCGCCGCGTCGGTCGCCTACCGCTGGGCCGACCGGCTCGTGCGCCCACTTACGACGGCAGTCGTCTGCGTCGCGGAGCACGAGCGTGCCGCCGGCGTCGCGGCCGGGACGTGCCGTCCCGAGCGGACGGTCGTGATCCACAACGGCGTCGAGATGCCGCCTGCGCCCGAGCGGCGCGCGGAGGCGGCGGAGGCCCGGATCGTCTTCGTCGGCCGCCTTCAGACGCCCAAGGACCCGGTGACGCTCCTCCGGGCGCTGGCGCGGCTCGAGGCGGGGACGTTCACGGCCGAGCTGGTGGGCGATGGCCCCGAGCGCGCTGCCGTGGAGGCCGAGATCCGCCGGCTGGGCCTGGATGACAGCGTCCGGATCCTCGGAGGACGGGACGATGTCGGCGGCATCCTCGGACGGGCAGACGTCTTCGTCCTCGCGAGCCGTTCGGAGGGCCTGCCGCTTTCGATCCTCGAGGCGATGGCTGCCGGATTGCCGGTCGTGGCGTCGAGGGTGGGAGGCGTGCCCGAGGCGGTCGTAGAGGGGAAGACCGGGTTCCTGGTGCCGGCGGGGGACGCGGCCGCGCTCGCCGAGGCGCTCCGCCGGCTCGTCGCGGACCCCGAGCTGCGACTGCGGCTCGGGCAGGCGGCCCGCGAACGCGCGCAGGCCACGTTCGCGATCGAGCGCTTCCGCGAGGCCCACCTCGGCCTCTATCGGCGTGAGCTCGCAGCCGACAGGCTGCCGTTGCCCTCGCCGTAGCGCCAGCGCCGGTACGTGCCTCGCAGCGGCAGCGGCGTGTCGTGGCCGCCGCCGACCTTCGCGCGCAGGTCGAGCAGCCGGTCGCGCGCGTCGATCTGCCGCCGGCGGAGCGCGAGACGGTCGGCCGCCGGACCGTTGACGCCCGGCTCGCACGAGACGGCCGCGCGGTAGCCGGCCGCCGCGACGAGCGCCCGCTCGCGGGGCCCGAACAGTCCGGCCGGATACGAGAACACGGTCACGGCGCGGCCCAGCCGCTCTTCCAGCTCCAGCTTGGAATCGCGGATCTCGTCCGCCGCCCGCGCGTCGTCCACCGTCAGGAGATTGGGATGGCTGACCGAGTGCGCTTCGAACGACAAGGTGCCACCATCCAGCGCCGAGACGTCCTCCCACGAGAGCAGCGGAGGCTGCCGCCGGTACCAGGCAAAGCGCATACGGCCGTCTGTGACCCCGGACGCGATGAAGACCGTCGCGCGAAACCCGTGGCGCGCCAGGATAGGCTCCGCGTTCTCGCCGACGTCGGCACAGCCGTCGTCGAAGCTGAGGCCGATCGTCCGCGCGGGCGTTTCGCCCCGGTCGAGCAGGTCCACGACCTCGGGGATCGTCACGACGCGGTAGCCCTCCGCAGCCAGGAAGTCCATCTGCTCACGGAACCGCCGGACCCCGAGCGCGAGCTCGTCGTCCGGGTCGTCGGCGACGCGGTGGTAGAAGAGGATGCGGAGCCCCTTGTCGTCCGGCCGCCCGCCGGTTCGCGCCAACCAGATCATCGACCGTGTGCGGGTTACGCCGGCCTTCAGCGGATACGGCAGCGACGGCCCGAGGCCGGGCAGCTGTGCCGGGGGCGAAAGCACCTGGCCGCCGTGCGGCGCCGGAGGCCCGCCGTTAGAGTCCGGCGCCGGAGAACGAGTGTCGAGGGGTCGTCTCATGCCGTCAGGTGTGGCGGGGTACGCGTCGGGTGCCGGCCGTGCCTGACCGTGTCGATGTCGCGGTCGTCGGCGCCGGCCCATACGGGCTGTCGGTTGGGGCCCACCTGCGCGGGCGCACCGCGCGCATCTTCGGCGAGCCGATGGAGACCTGGCGGACGCGCATGCCGCCCGACATGCTCCTGCGCTCGGACTGGGACGAGACGTCGCTGTCGGCGCCCGGCGATCACGGGTCGATCGATCGGTGGGCGGCCGCGGCCGGTGAGCCGCGTGAAGAGCCGATCCCGCTGCAGAAGTTCCTGCGCTACGCCGACTGGTTCGAACGGACGTTCGCGCCCGAGGGCGACCCGTCGCGCGTCGCGCACCTCGAGCCGGCCCCCGGCGGATATCGCGTGATCACGGCCGACGGAAGCGAGGTCGACGTGCGCGTGGTCGTGGTCGCCGTCGGCGCGATCCCGTTTGCCTACGCGCCTCCGCCGCTCGCGGACGCGATCGGCGAGGACGTCACGTACGCGACGGAGCCGCACGACTACGGCTCCTACGTCGGGAAGCCCGTCGTGGTCATCGGCGGCGGGCAGGGTGGCCTGGAGAGCGCTGCGCTCGCAGCGCGCGAGGGCGCCGACGTGGAGCTGATCGTGCGCTCCGCGGTCCGCTGGTTCGCCGACCGCGAGCCGCACCGCGTGCGTGGGCCGATGCACCGGCGGCTCTACCGGCTTGCGTATCCGGTCGTCGGCTATGGCCCGCCTCCACTGAACCGGCTCGCGCTCAGTCCCGACACGTTCGCCCGCCTCCCCGGGCAGATGCGCCGCCGTGCAGCCTCGCGCGTCCTGCGCTCGGGCGGCTCGCCGTGGCTGCGGCCGATGATCGAGCGGACCGTGCGCGTGACGGAAGGACGGGCTGTCACGGGCCTGGATCGCCGGGACGGTGAGGTCCGCGTGCGGCTGAGCGACGGGTCGGAGCGGGCGGCCGACGCCGTCGTGGTCGCCGCCGGCTTCCGGTTCTCGCTCGAGCGGCTGTCGTTTCTCGCGCCCCAGGTCGTGGAGCGGATCGAGCTCGTCGAAGGCTGGCCGCGCCTCGACCGCTGGTTCCAGTCGACCGCCGTCGGCCTGCACTTCGTCGGGTTCGCGGCGGAGCATCGGTTCGGTCCCATCGCACGCTTTATTCCCGGAACGCGCTTTACTGCCACACGCGTGCGCGAAGCCATCGACCGCTGACGCATGGTTCACGCCCGCAGGGCGTCGCGCGAGCGCGCGATGACGCCGCGAACCGGCGCGAGGCCGTCGACGTAGAGGCTGCGCAGCGTTGGCGAGCGCTTGAGCCGGAGCCGTGCGTCGATGATGCCGAGCTGAGCCGCCGCGTAGGCCCGCCCGCGAATGCTCGTCGCCAGGCCGAGGCCGTGGCACATGGGCTCGAAGCGGTCCGCGAGCTCGACCTTGTAGCGCTCCGCGCCGCCGAGGAACTCCACCCGCGTCAGTCCCTCGTCCGCGGCGAAGCCGATCGCGTCCAGTGTGTTGACGAGACCCGGCGAGAAGCGGGCGAGCGCCGGGTCGAAGGCCAGCCGGTGGACGTACATGCGCCCCTCGAGGACGAGGTAGTAGTGGAACGCGATGGCGCGGCCGTCCAGACGCAGCAGCGCGATGCGCGCGGCATCGAGGTCGGCGAGCGGCGCGATGACGTCGCGGTGGAACGCCTGGCCGGTCGGCGTGACGAAGCCCGAGCCGTCGGGGCGACCGTTCCACCGCAGCGCGTGGAGACGGAACGCCTCCTCGAGCGCCGGCACGAGCTCGTCATAGGTTCTCGCGAGCGTCGTTTCGAGCCGCCCGAGCTCGCCGAGCTGCCGACGCCGCCGCTTGTGCAGGTTGCGCTTCTTCGAGGTCGTCTTTGCCCGGTAGATCTCGTCCCAGTCGCCGTCGAGGTCGAGCACGGGCGCCTCGACCCGTGTGACCACGGAGAGACCGGGGCCGACCGCTGCGGCGAGCCGGCTTGCCATCGGCAGCCCATAGAGATCCGCAACATCCGCGTCTCCGCGCACCGCCAGGCCAGCCCCGAGCGCCACTGCGGCGTCGTCCTCGCCCTCCGCGACGAGCAGGTCCGCGAGCGCGGCCTGGCGGCCGCCGATGAAGCGGGTCACGTGCACGCCGCGACGGGGCGCGGCGAGCAGCGGGACGGCGGCGACCAGCCGATCCCCGCGCCACGCGACGCGCACGGCGAGCCGCGCCGAGTCGCCGTAGTGGCGCCACCAGGTCGTGAGCCAGGCATGGAGCAGGAACGGGCTGGGCCGCGGCATGATCCGGACGAGCCTGTCCCACTCGTCGCGCAGCGGCAGGAAGTCGTCGATCCGCTCGATCGTCGCCAGCCGCACGGAGGCGGTACGGGGAGCGAGGGCCGTCATCCGCGGCGAATCAGGCCGGCCGCCCGCGCGCGACCATCGACCGGAGCATCATCGTCGCCGTCCGCAGGCAGACCGCGATGTCGACCGAGAGGCGCCGATGGCGGATGTACCAGAGGTCGTAGGACAGCTTCTCAGCGGCGCTCTCGCAGTCGTACGCGTAGCCGGCGTGGACCTGCGCCCAGCCGGTGACCCCCGGCTTGACGAGGAGGCGGCGCGTCCAGTGGGGCACGGATGCCTCGAGCATCGTCACGAACTCCGGGCGCTCGGGCCGCGGCCCGACGATGGACATGTCGCCTCTGATGACGTTCCAGAGCTGGGGGAGCTCGTCGAGGTGCGTCCTGCGCAGGAACCGGCCCACGGTGGTCACGCGTGCGTCGCATGCCTGCGCGAACTGCGGGCACCCCGGCGCCTCCGCGTCCACGCGCATCGTGCGGA
>Ga0136846_1219265_pt1 | contig 14710 bp, 12 predicted proteins | sample HopSoiMetagenom2_FD_96841 | JGI IMG/M metagenome (GOLD analysis project Ga0136846, IMG submission 96841) | Grasslands soil microbial communities from Hopland, California, USA - 2 Assembly 2016 (version 4) | ecosystem: Environmental > Terrestrial > Soil > Grasslands | place: USA: Hopland...
GGCTGCAGGACAGGTGGCCGAGTGGTTGAAGGCACCGGTCTCGAAAACCGGCATACCGGTGAACCCGGTATCGAGAGTTCGAATCTCTCCCTGTCCGCTTAATCCTCCGTACTCCACACGGAGCTGAGTATCCGCAGTCCGCGTTGGGGAATGGCTCGCAGCCGCGCGCCGCAAAATGATGTTGGGACGGGTGGCCGAGTGGTTTAAGGCGCACGCCTGGAAAGTGTGTGTACGTTAATAGCGTACCGTGGGTTCGAATCCCACCCCGTCCGTAAGTAAGTGCCTAACCCGCTGAGCTCATCGAAATTGGCAAAGCACACCGGATTGCGACGTTTCCTATACCCCTGTGCAATCGCGCTCGCTGCCGTGGCCGGCTGCAATGCGCCCCAGGACATCATCGACAAACCGACCGCACAGGGCGCCGCGCATCTCGAAGTCGCATCCGGAAATAATCAGTCGGCGGTTATCAATGCCGGCGTGCCGAGCCCGCTGGCTGTGCTCGTCACAAATGTCGATGGAGCGCCGGTCGCCGACGTTCACGTCGCATGGACGGTCCTGACCGGGGGAGGCACGCTGAGCGGGACTTCCGTGGCGACCAACGCCGACGGCATCTCGTCGGTCGGCTGGACGCTCGGAGGGGCCGTCGGCAGTCAGTCCGTGAGGGCGTCCGTCGCCGGCCTCAGTTACCCGGTCGTTTTCGTGGCGAACGCGCTGTCCGGTCCACCCGGCCCGCCTAACAACAGCGGTGGAACGGCAATACTCCATTTCGACGGCACGATATGGAGTAGCGCGATCATCGACGGCGGTGTCGGCCTTTCGTACTCGTCTGTCTGGGGCGCCAGCGCGACAAGAATTTTTGCCGCCGGTAGATGCCGGGGGATCGCATTTGTGTCGATCTTTGACGGCAATCACTGGAGCTTACCGTCTGAGTCGAACTGCTCCAGCGGTGGCCTCGCATCGTACGTCAGCGTTTGGGGAAATTCGGCAACCGATGTGCTTGCACTGCGGCGCGATCCACTGCCGCCGTCTGTGACGAGCAACATCCTCCGCTACAACGGCCAGATCTGGCAGACGTCCTACATTCGTTCGTGCTCATTTTGCGCCGGACTGAACGCGGTGTGGAGCGGAGCGAACGACGCCGTGGCGGTTGGAGACAGTGGGATGGTCGTGCGCTTTGACGGCAGCAAATGGAACGCGCAGTTGTCGGTGACGACTGAGCACCTGAACGCCGTATGGAGCGCGGGCGCCGGTAACCCCGTTTTTGCGGTTGGCGACGGCGGGACCGTCGTCTATTACGCGGGCGCGGCGGCTGGCTGGCAGACCCAGCGGAGTGGCACCAACCAATCGCTGCGGGGAATCTGGGGCTCGTCCTCCAGCGACGTATTCGCGGTTGGCGCATCGGGAACCATTCTTCACTACGATGGAACCACGTGGACGGCGCAGACAAGCGGCACGACCCAGAATCTGGCCGCCGTCTGGGGACCGGGGAACGGATCTGTCTTCGCCGTCGGCGCGGGTGGTACCGTGGTGCACTATGACGGCGCCACATGGACGGCAAAGACAACCGACCCCGGGATCGATCTCGCGGGCGTGTGGGGAGCCTCGGCTACCAACGTGTACGCCGTGGGGACGCCGCGATATCCATAGCTGACCGACCGTAGGCAGGATCTGAGACCACCTTCGAATGGTGGTTTTTTTGTTACCCACCAACCGTCCGGGCGCCTCATTCTTGTCCGCCGCGCCCGCCAACTGGCAGACAGTGCGAAAAAGCGTGACCGGGCTCAGCCGTATGCAGTCCATTTATCAATGGAGAAGATCCTAAAAACGGCCAAGGAAAGGACAGTATGGATCAAGCACACGGCGAAGCTCGTCGCCGTTGCCGCATCCTCGGGTGCTGCCCTGGTTTCCATCTTCACTGCGCTGTATTCCTACGGCGTCATCGGAGCCTCCGAGTCGCATCAGTCGATCGGTAATATCGGGGCAGCCTGGGTGGGCGTGCGCCCGGCGCTCGACACCGCTACGGCGATAGGCGACACCATTCACTAAGCCGCAACGATTACCGATAAGAGTGGAAGCATTCTCGTTGGTGCTCGGCAGACCTGGACGACCGGAGATTCGACTATCGCGGTGGTGCTACAGGATGGCTCAGTCGTCGCGCGTGGTCCGGGGCGAACCATGGTCAGCGTGGTAGTAGGGCATCTTGTTGCGCATTCGACCATTGTGGTCCGGCAGGTGGTGGCCAAAGTCGACGTCGCTCGCGCGGCCGGAGATAGTTTGATGCAGTTGCCGGAGGGCGCCGAGCTTCAGCTGAGGGCGCGCGCAACCGATTCTCGGGGTTATCCGGTTGAAGGTCTCGAGGCCGTCTGGCATGTCGATGACAACAACATCGCCGGCCTCGACAGTCTCGGGCTGGTCACCGGGCGCTCCGCAGGACGAACGGTAGTCGTCGCCAAGATCGAAGGTGTATCGGGGCGGGCTGCGGTGTCGGTCGTGACCCCCGCCTCCGCAATCGCGCTGGTTGCGGGAACGAATCAGCGAGCGCTCGCCGGTAAAGCACTGCCGCAGGCAGTGGTTGTGAGGGCAACCAATAGGCGTGGGAACGCGGCGGCCGGAAAGCGAGTGACTTTCAGAGTTCCCGACGGCCAGGGCTCTGTTGACCCGGCGAGCGCGACGACCGACGCGGACGGACGCGCACGAACTTCGTGGACTCTCGGAGCTGACCCAGGACATCAAACGCTCTACGCCAGCGTGGAAAATGTCGACAGCGCATTGCCCATCATCGCGGAGGCCGACCCGGTGGCGGCGAACACCCGGGTTACGGCGCTCGTCGAGCATCTGAGTGGGAAGGCAGGGAACGAATTGCCCGACTCTGTGGCAATTCGTGTAACTGACTCTACCGGCCGGGTGTTACCCGACGTTCCCGTTCGGTGGACGTTGGTGGATGGAGGTATGCTCGATTCCGCAGCTTCCCGTACCGATTCATTGGGCGTGGCGAGCGCGCGATGGGTGTTGGCTAAGAGGACTGGGGCTCAGCGACTTCGCGCTCAGGTAGGAGTTGCATCCGGGTTGGGAATCGCGCCGTTGACATTGACCGCCTCCGCTCTTGCCGGCGCGGCAGCCTCCGTCTCGGCTACGTCAGGGGACAATCAGAAGGCTCCGGCCGGCGCGGAACTTGGAAAGGCCATCACCCTACGCGTGGCCGACGCGAATGGCAGCGGAGTGGGCGGCGCGAGCTTGACCCTGTCCGCATCTGGGGGAACGCTCTCGGATACGCTGCTTACCACCGACTCACTTGGTGTGGCCAAAACGCGTTGGACGATGGGGCATTTGGCGGGCGACTATACTCTCGCCGTCCATGTGGAAGGCATCAAAAAACTCCTCAAGGTATCGGCTCGGGCAACCCCAGCATCACCGGCCAACCTGGCCTTCGATGATGCGCCGGTGGAGAAGCGTTCGCGTGAAGTGGCAAAGACCCGGAAGCTTTTCGCGGTGGTGACGGACGTCTACGGCAACCCGGTACCAGATGCCCGGGTCAATTTCTCAACCAGGGCAGGGGTCGTGACACCTGCCAGAGCCGTGAGCGACACCAAGGGTCGTGCGGCACTGACATGGAAGCTCGGGTCGAAGAACGGCGAGCAGATTCTCCGGGGCTTCGTCAAAGGGACCGATGTAGTAGGAGAGTATGTGACCCAGGTCGGTCAAACAACGGTGGCAGCCAAGCCCGCCGCGTTTCGCGCCGCCAACAAGTAGCCCAGGCGACCCGCCGGGCCCGTCTGTAGATCTGTCGAGCACCGACAACAGACGTTTACAACCCTCCTAATTGGGCCTTCTTCAGGGTTCGCGCGCGTCCAAACGCTGTTTTCTCAGACGTGAGTTGTGAGTTCAAGGTTCCTAGCCTAAACGTCACAGTCACTGGTAGTTAGCACAGCGCCTTAAAGTAACTCTACATCCAGAGGTAAACTCAGCAGTTACACAAACCGTGGCACGACAGTCATTTTATTGTTCGCGCCCAGCTGAGCCGTACGGGCGCCTCCGAAAACAGGCAAACCCGCTGAAAAGCGGAGACGCAAAGCCCCGAGACTAAAGCGACGCGGTAGCGAAGCCAAGTCAGTCGAGCTACCGAAGAGGAGCCTCAATGAATTACCCCCGCTTCAGATTCAGCACAGCCGTTATAGCGATTCTTGCCATTGCTGCCGTTGTACTGCCGACGCGAGGGAGCGCGCTGCAGCTGTATGCGCGCGCCGGTCGGCCAGGCTCGAACGCTGTAGCCAATCGCGCTGATTCTCTTCCAGTTGCCGCGTCGGCGGGTGGGGCGGTCGCAACTGACAGCGTGGGGTCGCCCGCGTCCAGAAAAGACGTCTTCTCCTCCGGGGAGAAGGGCAGTGGCCTGAGCGGTAAAGTGTTTGCCCGCTTCGTGATGCCCGAGGACTGGATATCCCTGGCCTCGCTGCCTGGTGCGTCGGTTTCCAACGCTTCGATTCAGGGCACGCCGACCACTTCTGCTGAGACCGTCTTCACGATGCGCTCATTTGGGCAGAAGGTGCGCGCCTGGCTGAATGGATATCGCCTGGGATATTGGCCAGAGGAAAAGGGTCGCCTCAGATCCGAAGCCTACAAGAATCCTGACGGTTTCATCGAAGTCACTGCGGACAACGAGGATACTCGGGTGTCCGAGCACTTCCGTCTGAGAGACTTCGTTTCCCACGATCAGAAGGAAGTCTGGCCGAAGTACGTTGTCCTCCGTGAGCCGCTGCTGGACAAGCTCGAGCTAGTCATCGCAGACCTGAACGACCACGGCGTCAACGCCGAGGGCATGCGAATCCGCTCAGGATTCAGGACGCCGGCACACAACTTCGCAGTACGGGGCGAAGGTAGCGCCCGCGACAGCCGCCACCAGTTTGGCGATGCCGCCGACGTCTTCATCGATCAGGAGGGGAACGGCAAAATGTCCGACCTGAATGGGGACGGTAAGGTCAACTTCGCTGACGTCAAAATGATTCTCGACGCGGTGGAGAGAGTCGAAGCGAGATACCCGGAGCTCGTTGGCGGTACCGGCTTGTATGCCTACTCGGGTCGCAGCGGACCTTTTGCCCATATCGACGTTCGCGGCACCCGCGCGCGTTGGGTGCGCGGAGTCTATAAAGGCCGGTCGCGTCGGGTGACGAAGGCGCACAAGGCAACGGCAAAGGCCACCCCGGTCAAGAAGGTGGCCTCCAAGAGTTAACCCGAATCGGCGGACTATCTGCCGATCCAGTACGTCGCTTTGATCTGGAAGACGTTCGTGGCCGGATCCCGGAATAGCGCCGACCGATCTCTGCTGAAGTTGAAGTCCCCGAACTGCGCGTCGCCGCTCCGCTCCTGAGTCCAGACCAAGTAGAGCGTTGAGCCCGGACGGTATTCCCAGCGCAATACGCTCGTCCCGCGGAGCGAGCGGATATTGAAATCCTGGTTATCGAAGGTAAAGGAATTCGCGGGACCCGAGCCGTCGGGGTCGATGGTGTAGCTGATTGCCCCGTCCGCCGCGACGTTCTTCGCCACCGTGCTTCCGTTATCCCGGCCAAACAGGTTCATCTGACGGGACTTCACTTCTGCGAACTCCTTGAAGTTGGTGTACTTGCCGCTGGCGAGGAACGGCTGGGCGAACATCTCCAGGGTGAGGTTCGGCGTGAAGGTGACGTTGACCCGGGTGTCCATCGAATACGTCTTCTGCTGCAACCGGCCGAACAAATATCGATTGCCCACAAATCCCGTCGGAGCGGTCGGGTCGGCGAACACGTCGATGTATTGCTGCGCCGTATTGTCTATGTCGACCGATGGCGCCAGGCTGAGAAGAACCTGCGATGACGGTTTGTAGGTGACCTGCGGTGCGTAGAACTGGCGCCCGCCCTCGCTGTTATCGACGGGTTTGATCAGCTGGACCGTCATGTGTCCGACGATTTTCTTGCGGTTGTCAGTTCCAAAATCGGTCGACCACATGTTGTAGCCGTAGTGCATCACGGTCGGACCGCTGCGGGTGAGTCGCTCGTCGTAAAAGCTTGGGTGAAAAAGGACAAAGCTGCTAAGGTTCATGTAGTTCTTGAAGGTCACCTGGCCCCAGACGTGATAGTCGATGTCGTTTCGATCGCCGTCGTAGTCGTACTGCTGCTGCGCGCCCAGAATCGTATAGAGATTCCGGTACCATGGGCCCGGCGTTGTCCACTGTCTGAAGATGTTGGCGGCCATCCATTTGTAGTCAGCGCGGTTGGTCACACCGAGATCGTTGGCTTCGAAGCCCGGGCTGCGCCAGTTCTGGGTCGCCTCCCAAAGCCAGTTGCCAGTCTCCTTCGCTACGCGTGAATAGAACCCATACCCGTAAAGACTGCGCCGATTCGGGTCGAGCTCGGTCGAAAAAAGCCCGTCGGATGTGACCGTTCGGCCGGGGCGTTGATAGTACCGGGCACTGGCGAACTGGGCGCGGCGGATTGCGGCGGTATCGCCACCGATATGGGTAAGCGCCGTCTGAAGGTTGAAGGAGTATGCGCGGTTGGCCCAATGGTGATCGAGATCGAGGCCAGCGCTCTGGGCGTTCGACCTCAGGCGGGCGACTTCGTCGGGATTGGAGAGTGACCGGTTCACCAGAGTGGTAATGCTCCCGAGGCGGGTGTTTCCGCCGTTAAAGTCCTTTTTGAAGCGGCCGATGAAGTAGTTGGTGAGCGGCTCGACTTCCTGGGTCTGATCAATGGCGCTCCCCCCCGTCCGGAAGGTCGCATCCTCGCGGGCAGTGACAGCGTCCATCACGCCGACGCTGATGCCACCGCCAGTGCGGCCGGTGACCTTGCTGGCTCCGAGGATCGTCGTCGCGTCCGCCGCATCCATGTAGTCCGACTCATTGGCGACAACGCCAGAGAGTTGGGGCGAGCGGCCAATGCGACGGGTGTAGATGAGACTGAGGCTAGAGACGTTACTGCAGAAGTAGCAACTGATACCGCCCGTCGAGAAGTACTGCGAGTTGGAGACGAAAAACGGCCGCTTCTCCTGAAAAGTCGTCTCGAAGACCGAAAGGTTGACTACCGCTGGATCGACTTCGACCTGACCGAAGTAGGGGTTTACCGTGCCGTCCAGGGTGAGGTTCGAGGTGAGATTGACCTTCACATCGCCCCCGGCGCGGTACAGCATCTCGTTCTTGGAATAATACGGGTTCCCGGGCTGGGCAGGCTGAATGGTGCTGCGCGTCGTCACGTACGGCACTATCTCCGCCTGCCGCGGCTGTGACTGAACCTTGATTCCTTCGAGAGTCCCGAAGTACGCCGGACCACCGTATTCATTATTCCGCCAGAATGCCCACATGTCCATCTCGGCGCGGCGATTGACCTCGCGCCAGATCTGCATTCCCCAGATTTGATTGGTGGCTCGAGAAAATCGGAGTTGGGAGAAGGGGATTCTGAATTCCGCTGTCCAGCCCAGTGAGTCGATGTTGGTCGCGCCTTCCCATACCGGGTCGTAGGAGGGATCACCGTTCTGGTGGTCACCTTTCACACCATCCGGATTGAGCTCGAACCAGGTGCGATTGTTCTTGTCGCGAAAGGTGTCGAAGACGAACGCGATGCGGTCGGAGGTAAGGTTGTTGTCGCCGTTCATCACCTGGTCGCGGCGCGCGAGCGCGGAACGAATTCCTTTGGCTCCCAGCGAGTCGTACATTCGGGCGCCGATATACAGCGCACCGTCATCGTACAAAATCCGGATCTCCGTTTTCTGGCTCGGCGGCTTTCCTTCGTCGGGCGAAGACTGAACCAACTCGGTGATCGGTTTGGCGGCGTTCCAACCCGGTTCATCGATCTTCCCGTCGATCGTTATCTGACCCTGTCGAAGCTCGGCCTGCGCGACTGGCCGCGGGTCATTTTGGGAGCGAGTGGTTGCCTGCGCGGGTGCGAGCGAGGGCAGACAGCAGATGGAAACGAGCACGAGGCAGAACGGCGCGACGGACCGACGACCGGGCATATCGGACTCCTACGGGTGGATTCAGTTGAGGGGAACTCCGAACGCAGCGGCCCGACCGCGTTCCAACCTTAGACCGCAACACCCGATAAATGGTTGGAAACCCGGAGGAGTGCCTTGAAACAACCCAGAGCGCCGGTAGCCCAGACCGTCGCTATCTTCTTCGTCCTACGCGGTTAGATGCACGCAGGTGTCATATGGTTGCCCGGAGGGCTGTTCTTGAGATTCCGACTGTTCGCCGTTCTTCTACTGCTGGGTCCGTCGATCGCTTCGGCGCAAACCTCCAAAGGCCCGCGTACGATCCCGCCAGAGCAGGGGGAAAGCCATCTCCGGAATATTCATCAGCTGACCGATGGCGGTGAAAACGCCGAAGCGTACTTCAGCCACGACGGTCGTCGGCTGATTTTTCAAAGCACCCGGGACGGGCGGACCTGTGACCAGCAATACACGATGCGAGTAGACGGGACCCAGGTCCGACGCGTCTCAAGCGGCCGCGGCAAGACTACCTGCGGCTACTTCATGGATGGCGATCGCCGGATCATGTTCGCTTCCAGCGAAGCTCTGGAGCGCGATTGCCCGCCAAGACCAGATCCGTCCAAGGGTTATGTGTGGCGGCTCGACCCGTTTGATCTTTACACTGCTCGTCCGGACGGATCGGGGCTGAGGCGGTTGACGCGATTTGGTGTCTACACCGCCGAGGGCGTGATCTCTCCGGACGGCGAACGCATTGTGTTCACGTCGCTCAAGGATGGCGACCTGGATATCTACGTCATGGACATCGATGGCTCCCATCTAAAGAAGCTCACCAGCCAACTCGGCTACGACGGAGGCCCCTGGTGGTCTCCCGATGGAAAACGCATCGTCTACCGTGCGAACCATCCGCAGGCAGCGGCCGACGTGGCGACCTACAAGGATCTTCTGGCGCAACGCCTCGTACGCCCCAACAAGATGGATCTGTGGATTATGAACGCTGATGGCAGCGACCAGCGGCAGATCACCCACCTTGGGGCGGCGAGCTTCGGTCCTTCCTGGACCCCCGATGGAAGGAAGATCATCTTCTCTTCAAATCATCACACTGACCCGAAGCTCGGGAACTTCGATCTTTTCCTGGTAAACCCGGACGGCACAGGTCTCGAGCAGGTGACAACGGCGGCGACCTTCGATGGATTTCCGATGTTCAGTCCCGACGGGCGCAAACTGGTTTGGGCATCCAACAGACACGATGCCAATCCGCACGAAACGAACGTCTTCGTGGCCGACTGGTTGAACTAGGGTCCGATGCCGATCTGAGCGAGATGGTGCTTCAGGTGGCCGACATAATCGCTCATGAAATAATCCAGAGTTGCGCTGTCATCGCGCGAGAGCGGTGTCCATGCAATCTCATCGAGATTATGCTGTGCCCGTTTGCGAAGACGCTCGTCATTGGGGGCAACCTGCATGATGCGCGCGATGTGCAGGTTGAAAAACCGCCAAAGATCGATCAGCTCGTTCCACGGTGCGTCTCTGTACCGCTGCAAGGAGACCCAGGCATCCTGCGCGTAACCATCGAACAACAAATCATCCTTGAACTGTGCGCGCACGAATCGCTGATGATTGTTGGACGCGGAATCGACCAGGTGACCGATGACCTCACGGGGGCACCACTTACCGGGCCGCGGTGAGCGTTGCGACTCCTCGTCGCTCATCTGATGCAGGACTTTGGCTGCCCGCTCGACCGTTTCACGCAGCTCTGCAGCGTATTCTGACAACTCCAAACACCCCCTGAAAGAGCTGGCGCGGCAATTGAATGTTTCGTCCATAGACCCTTACGGCTATTGTGGGGTATGGGTCGAAACGGTTGAATTTGGCTCTGAACTTACTTCGGATTTCTTCTGATGAAACGTATAGCGCTTCTCTTCGTGCTCGTAATGGGACTTGCGGCAGCTTCCGCGGCGCGTTCGCAGCAACCGGGCAACGAGCCCGCCGCAAAGCCGAGTCGCAAAACTGCCACCGACACCGTCGACTTCAAGCCGTCTCCCGAGCTCCAGAAATCACTCGAGGATCTCGCCGCGGCACTGCAGACGCTGGCGATGCGGATCGCTAACGATCCACAGGTCAAATCAGCAGCGATGCAGGTCGCATCCGGCGCCGTCACTACGGCGCAGCAAGTAATCGCCGAACAGTCGGTCCACATCCAGGAAGCGTTAAAAGCCGCCGCCGACCGGATTTCCGCGCAGAGCGCGCAGCACTCCGGGAGCAAGGCTCCCTAGAGGTAGCTGACCGGCTAAGAATCAGCCGGGCATGGAGTCTGCCCGGCTGATTGTTTGTGAGCCCATTCGTAGATCTGGCGCAAGCTCTCGGCGTCGCATACGCGGCTGGCATTAACGTCCCCGCCACCATAGCCATCCTCGGTCTCGCTGAGCGACAAGGATGGATCGCCCACCTTCCCGCGGGACTCGACGTCGTCGCCAATCCTTGGATCATCGGGCTGGCAGCAGCGATTTACGCGATCGAATTCATCGTCACCCTGGTGCCAGGTGTCGCGAGCATTTGGGAAACGATCCAGATCTTTGTCCGCCCGGTAGCGGCGGCGGTTCTCGCAGCGGCGGCCGTTTATCACCTCGACCCGAAGCTCACTGTGCCCGCGGTTCTCCTCGGCGGTGGACTGGCCGCGACCACGCATGGCGCCAAGCTCGGACTTCGTTACGCAGTCGATGCCTCACCCGAGCCTTTCACCAACGCGATAGCGAACATCGCCGAGCTCGGGACGATTGCTTCCGTGGGGATCGCGGTCTGGCACCACCCGTACCTGACGCTGTCGCTCGCGATGGCGCTGCTGGTAGTGCTGATTCTCGTCGTGCGCCGGATCGTCCGCACTCTGAGACGTCTCCTTGCGGGTGATTGGTACGGAGCTGCCGCCAAAGACGTGGTACCGGTTACTCCTGGGAAACCATTGTGACTTGAGTGCCGGAGCGCGTGACCCGGCGTAAATTCTCGCCGTGCTCAGTGCGAAAAACTCTCCAGGCTTGGCGCTGAATGCGCTCACCGGCGCCATCCTTGGCACGCTGTGCGGTGTCGCCGCATATGCCCTCGGTGTCCAGGGCCTGTTGCGACGGCCAGAACTGACACTTTTTCTTCCCTTGGCTGTCGTGGGCGCGATACTCGGAGCCAGCCGTCTGCGGGCGCTTCTCTGGGTGGCGGGAAGTATCCTGGGGATCCTTTGCATCGCCGTTGCCTACACCCCGCTGGCGGCAAATTCGGCGGCGCCGTTCATCAGGCGGGACTCGATCCCATCCAAGGTAGACGCCGTTGCAGTGCTTTCCATGGGCGGGACTCCTGACGGCTTGATGCGTTCGGAGACGCTCGACCGTGTTTTGACCGGAGTCTCCCTCGTGAGAAGCGGAAACTCGAACGTGCTGCTCATCTCCAGAGAGACGAGGTCTTTTGGCGGGCGGCCCGTCTCGGATTCGGCGGACCTCGACGAGATCGCGCGGATGGCGGTGCCCCAAGCGTCGGTGACATTCGTAGACTCCATCCGGACAACGCGAACCGAAGCGCTGAGAATGCGTGCGATCGCGCGGCCGCGCGGCTGGAACACGGTTGCGGTGGTGAGCTCCCCACTGCACTCGAGAAGGGCGTGTGCTACTTTCGAGGCCGTCGGCTTCAAAGTCGTCTGCGTGCCGGCAGTCGTGCGCGGATCCGGGCTGGTGCCGAACAGCAATCCCGAAGACAAGTTTCGCGCGTTTCGCGCGTGGCTGTACGAGCGATTCGCAACGGACACTTATCGCAGCCGCGGCTGGATTCGATGAGCGTGTCTACCCGAACTCCGAGGAAATCTTCCCAATGACTTCCGGCGCGTATCCGTACCCAGCCAATTCCGCCGACCGCGGGGCCGACACTCGAGGCATCTGGAAGGTCATCACCGCTTCATCAGTCGGCACGATGATCGAGTGGTACGACTTCTATATTTTCGGCAGCCTTGCCGCCATCATCTCGACCCAGTTTTTCCCGGGCGACAATCCAACCGCGAGCTTCCTGAAGACGCTGGCGACTTTTGCGGTGGGATTTGCTGTTCGTCCTTTCGGCGCGCTCGTCTTTGGGCGAATCGGCGATCTCGTGGGCAGAAAGTTCGCCTTCCTCACCACGCTTCTGATTATGGGGGGATCGACCGCAGCGATCGGATTCCTCCCGAGTTACACGCGGATTGGCATCGCGGCACCCGTCATCCTCGTAGTCCTGAGGCTGTTGCAGGGTCTTGCGCTTGGCGGAGAGTACGGTGGCGCGGCGGTGTACGTCGCCGAGCACGCGCCGGAAGGCAGGCGCGGTTACTACACCAGCTTTATCCAGACGACTGCTACTCTGGGGCTTTTCGTTTCGCTCGCCGTGATTCTCATCGTAAGAGCAGTGGTCGGCGAAGATGCGTTCAAGGTTTGGGGATGGAGGGTGCCGTTCATTCTCTCACTCCTCCTTCTAGCCATCTCCTACTACATCCGCGTCCGACTAAAAGAGTCTCCGTTGTTCTCGATTCTCAAGGAGACCGGGAAGACTTCCACCGCGCCGATTCAGGAAAGCTTTGGAACGTGGTCACGCTGGAAGATTTTCTTTACGGTGCTGTTCGGGGCGGCGGCGGGTCAGGCAGTGGTCTGGTACACGGGACAATTTTACGCACTGCTTTTTCTGCAAACAGTGCTCAAGGTTCCGTTGGTGACGTCATACGTCTGCGTAGCAATTGCGCTTGCACTCGGAGCGCCGTTGTTCGTCTTTTTCGGCGGACTTTCGGACCGGATTGGCAGGAAGAAAATCATGATGACGGGGAATCTGCTTGCCGCGCTCCTGTATGTTCCGATTTATCACGCCATGAAGTTCTACTCGAGCCCGGTGAATCCCGTCGCGTTGACAGCGCTGGTGTTCGTCCAGGTGGTATTCGTGACGATGGTGTACGGCCCCATCGCTGCTTTTCTCGTGGAAGCATTTCCGGCGAAGATCCGCTACACCTCGATGTCGTTGCCTTACCACTTCGGTAACGGCTGGTTCGGTGGTTTCCTCCCGATAATCGCGACCAGCCTTGTTGCGCGGACCGGAAATATTTACGCGGGCCTCGCGTTCCCCATCGTTGTCGCACTCATAACATTCGTGGTGGGCTCATTGCTTCTGCGCGACCGGCACAACGAAAGTATATGGGCGGAGGTCGGTCGCCAGGCTCCGTCTGCGATTCCGTCGGTTTGAAATGGGCGATCTGAGAAAATGATGCTTGTATGCGCTGTGGCTCTGCTGGTTGCCGCGCAGAGCCCGGAATCTTTGCAGCAGAAGATCGATGCGAGGATCGCCAAAGACTCCGGAGCATATGTCGGTCTCGCCTACATGGATCTTGGTTCGTCGGATACGCTGTTTCTGAACGCTGACTCGAGCTTCCACGCCGCGAGCACGATGAAGGTCCCGGTGATGATCGAGCTGTTCAGGCGGGCCCACAGCGGAGCGTTTCGCATGGACCAGCCACTGTTGATGGTGAATCAATTCGCATCGCTGGTGGATGGGTCTCCATATTCGCTCGACGCCGGATCTGACAGCGATTCATCCCTCTACAAGCAGATCGGTCGACGCGTCCGGGTGGACAGCTTGCTGCGGCTCATGATAACACGTTCGAGCAACTTCGCGACCAATACGCTGATCACGCTCGTTGGGGGCGAGGGCGTCACGCACACAATGCGCGAGCTCGGCGCCGAGCGAATACAGGTGCGGCGGGGCGTCGAGGACGGAAGGGCGTTTGAAAAGGGACTGAACAACACTACGACGGCGCGCGATCTGGCGATCATCCTCCGCGCTATCCAGACGGGTCAGGCGGGTTCGCCGGAGGCCACACGAGAAATGCTGGGTATTCTTCTCGCGCAAGAGTTCAACGAGAAGATCCCCGCTGGTTTGCCGGCCGGCGTTCGGGTGGCTCACAAGACAGGCGACATCACGGCAGTGTCACACGATGCGGCGATCGTGTACCCTCCCGGGCGAAGCCCTTATGTACTGGTGGTGCTGACGCGCGGTATCGCTGACGGAGCAAAATCCGCGCGGCTAATCGCAGATCTTTCAGCGCTCGTTTACGCGCACAATGCGGCATCTCTTAAATCGACCCGTTCCGACAACTGAATGAAGATCGCTTTTATTGGACTTGGTGACATTGGCGAGCCAATGGCTTCGCACCTCGCGCGCGACCCATTCGAGCTGGTGGTCTGGAACCGCACCGCATCAAAGGCTGAAGCGTTTGCGCAGAGCCACAATGCTCGCGCTGCTCGGACCCCGGCTGAAGCGGTTCGCGACGCCTGGGTGGTAATAACCTGTCTGCCGTCATCGGCCGAGGTTGAGGCGGTGCTGCATGGTGAGAGCGGTATTCTGGGATCGATTCGTAAGGGGGCTGTTCTCATCGACTGCACTTCGGGTGATCCTCCGACGTCGCTGTCGATAGCGGCGGAGCTCGGCGGACGCGGCGTCGAATTCATCGACGCTCCGGTAAGCGGAGGAACGACCGCGGCGAAGGCGGGAACGCTCACCGTGATGTGGGGCGGAGAGCCGACGGTATTCGAGCGAGTGCGTCAGGTGATCGAAGCCTTCGGAAAAAAAATCGTCCACGCCGGGCCCGTTGGATCGGGCGACGCGTTGAAGGCGGTCAACAACGCTTTACTCGCGGTTCACATCCTCTCGGCTGCCGAAGGCCTGGCGATACTCGTAAAGGCCTGGGTCGATCCAAAGGTGGCGCTCGATGTTATCA
>Ga0136846_1236329_pt1 | contig 14709 bp, 8 predicted proteins | sample HopSoiMetagenom2_FD_96841 | JGI IMG/M metagenome (GOLD analysis project Ga0136846, IMG submission 96841) | Grasslands soil microbial communities from Hopland, California, USA - 2 Assembly 2016 (version 4) | ecosystem: Environmental > Terrestrial > Soil > Grasslands | place: USA: Hopland...
CCCGGTGCTACGTCAAAGAAATATTCTTTGAATGGGATATCATATTTGAACTTGAAATCCTGTTTTAGCTTCTCTGGTTTAAAAATGAATTTCTCCTGAAAAAAATATAACAGGATAGAGAGAAAGACAATGCTGCCGATAATATACCAGATGAAAGAGGGCAATTCGTGTATGTTGGTGATTGGTTCCTTAGTCTTCTATTCTTCGAAGCTTTAGATTGGTGACTGGTGCCACAATCAGCGGGAATTTTTCTACCGTCACATTGGCTACGTCCAATCCAAAACCCCTTTCTTCTGATAAGCTATGTTCCTTAAGCCAGAAATGCAGTTTCATGATCACTCTTTCCGAGAAAGGCAGCTCATTGTCCTGACTAAGGTATTTTTCCATTACCATGAATTGAAAGTCGCCAACCGTATTACTACTGGCAAGGCTTTCATATCGGCTGATGATATTTACTTCCTTGTTGGCAACAAGGTCTTCCACTACTTTACGGAACATCAGGTTAATGCGTGGCTCCATCCGGAATCCCAGCCGGAAATCAATCCGGATGATATCATTAGGGATGATATGGTCTACTTTGTATTCACAGGTATAAGGATCATCCATCGTATCTACATGCACGAACCAATAGATATCGGCACGCTTGGGTTTCTTGTTTAATATGGAATAGATGATCTTATGTTCAATTTCTTTGGGATTGTTGGCGCTGGTGAGATAAACAAGGTGAGTGGCGTATTTGGGAACTGCACGGTCATTGCTCAATTCCTGGATCTTGGGTATATAATGTTCCATGCGCACAAATTCCACGTACCGGTTCTTGATCTTTCGTGCCCTGTACCAGATATACATTACAAGGAACATCAGTCCACCTACAATTAAAGTAATATAACCGCCATGTATGAATTTATTCATCAGGGCAACGAGATAACCACTTTCTATTATAAAATAGCCGATCAGGAATATCCAGATCAGGTAAGGTTTTGCACGGTGTAAAACAAGATAATTCGAATAAAGTATGGTGGTCATCAACATGGTTACAATAATCGCCAGACCGTAAGCTGCGCCCATGCGGGACGATTCGCCAAAATATAAAACCACTCCAACGCACCCCAGGTACATTAGCAGATTGATGGCCGGAATAAATAATTGGCCTTTCTCTTCCGAGGGGTAACGTATTTTGACCTTTGGCCAAAGATTTAGTCGCATCGCTTCACTGATCAGTGTGAAGGCTCCTGAAACCATCGCCTGGCTTGCAACAATGGCGGCGGTAGTGGCAATTGCCACACCGGGAATAATAAACCACTGAGGCATCAGGTCGTAAAAAGCATTTATGCCCAATGCATTTTCCACTTCATCTGTTATCCGCAAACCGTTCCGGTGTGATAATAAATAAGCGCCCTGTCCAAAATAATTCAGCAAAAGACAAACCTTTACATACATCCAGGAAATGCGGATATTTCCCCGGCCGCAGTGGCCGAGGTCACTATACAGGGCTTCCGCTCCAGTGGTACATAGAAAGACCGCTCCCAGTAACCAAAATCCACCCGGGTAATTTTTCAGGAATAAAATGGCATAGTGTGGACTCAGGGCTTTGAAGATCTCCAGATCGTCAAATAAGTGCATTAATCCAAGTCCGGCCAGCATCGTGAACCAAATAAACATTATGGGTCCAAAGAGTTTGCCGATGGATGCTGTTCCAAATTGCTGGAGGAAAAAGAAAGCTGACAGGATGATGATCACAATGATAACTATGGTATCTGTTGGCATTCCGCGCAACACAGGTAATTCGTCCAGTCCTTCAACCGCAGAAGTAATAGAGATGGGAGGGGTGATAATTCCGTCTGCCAGGAGAGCTGCACCACCGATCATCGCGGGGATAACCAGCCATTTCTTTCGCCTTCGTACAAGGGCATAAAGTGCAAATGTGCCTCCCTCACCCCGGTTATCTGCACGAAGCACAAAAATTACATATTTGATAGTGGTTTGTAGGGTAATGGTCCAGATAATGCAGGATAGTGACCCTATGATCAACGTTTCGTCAATAACCCGGTCGTTGATGATCTCATTAAATACGTAAAGGGGGGATGTTCCTATATCTCCGTAAATAATTCCAAGTGCAATGATTAATCCCGCCGCGGTAACTTTATTGGTCCGTATTTTCACTTCTTGAGGTTATTCGTTATTCGGGTACAGACTGCTTTTTCTGTAACTGACATCCTGCAAAGGTATATGCAAAATTTCCATAAGAAGAATACCCTGTTAAAAACTAGCTCCTGAGGTCAGGTTCGGCAATTATTTCGGTGGCTGCCCGTTAACATTATATCCCGATAGGTATCGGGAATATGGTTGAAATAAAAGCCGCCTATCCCGATTGCCATCGGGACAAAATAAAATGTTGTACGGTTTGACAGCCAACCATTAACTTTAAACAGCAAAAAATCAGTTTATTATGTTCAGTGGACGGGGATTCCTACTTATCCTGTTATTGCTTGCAGGATTTTCAGCCAGTTCTCAGCGAATTATTTATTCCGAACCTGAAAAGGATGATACCAGACGCCTGGATTTTGAGATTATTGGCAAGATCAATGGCAATTTCCTCATATATAAAAATATTCGGAACAGGAACTGGATCGCTATCCTGGACAATGACATGAAGCAGATTAATAAGGTTGACCAGGACTATCTGCCGGATAATGACAATGTGCTTAACGTTGATTTTTTCCCTTATAATGATTTCTTCTATATGATCTACCAGTACCGCAAGCGGAATATCATCCATTGCGTAGCGGCAAAGATTGACGGAGAAGGTAAAAAAATGGGGGAACTGATCGAGCTGGATACCACTCATCTCAATTTTGGGGCAGACAGCAAGATCTATTCGGTTTTATCCAGCGAAGACAAGAGCAAGATCATTGTCTTTAAGATCAATAGCCGCAACAAGAAGCTTTACCATATCAGCACCCTGCTGATGGATGAGAATCTTAAAGAAATAAAGAAGAGCAGGCTGGATATGCCCATGGGTGACCGCGATGATTATCTTGGCGAGTTTCAGCTGGACAATGACGGGGACCTTGTTTTTTCAAAATTTGACCGGATCAATAACGAGAATATCGGCACGGCAGCTTTTGTGATAAAGTATGCGCAGGCAGATTCCTTTATGACCAAAGAGATCGGGATCGAGAAAACCTATCTGGATGAAGTGCGGATCAAACCCGATAATTATAATCACCGGTATTTTATCACCTCCTTCTATTACAAGCAGCGACGTGGAAATGTGGACGGATTCTATTTTTATGTATGGGACAAGACGCAATCCAAATCTGTGATAGAAGACACAATGACCTTTAGTGAAGAATTAAAGCGCGAAGCGCGGGGCAATGCGGGTACACGCTCAGCATTCAATGATTACTTCATCCGGAATATAATAACCCGGAAAGACGGAGGATTTATCATTGCCAGTGAAGCTTATTTCACCACTTCAAGAGGCAGTGCCTGGAATCGCTGGAACTACCTGTATGGTTCGCCGTTTCTCAGATCTTACGATTATTATTATTACTCTCCCTATTATAACAGCTACTGGTGGAACAGATGGCAGGATAATAATGCCGTTCGTTACCAGGCAGAGAATATTGCCATTCTTTCCTTTAATAACACGGGTAAAAAAGAATGGAGCGTAGTGATTGCAAAAGATCAGTTTGATGATCAGACAGACAATATGCTTTCTTACCAGATCATGAATACCGGGGGAGAGGTCCATTTTCTTTTCAATGAACTGGAAAAAAGGGTGCAATTGCTGAATGACTTCAGCCTGGAGCCAGGAGGTAAAATTCATCGTAATCCTACTTTGAAAAACCTCGATAAAGGGTATGATTTTATGCCAAAATTCGGGAAACAGGTAAGTTCCCGGCAAATGATTATACCTTGTCTAAATAGAAATTATATTTGTTTTGCCAAGCTGGAGTATAATTAACCAACAGCCAACGAATAAAGTCCGCCATATCCGTGATCGGAATATTTAAACAGAAAAACCCTGCTAATCTTCTTGTACTGCTTGTCACAGGAATATTAATTAAGCTGCCCATATTTATGTCGCCGCATACTCCGGTTATGCGGCCCACAGACGGAGCTTTATATGACGGAATTCTTCGCGTAATAAATCCAGTAGCAAGATCATTTCCCCTGATTTATCCCCTGCTCGCCTTTGCGTTGCTGATGCAGCAGGCGATTACGCTTACGCGATTTATCAATAGTCAGCGGATGACTAACAAGAGCACCTATCTGCCGGGCATGGCCTATATCCTGGTGACTTCCTTATTGCCTGAATGGAATTATTTCTCGGCTCCGTTAATTGTGAATACGATCCTTCTTTTTATCCTCGTTGCCATATTCAATGTTTATAATAAACAGAATGTAAGAGGTGCAATTTTTAATATCGGGCTGGCGCTGGGCATTGCAGGTTTCCTGTTTGTATCCTCTCTTGCATTAATTGTATGGATCTTTTTGGCGATGGCAGTGATCCGGCCCGTTCGAATCACAGAATGGCTGATCTGCCTGCTGGGTGTCACTACACCGTTTTATTTCTATGCCATCTATCTGCTCATCAACGCGAACTGGAGCTGGCATAAATTATTACCCACTGTTACAATGGGGCTTCCTTCCATTCAGCAATCGGCCTGGCTTGCAGGCAGTGTGTTTTTGGTTATGGTTCCATTTGTTGTGGGCGGATATTATGTGCAGGAGAACCTTCGGCGGATGCTTATCAATGTGCGCAAAGGCTGGAGTCTCTTATTATTGTTTTTACTGGCAGCCTTACTGGTGCCTTTCATCAATACAACCGCCAGTTTTGAAAACTGGATAATAGCCATGGTGCCACTGGCAGCATTTCATGGCGGCGCTTATCTGTATCCTGCCTGGCGGCCATTTCCCCTCCTTTTATTCTGGATCACGGTTGCCTTCATAATTTCCTACCAATACTGGGGCCCGGGTTGGTAAACCGTGCAAAAAGACCTCTCTCCGGATAGCAATCCTGATCGTATCTTTGCACCACAAATAATTCATCATGAAATTCGGTGTTGTTGTTTTCCCGGGATCTAATTGCGACAGGGATATGTATGATGCTTTACACCATGATCTGGGACAGGAAGTGACCATGTTATGGCATAAGGATAAGGACCTTAGCCGTTTCAGCACCGAAGATTGTATAGTACTGCCGGGAGGTTTTTCTTATGGCGATTATTTGCGCTGCGGGGCCATTGCCCGCTTTAGCCCGATGATGCAAAGTGTGATCGATTTTGCCAAAGCAGGGGGGAAAGTGTTTGGCGTTTGCAATGGCTTCCAGATCTTATGCGAATCTCATCTTTTGCCGGGTGCGCTTTTGCGCAATAGCCACCAGCAATTTGTTTGCAGGAATGTCCATATCACTAATGAAACTGATAAGGTTTTCCAGATACCAGTGGCCCATGGGGAGGGCAGGTATTATGCCGATGAAAAGCTGCTTGACCAGCTGGAAGACAATGGCCAGGTGATATTCTATTATTGTGATGAGAACGGACATGTGGCTCCGGGTTCCAATCCTAACGGGTCTCTCAGGCATATAGCTGGTATTTGCAACGCAGACCGGAATGTATTTGGAATGATGCCCCATCCTGAAAGGGCCTGTTCGTCTGTTTTAGGGAACACAGATGGTCGCCAAATCATTAAAACTCTTCTGATGGCCGAACAACTCGTAGGCTGATCTTTTCGTCTATTAACTGCCCCCGTTCGTCATGTAATTGACAATTAAAGCACTGGCTGTCTGTTATATTTGCCTGTAATTTTAACAGGCGTTGATGGACTAAAATGTAGATTTTTGTGTATTAGATCATAAACCCCAAATATGAAGAAATCGATATTACTGGCCCTTATTACCGTTTTGACTGTCTCTCTTAAGGCACAGAACCCTGTTAGCTGGACATTTTCATCAAAGAAAGTTGGAGATAAGAAGTTTGAGGTACATATGACTGCCACCATTCAATCAGGCTGGCACCTTTTTTCCCAGACCCAACCTGATGATGCCATTGCCATCCCTACAGGATTTGTGATTAATAAAAATCCCCTGTTGGAAGTGGATGGAAAGATCAAAGAAGTAGGGAAGCTGGAAAAATTCCATGATGCCAAGCTGGAAGTATCTGCCCACCAGTACGCAGATAAAGTAGATTTTGTGCAGGTGGTAAAATTGAAAGCAAACGCGGTGACTAATGTGAATGGTGTTGTAGAATTCCAGACCTGCAATGATGAAAAATGTTTGCCACCGAAAAAAATCAATTTTAGTGTCGCGTTAAAATAGAACGGATACCTTGACTTTATACCTTACGAGTTCTTGTTTAAGGGAACTCGTTTTTTTTAAACCCCATTTTGCAATGTTGCGCAAATTGAAACCGCTGGCTTTTCTTCTCTGTTTACTGACAGGATATTTTACTTCATCAGCACAGGATTCTGCTGCGTTTTCAGGCTGGAATGCTGCGAGTAAGAAGACAGGAAATGGTAAGTATGAACTGACCTTTTCTGTTCCCATTAAAAATGGCTGGCAATTTTATGCACCCAATGAATTATTTCTGGATCAAAAGACCACTGAATTAAAGTTTGGTGATTCAAGTATTGTTCAGGATGGAAGTTTTATGGTATCTGGAATACCAAAAGAGATCAATAGTGAAATTGTGCCGGGCTCTAAAGTAAAGGTATTGGAAGGCAATGTTGAATTTAAGGCTCGGATTTCCATTGCGGGAACTGTTCCAGGTACCCTGCAGGGATCATTGTTTTATACCTATGGAAAAGGTAATGAATTTTATCCTTCAATACCTTTCGCTTTTTCAGTGCCACTGGAAGGAGGTGTTAAGGCTGATAGCACGCTCAAAGATTCTGTGATTAATATTAAGAATCCTGTCAACAATTGCGGCGATGATGTTATACAGGGGGATATGTTGACCATATTTCTTTTTGGCCTGGTAGGAGGGTTACTTGCCTTGTTAACTCCCTGCATGTTCCCAATGATACCAGTTACAGTTACTTTTTTTACCAAAAAAGCGGAAAGTAGAAGAAAGGGGATTTTGAAAGGAGCGTTATATGGGTTTTTCATATTTCTTATCTATGTTCTTATTACTATTCCTTTCCATGTTGTTAACAATACGAACCCAGAAATATTAAATAATATTTCCACCAATATCTGGCTCAATTTTCTGTTTTTCGCAATATTTATCTTTTTTGCTCTGTCATTTTTTGGATTTTATGAGATCGGGTTGCCTTCCGGGCTGGCCAATAAAATGGATTCAAAATCTTCTATTGGTGATATAGCAGGTATCTTCTTCATGGCTGCAACACTTGCTATCGTTTCCTTCTCCTGTACTGGACCCATCTTTGGGACCTTGCTGGCAGGTGTAGTAGGAAATGGGGCCTGGCCACTAACAGTAGGAGCTGCGGGATTTGGAATTGCATTGGGATTGCCATTTGCCCTCTTTGCCATGTTTCCAAACTGGCTGCAATCGCTGCCAAAATCAGGCGGGTGGATGACAGAAGTAAAGGTAGTGCTTGGATTTATTGAGCTGGCTTTGGCGATAAAGTTCTTTTCCAATGCAGACCTTGTAATGCAATGGGGTCTGTTGAAAAGAGAAGTGTTTATTGGTATCTGGATAGTAATCGGACTATTGATTGTGCTTTATCTGCTGGGAGTAATAAGGATAGCGCATAGTTCACCGGTTAAGAGCTACTCATTTATCAGAGTTTTGTTTGTTGTAATATTTGGAGCGTTTACTCTATATCTCATTCCAGGATTAACAAATACCAAAAATGCCGATCTCAAATTAATTAGCGGTTTTCCGCCTCCGAGAAGTTATAGTTTATATGAGCATAAAGGCAATAACAAGCTATTTGAACCAATCCATAATAATTATGCGGAAGCTCTGGCAATCGCTAAAAGAGAGAACAAACCACTGCTTATTGATTTTACAGGCTGGGCATGCGTGAATTGCCGTAAAATGGAAGATAATATCTGGAAGGATCCCCTGGTAGATAGTTTAATGCGTCATCAATTTGTTGTAGTATCCCTTTATGTAGATGAGAGGAAAAAGCTACCACTAGTAGAGCAAACCGTAATCAAACTTTCCACCGGATCAGAAAAATCCCTCGTTACGATTGGTGATAAATGGGCTACTTTTCAAACGGAAAATTTTGGAGCTACTGCACAGCCACAATATGCAATCCTTAGCAGTGACAGGATAGCGCTGACAAAAACGAAATATTATACGCGGAGTTCTGCAGAGTTCTCTGAATGGCTCCAATGCGGTCTGAAGGCTTATCAAACGTTGAGTAAAATGAGAGATCAGAAAGAGGCTCAGCAAAAATCAGCACTTACTTCCCGATAGTCGGGAACCTGGTAGTTAATAAATAGCATACCTATTCCTTTGCTTGCAAAATGATTTTAGTTCAATAAAAAAAGACCCGCGATAGCGGGCCTTTCAATTTGGTGTCATTCTGTAACAGCCTGCCGCCGGGCAAGCAGACCGAAAGTCCTTTTTAGTTGGCTTTCAAATGCGGCTGGAGAAACAGAATGACAAGTATGTATTGCGGATCGCGTGATAGCTATTGTTACTGTTTCGAGAACAAATGTAATAACCCAATCTGATATAGTTATTAATTTCCCGTGAACTTTTTTTATTGCGTTCCGTTACTTAAAGAGCGATTTGTTTTTGCACCATCAGTTTGCGCAGGTTGATAAGACCATAGCGCATACGGCCAAGTGCGGTATTGATGCTGCAATTGGTAGCAGCAGCAATTTCTTTGAAGCTCATATCAGCATAATGACGGAGTATGATCACTTCACGCTGGTCTTCTGGTAATCTTTCCAGCATTTCACGAACACGGTGGTGACTCTGTCTTTTGATCATGACAGTTTCAGCGCTGTCATCAGCAAAACTCAATACTTCAAAGATGTCTTTGTCTTCGCTGTTACGGATGGTGGGGGTCCGTTTAACCTTGCGGAAATGGTCTACACAAAGGTTGTGCGCAATACGCATGGCCCAGGGAAGGAATTTTCCTTCTTCTGTGTAGCGGCCACTACGCATTGTGTCGATAATGCGGATAAATACATCCTGGAAAATGTCCTCGGCAAGGTATTTATCCTTTACCAGGAAGAGAATTGAGGTATAAAGTTTGTCCTTATGACGAAGCACCAGTGCTTCAAGGGCATCTAAATTGCCATCTGTAAATAGATGGATCAATTCATGGTCGGTTTTCTTGTTAAAAGCTTTCATAAAACTCCTACAGTTTTAGGTGGTTCAAAGGGATATTGACAATAAATAAATAATTACTCGGAAAAAGTGTACTTGGTATAAAAGTGTAGAAGTTAGGCTATAGGCGAGAAGTGTTTAGGGTTTATCATGTTGATTGGATATTGGACTTTAAAAATAGACTATTTCAGGAATCCTCCAAACAATTTATTGCCCTCCAGGTATTTAAAACTGTAAAGAAATTGTTAATCATATTGACCGAAATTTATGATGTATAAGGGGTTACATTTGCTGTTCGAAAAATGGAAAAGACAATAAAAGGGAAAATATCCTCTGAAAGGCGGACCGTAAATTCCGCAGAAAACATCCTCATAAAGGGTGCCAGGGTCCATAACCTGAAGAATATCACGGTGGAAATTCCAAGGAATCAATTGGTTGTTGTCACCGGTGTATCGGGTTCCGGAAAAAGTTCCCTCACTATCGATACTCTTTATGCCGAAGGCCAGCGCCGATACGCAGAAAGCCTTAGTGCTTATGCCAGGCAATTCCTTAACCGGATGAACAAGCCGGACGTGGACTATATTAAAGGCCTTTGTCCTGCTATAGCCATTGAACAAAAAGTAATTACCCGCACTCCCCGCAGCACGGTAGGTAGCATGACCGAGATATATGATTATTTCCGGTTAATGTACGCAAGGATCGGGAAAACCATTTCGCCAATTTCCGGGAAAGAAGTGAAGAAGGACGATGTGGCTGATGTATTAAATGCAATTAAGTCGGCCGGCAAAGGTGACAGGATATACCTCCTGGTTCCTTTCAAACAACACAAGAACAGGGAAACAAAAGAGGAATTGAATATCCTGGTGCAAAAAGGATTTTCAAGGGTGTATGTACACCAGGGTTCTACAAAGCAGAATGGCAATTCTGGTGGTGAGATATTCCGGATTGAAGAATTGCTTGAACTGGGTGATAAGGAACTGAAGGCAAAGATACCTGCACAGTCATCGAAATCCGGGATCTATATTCTTATTGACAGAGTAGTAGTAAAAGACTTTGAGGAGGATGATATCCATCGATTGTCAGATTCCATTGGGACTGCTTTTTATGAAGGCGAGGGAGATGTATACCTGGAGATCCAGACATCATCGGGAGAAGTAAAATTGCACCATTACAATAATCGCTTTGAAGCTGATGGAATGCAGTTTGAAGAACCGGTTCCAAATTTATTCTCTTTTAATAATCCATTTGGCGCCTGCCCTACCTGTGAGGGATTCAGCCAGGTACTGGGAATCGATAGTGAGCTGGTAATACCAGACAGGCGACTGAGTGTATATGATGGGGCCATTGCTCCATGGAAAGGTGAGAAACTGGGATTGTGGCGAGAGCAGTTTATCAAAGGAGCTAAGAAATTCAATTTCCCTGTTCATAAAGCCATTGCTGACCTTACTTCCAAACAATATGATCTACTCTGGGAAGGGAATGAGCATGTGCACGGCATCAATGATTTCTTTAAGGAGGTAGAACAGAATCTTTACAAGGTTCAATACCGCGTATTGCTTAGCCGGTATCGTGGAAGAACCACCTGTCCGGATTGTAAAGGGGCAAGATTACGCAAGGAAGCCCTTTATGTGAAGGTGAATGGAAAACATATTGGAGAATTATGCGAATGGCCAGTGAAGGAACTGAAAGTATGGTTCCAGGAACTGGAAGAGAAATTAAGTGCTCACGATAAGGAGATCGCTAAAAGAATATTACTGGAGATCAATCACCGTATCAAGACCTTACTGGATGTAGGTCTTGGTTATCTCACCATCAATCGCCTTGCAAATTCATTAAGTGGGGGAGAAAGTCAGCGCATACAGTTGACCCGTAGCCTGGGTAGTAATTTAACTGACTCATTATATATACTGGATGAGCCATCCATTGGTCTGCATTCAAGGGACACTGCCAACCTGATAAGAGTATTAAAGGAATTGCGTGACCTGGGTAATACTGTTGTGGTGGTAGAGCATGATGAAATGATGATGCGTGAAGCAGATCATATTATCGATATGGGACCACTGGCCTCACATCTTGGTGGGGAAGTAATTGCGGAAGGCAATTATGATAATATCGTTTCCAACCCGGAAAGTCTTACCGGAAAATACCTGAATGGAAAGTTTTCCATCGAACCGCCAAAAATGGTGAGGAAATGGAATCGGTCCATAACAATAGAAGGAGCACGACAGCATAACCTGAAAGATATCAATGTAGAATTCCCATTGAATGTGCTTTGCGTGGTAAGTGGTGTGAGTGGAAGCGGAAAGACTACATTGGTAAGGCAGATATTATATCCCGCATTAAGAAAGATAAAGGGAGAGTTTGCTGATAAGATTGGTTTTCACAAATCCATTAAAGGAGATATTGAAAGTATTTCACAGATTGAAATGGTGGACCAGAACCCAATTGGTAAATCGTCAAGGAGCAATCCAGTTACCTATATTAAGGCGTATGATGAGATCAGGGAATTGTATGCGAAACAACCACTGAGCAAGATGCGTGGTTTCCAGGCCAAGCATTTTTCTTTCAATGTGGATGGAGGGCGTTGCGATACCTGTAAGGGAGAAGGAGAGCAGGTTGTAGAAATGCAATTCCTGGCAGATGTACATTTAACCTGCGAGGTTTGCGACGGCAAAAAGTTTAAGGAAGAAGTGCTGGAAGTAACCTACCGGGAAAAAAGCATTTATGATGTGCTGGAGATGAGCGTGGATGAAGCATTAGAGTTTTTCTATAGTGAGAAGAGCCTCGTCAAAGCTATTCAGCCGCTTAGTGATGTGGGGTTGGGTTATGTGAAACTGGGGCAATCATCCGATACATTATCCGGTGGTGAAGCCCAGCGGGTAAAACTGGCTTCCTTCCTTGGGAAGAGAAATAGCGCCAACAAGATCCTCTTCATATTTGACGAACCAACTACTGGCCTTCATTTTCATGATATCAAGAAATTGCTGGTTTCCTTTAATGCCCTGATTGAACAGGGCCACTCAATAATAGTAATAGAGCATAATATGGATGTGATCCGGAGTGCCGACTGGGTTATTGACCTGGGGCCTGAGGCAGGCGATGCCGGAGGAAACCTCGTATTTGCAGGAACGCCGGCTGGACTTAAGGATGTAAAGGGAAGTCACACGTCGAAATTCCTCTAAAAAACAGGCTGTTTTTTGCGATTTGTCTAATCTGGTTGTCGCCAAACACTTATTTTATTGATCGTGCGCAAGGCCAGTTGCAATTATTACTAGTTTTCACTGAAAAATGCACGGTAAAAGCTTGTAAATTCAAGAACGGAAATATAGTTTTGTTTCCGTCCACCTCTGATGGACTCCTACTATTTATCCAACTTCTCTGAAATCCGTACTAATCTCAGTAAACAGCTAGGTGAAGAATTAAAGTGAACAGCAACCTGTTTCGCTGTAAAGATGTCCTCCGAAAATTCCAGGGCTACGGCCAATCTCGCTCCAATCCTTTCGAAAGCTCAGAAATCCTTCCTTGACAACCATAGCGTTGTATTGCTTCTATTTTATCTATAAAAATTAAAAACTCTGAGCGATGAGAAAGTTTTACTCTTTGATAACGATGCTGTTGATTGTGACGATTGCTTCGTCCCAAACCACTTATACGTGGAATAATGCTGCGGGTGGACAGTGGACGGATGCCACTAAGTGGACTCCAAACAGAAACACTCCAGCTACTACTGACATATTGGTGTTTAACACTGGGGCCAGTTATTCGGTAACTAATATTCCAACCCAAACAATTGGTCGCCTGAACGTTTCTGCAGGTACAGTAACCTTTTCCGGACAGGGAGGTACTATTACTTTAACTATTAATAATAGTACAGGTGGTGCTGATCTCATTATTGCAAATGGCGCTGCTCTGGTTCAAAACGCTTCGGTAGATAATCTGGTTTTAGGAAATTCAGCCACTGCGGACATTAGCGGAACACTTACTGAAAACGGAATTTATAATACTGATGGTACCACCGTTGTAACAACAGTGAGTAATACGGGTATTATCGATAACAGGAATACCATTACATGTACGACAGCGTCTAAATTAATGATGAGTAGTGGTTCTCGCTACATACACGCATTTAATGGCGGAAATATTCCTGATGCAACATGGAATGCAAATTCTACAATTGAATTTACGGGTATAACTACCACATTACCTGGTAACTTCGGAGGTTTAATAGCTTATGGTAACGTTACATGGAATAACACTTTACAGACAGGCAATATTTCATTTGCTGGTGCACTGAACACAGTGAATGGCAACCTGTCAATTCAAAGTACAGGTACCGGTGACATTCGTTTAAAAAACTCTGGTGGAGGAACAACCACAACTAATGTTGCTGGAAACTTTTCACTTTCAGGAGGTACTCTCAATATAGTTGGTACCAGTCAGACACATGATTTAAATGTTGATGGAAATGTATCGATCAGTGGGGGTACATTGACAAGGACTGGAGGTACCGGCAACTTTAATTTTAGCGGTGCTTCTACTCAAACTTTTTCAAAAACAGGGGGAACAATCACTAGCACTGTAAATTTCACGATCAATGCCGGCGCTATTGTAGATTTCGGAACATCCGTACTTGACGGTACTTTAGCAACTTTTACTCTGGCTAATAACGGTAAGATCATTACTGGCAATGCTAATGGCATTCGTTCTACTGGTGCTTTTGGTTCCATCCAGGTGGGTGGCACGCGAACTTATAATAGCGGTGCTGATTATGAATTTCGTGGCGCTACTACAGGTACCTTCACTACTACTACCAATCCTCAGATAGATAACATTATTATCAATAATACAGGCGGAGATGTTACACTGAGCCAGCCAATGACTGTAAATACGAGTCTTACCCTGACTGCGGGAGCACTGGTTTCAACTGCTACCAACTTCCTGAGTTTAGTTGTTAATGCTACTGTATCTGGTGCTTCAAATTCATCCTTCGTAAGCGGACCCATACGCAAAACGGGTAATAATGCATTTACTTTCCCAACCGGAAGGGTCGGTGCCGGTTATGTACCTATTGCCATAAGTGCTCCAGGAAATGTTGGTACCATAATGACTGCAGAGTATTTAAGAGGTACACCTCCAAACGCCACCAACATTACTGCGGCAGGAATTAAACATATCAGTACTTGTGATTACTGGACACTGGATCAGACAGGTATTGCGTCTGCTGTTAACGTAACGCTGAACTGGAATGGTAACAACCCTTGCAATGGCGTAAACTATGTAACTGATCCTACAACTATTAAAGCGGTCCATTATAATGGAACAAGCTGGAATACTGCCAGCCCCAGCAATGGTACAGGTTCAGCAGCTACAGGTTCCGTAACCTGGACTGGCGTAACTGTATTCAGCCCATTTGCTTTGGGAACTACAGCAAGTGGTAACAATAACCCGC
>Ga0136846_1223961_pt1 | contig 14707 bp, 17 predicted proteins | sample HopSoiMetagenom2_FD_96841 | JGI IMG/M metagenome (GOLD analysis project Ga0136846, IMG submission 96841) | Grasslands soil microbial communities from Hopland, California, USA - 2 Assembly 2016 (version 4) | ecosystem: Environmental > Terrestrial > Soil > Grasslands | place: USA: Hopland...
CGCGCGCCGCCGTCGCCGCGCGTGCGGACATGGTCGTTCCGAAGGCGAGCGCGTTGCCTGTGGCGCGCGCGGTGCGGCCGGAGCCGGCGGCGGTGCCGCTGTTGCCGCACATCCGCATGTCGGCGCACACGGTGGCCGCCGCTCCCGTCGTGCCCGCGGCGTAGCTCGTCGCCGGCACCCCACGGTGCGCCCCCGCCCCGCGCGCGGTCGCCCACGAGCCGGTCGCGGCGCCCGCGCCCACGCACGCCGCGCAGGAGCGCGCGCCGGCGCCGGAGACGACTGCGGCCGAGCCCGCGGCATCGCAGCAGGCAGCGCCGCCGAGCACACCGGAGCAAGCCGCCTCGCCTCGCGACGGCGCCGTTCCTCAACCGGTGCAGGCCGCCGCCGCGCCGGTCGTCGCGGGCGTGGGCCGGGCGCTGCCGTCGACGGCGGAGGTCACGGCCGCAGCGCCCGCGTCCGTGCCCGACGCATCGCAGGTCACGAACGCCGTGCCGGTCGACGGGATACGGGCGGCGAGCGCGCCGCCCGTACCCACCGACGTCGTGCCTCCACCCGTCGCCCCACCGCCGCTCCCGGCGCCGCCGACGGGCCCGCTTCCGACCGGTTGACGACGAGGGGGCCTCGCGGCCCCCTCGTGAATCCCGCGACTCGCGACCGAATCAGGCGCGGCCGGATGCGCGCTGCGCGCTATTCGCCGAGCCGCTTCTTCGCCTTCTGAACCGACGGCAGCGCTGCTTTCGTCCTCGCGAGTGGGCGCGCGCGCACGACGACGGACGCAGGCTTCGCCGAGATCGTGATCTCCTCGCCGGTTGCAGGGTTGCGACCCTTGCGAGCCTTCGTAGCCGGCTTGAGCCGGACGGTCAACTGCACGAGGTTGCCGACCTTGACCTTCTCGGCGTTCGAGATCTCGTCGAGGACGACTTCCTCGAGAGCGGTGAGCACACGCTTGGCATCGGCACGCGAGAGATCGGCGCGCTCGGCGACGGCGTCGGCGAGCTGAGTCTGAGTAAGGGCCATAGTTCTCCTGAGTCGGTTGACGAGTCGCCGGATTGAAACCGGCCTGCCGGACGGCACCCAGGGTAAAGGGATCGGGGCCGCAGAGGCAGAGGTACCGTCCTCGCCGGTGGACGAATCGATGAGGGCCTACATCGAGCTCGAGCGCGCGCTGAGGGCCGGAGACGTGCCCCGCGCCAGGGCCGCGCTCGGCGACCGGGCCGGCTTTCCGAACCTCGACGATCCCTACACGGACACGCCGCTCCTCGCTCTGGCCCTCAGCTGGGCGCCCGTCGAGGCGGTCGAGGAGCTGCTCGACCTCGGCGCCGATCCGAACTTCGAGGCCCGGGACGGCTTCCCCGCGCTGCTCGGCGTCATCCTCTCGGAGCGCGACGACAAGCACGTCCTCTTCGAGCTTCTGCTGAGGGCCGGGGCGGACGTCGATCGGCGCGGTCTCAACGACTGGACGCCCCTGCACGCGGCGGCCGCCAAAGACGACCCGGCACTCGTCGAAGAGCTGTTGCGCGCCGGCGCCGACCGCGCCGCACGCACCACGATCGACGACTGCGAGACGCCGCTCGAGCTGGCGGCTCGGGCCGGCAGGCGTCGCGCGGCCGCCGCGCTCGAGCCCGGAGCGGGCCCGGCCTGATCCGTCAGGCGACCGGCGCCGCTGTCGTCGCCGTCGGCGACGGCGCCGCCGGTGGGAGACCTCCGGGGGAGACGAGGCTGCGGCAAACGGCGAACGCGGTACGGAAGTCCTTCGACGGGCCGCCGCTTCCGAAGCGGCCGCCGCCGCGAAAGCCGGAGCCGGCGCCCATGTTCTTCATGCAGTCCGCGAATGCCTGCCGCCGGTTCTGCTCCGTCGCGCCGAGCCGAGCCGCCACGGGCGCGGTGACCGTCGGCTTCGCCTTGTGGCTCGAGTGGCCCATTGTCGAGAGCGCGACGACCGCGCCGACGACGGCGACGGCCGGGAGGATCGTTCCGAAGACGAGCGTCGCGGCAGACGGCGCCTTGAGAGGCTTCGGCGGCGGTGTCGGAAACCAGCCCGAGCCGGAGAGACGGTCCGCCATCGTCGACTCACGGCCAGCGGCCGGGGCGAGGCTCCTGCGACTCGATCGCGCTCCAGTCGTCGCGGACCGGCGAAAAGACCTCGACGATCAGCGCGCCCTGCGGCCCGACGATCACCGAGTGTGGCACGTCGGCCAGGATGCGCCACGTCCCGCCGGTCCGCACGTCGCGCGTCTCGTCGCCGATCGTGAACGTGACCGAGCCCTCGAGGAGGAGGCCGACCTGCTCGTTCGCGTGTGCGTGCGCGGGGACGACCGCGTCCGCGTCGAGCTCGAGCACGCTGAAGCTCACTCGGTCGCCGTGCACGGTGCGTCCGAGGATCCCTTCCCAGATCTGCTGGGGCCGGAGCGAGCCGACCTCGGCGAAGGCGCTCACAGAATCCTGACGGTACCTGTTTGTATGCCGACCGGGTTTCAAGGCAGAATGGACGCGTGCCCCGCGTCGCCTTCCTGGCTCTCGTTGCCCTGGTCCTGGTCGCGCCCGCACAGGCTCTCGGGACGAGCCGCTCCGAGACGCTGACGCTCGGCATCGTCCAGCACGGGACGACGAGAACGCCGCACCCGCCGCTCGGCGACGAGGGCGACGTGTTCACGACGACGCTGCTGCTCAACAACACGGTCGCCGCCCTCGGCAGGGCGGCCAAGGCTTCGGTGGGCGCGATGACCTTCCAGTACGTCCTGCACGGCAAGTGCTCGACGGAGAGCTGTGCCGGAGCAACAGCCGACATCGTCGCGATCAGCCGTCTGCCCGGTGGCACGATCACCGCGAGCGAGAACAAGGTCAAGCTCGGCAGGCCGCCGATCCTGATCCCGATCACCAAGGGCACCGGGGTCTTCAAGGGCGCGACCGGGATGCTCGCGGTCGGCGCCGAGTCCCGGCCGGTCAACACCTACCAGCTGAAGCTGCCCTGAGTCGAGCTGGAGCCGGGTTGCCCCGGCTCCAGGCTCGCTAGAAGAACGCGGCCGTGCTGCCGGACGCGCTTCCCTGCGTCCCGTGCTCGGGGCAGTCCGGCCGCTGCCCCGCGGTCGGGGCTCGGGGTGGTCGGGCTGGTCGTCGTGCCGCCGGTCGACGGCGCGATCGTGATGCCCGGCCCGGTGGTCGTCGTGGACGACGACCCGCCGCCGGTGGCACCGAACGCAACCGCGCCGATCGCACCGCCGCCGAACATCGCGGCGAGGAAGCCGGTGGTGACGAGCCCTCTGCGGATTCCGTTCATGGACCTCCTTCTTCGACTGCCAGGAGGCTCGCTCCGCCCGATCAGAGACCGCTGGGGATTCTCCTAACGCAGCCTAAGAGATCGTGATTCACAGCCGGCTCACAGGGATCGTTGCGACCATGTCCGGCGTGATCGAGAGCAAGAACGGCCACCGGATCCTCGTCGTCGACGACGAGCGGTCGATCGTCGACGCGGTCGCGACCGCCCTCCGCTACGAGGGGTACCAGGTCGACGAGGCGTCGACCGGGCGGGAAGCATTGAGCGCCGCCGAGCGCCACGAGCCCGACCTGATCGTGCTCGATTGGATGCTGCCCGACATCGAGGGGATCGAGGTCGGCCGGCGGCTGCGCGCGCAGGGATTCAAGACCGCCGTCCTCTTCTTGACCGCGAAGGACTCGACCGAGAACAAGGTGGAGGCGCTCCGAGCCGGCGGCGACGACTACGTGACGAAGCCTTTCAGCCTGGCGGAGATCGTGGCGCGCATCCAGGCGATCCTGCGCCGCTCGGCAGGCGACCTGCCGGGCGACGTTCTTCGCTACGCCGACGTCGTGCTCGACGAGAGCCGGCACGAGGTGCACCGCGGCGACACGAAGATCGAGTTCACTGCAACCGAGTTCGCGCTCCTGCGCTACTTCATGCTCAATCCGCGCCGCGTGCTCACGAAGGGACAGATCCTTCAGAACGTGTGGCGCTACGACTTCGGCGGCAACTCGAACGTCGTCGAGACGTACGTCAGCTACCTGCGCAAGAAGCTCGACGCGGTCGGCCCGCCGCTGATCAAGACGGTCCGGCAGGCGGGTTACATGCTCGAATTCGAGCAGGGATGAAACCACTCTCTCTTCGGGCGCGCCTGGTGCTGGGCGTGCTCGTGCTCGGCGCGGCCGGGCTGCTCGCGGCGGACGCGTCCACGTACACGTCGCTCAGCTCGTTCCTGCTGGATCGCGTCGACAAGACGCTGGACGCCGACCACCAGGGTGCAGAGCACGCCGGCCCCGGAGGCTTCGGCCGCGGCGGCACCGGCTCCGACTACGTCCAGATCCGTTCGTCGACCGGGCACGTGGTGTACACGTCGGACGTGCCGCACTTCCCGGGCACGAAGGCGCCGTCGCCACCGAAGCTGCCCGAGACGATCTCCGTGCCCTCGGCCCCGTCGGGCACGAGCCCCGACCGGGTCGCGTACTTCACAGTCCCGTCGCAGAACGGCCACGACCGCTACCGGGTGCGCGCCTCGATCGATCCCAACTCCTCGAATCTGCTCGTCATCGCCACGACGCTCTCCGGCGTCGACGGCACGTTGCACCGGCTCTTCCTGATCGAGCTGTTCGTCTCCCTCGCGGTGCTCGCGGCGATCGTCGCCGTCGGACTCTGGATCGTGCGCCTCGGGCTGCGGCCGCTGACGGCGATCGAGCGGACCGCCGACCAGATCGCCGGCGGTGATCTCTCGCACCGCGTCGAGCGCGCCGAGACGCACACGGAGGTCGGGCGGCTCGGCCTCGTGCTCAACTCGATGCTCGACCGGATCGAGGAATCCGACCGGCGGCTCCGCCGGTTCGTCGCGGATGCGTCGCACGAGCTGCGCACGCCGCTCGCGGCGGTGCGCGCGTATGCCGAGCTCTTCGAACGCGGCGCCGACAAGCGCCCTGACGACCTCGCCCGGGCGATGACCGGCATCAGCCGCGAGAGCGAGCGGATGAGCGAGCTCGTCGACGACCTGCTGCTGCTCGCACGCCTCGACGAGGGCCAGCCGCTCGAGCGGCAGCCCGTCGAGCTCGCGGAGCTCGCGGCGGAGGCGGTCGAGACCGCCCGCGCGGTCGACCCCGCCCACCCGATCGACCTCGAGACGCAGGAGGCGCGCGTCCTCGGCGATCGCGCGCGGCTTCGGCGGGTGATGGACAACCTGCTCGGCAACGTGCGTTCGCACACCCCCGCCGGAACGCCGGCGCACGTGCGCGTGACGGCGCTCGACGGCTCCGCCGTGATCGAGGTCGCAGACGAAGGACCGGGCCTGCCCCCGGGTGAGGCGGAGAGCCTCTTCCGTCGTTTCTACCGCGCCGATGCGTCGCGCTCCCGCGACAGCGGTGGCGTCGGGCTCGGCCTCTCGATCGTCGCCGCGATCGCGCAGGCACACGACGGGTCGGTCTCCGCGAGCGCGGGGCCGGCCGGCGGCGCCGTTTTCCGGATCACGCTGCCGCTCCTCAAGACGATCTCCTAGATCGCTCTCAGCCCGCTCTCAGAAGCGGCGGTGAAGCTGGTCGCGACAACGACGAAAGGAGAAATCGTGACCAACGACCTGCTCGCCCGCGCAGTCCGAGACGGCAGCGCCCGCACGACCGCCGTCGTCGGCCTCGCAGGGCCCGTCGAGGCGGTGAGGGCATGAGTTCGCCGGCGACGCGCGTGTACCGGCGCCGCCTCGGGTTGCCTATCGTTCCTGTCCGTGCAGCTGCCTGAGCGCCTGTCCCGCCGCGGCCTGCTCCGCCTCGCCGCGCTGGGAGCGGCGGGAGCGGCGTGGCCGGTCGAGGAGGCGGTTGCCGGGCCGCGCGCGGTCGCGTCGGGCGCAGTCAGCTGTGTGCTCGCCCCGGAGCTGACGGAGGGGCCGTACTACCTGCCGAACGAGCGGATCCGGCGCGACATCACGGAAGGAAAGCCCGGAACGCCGCTGCGCCTGAGCCTGACGGTGGTGAGCGCGTCGAGCTGCAAGCCGATCGCCGGCGCCGCGGTCGACATCTGGCACGCCGACGCCGGCGGCGTCTACTCGGGCGTCGCCGGGAACACCGGGACGTTCCTACGCGGCATCCAGAAGAGCGACCGCAGCGGGCTCGCCGTGTTCGACACGATCTACCCCGGCTGGTACCAAGGGCGGGCCGTCCACGTCCACGTCAAGGTGCACCTCGGCGGCAACGTCGTCCACACCGGCCAGCTCTTCTTCCCGGATGCACTGAGCGACCGGGTCTACCGGGCTGCGCCGTACAAGGCGCGCGGGAACCCGGACACGCCGGACGCCGCCGACGCCATCTACCGGAACGGCGGCAGCCGCTCACTGCTCCACCCGGTGAGGAGCGGTCGCGGCTACACCGGCGCGATGGTGATGGGTGTACACCCGGGTTAGACTGCGGCCCCGCCCGTCCCGCGGGCCCGACCATCGATGACGACCTTCGACGACGCCATCGCCGCGCCTCGCGCACGCCGTGCCCGCCTGCGTTGGGAGTACGTGTTCGCCGTCCTCTTCTGGGGCGTCGTGCTCGGCCTCTTCGCGTTCTGGATCTTCGTCTGGGCGAAGGGCGGCGAGGATCAGGCGAGCGGCTTCGTCTGGACGAACACCGCCCAGGTCTTCCAGAACATCGGCCGGATCACGGCGCTCCTCGGCGGCTACCTGGCGCTGATCGAGATCCTGCTGCTGGCGCGGCTGCCGTTCCTCGAGCGCCTGATCGGCTTCGACCGGCTGACGAACTGGCACCGCTGGAACGGCCACGCGGTGCTCTGGCTCGTGCTCGCGCACGTCGTCTTCAGCGTCTGGGGCTACGCGAAGGCCGACCAGGCGTTCGTCCCGGGCGAGACGTTCGGCGACAAGTACTGGGCGTACATGACGGACGGCATCTTCCCCGGCATGATCCTCGCCACAATCGCGACGATCATGCTGATGGCCGTCGCGTTCACCTCCTACGCGGCAGCGCGGCGACACCTCAACTACGAGATCTGGTACGCGATCCACTTCACCGCGTACGCGGCGATCGCGATGTCGTTCTTCCACGAGGTCCCCGCCGGCAACGAGCTCGTGCACAACCCGCGCCAGGCGGAGTACATCTGGGACGCGATGTTCGCCGCGACCGCGGCGCTCGTCATCTGGTACCGGCTCCTCTGGCCGATCATCCAGAACTGGCGCTATCGCCTCCGCGTGACGGAGGCCGTCGAGGAGGGGCCCGGCGTCTGGTCGCTGCGGATCTCCGGCCGTGGCGTGCACCGCTACGGCGCGCGGGCGGGTCAGTTCTTCTTCTGGCGCTTCGTGAAGCACGGCTTCTGGTACACGCAGCACCCGTTCTCGATCTCGGAGGCGCCGAAGGGCGACTCGCTGCGGATCACGGTGAAGGCGCTCGGAGACCACACCGCGAAGTTCAGCCAGCTGAAGGTCGGGACGAAGGTGCTCGCCGAGGGGCCGTTCGGCGTCTTCACCTCCGACACGCGCACGCGTCCGAAGGTGCTGCTGATCGCGGGCGGAATCGGGATCACGCCCGTTCGGGCGCTGCTCGAGGAGTTCCGCGGCGACGTGATCACCGTCTACCGCGCGCTCGCCGAGCGCGATCTCTTGCTGCGCGACGAGATCGACGAGCTCGTGCGCCGGAACGGCGGAAAGGTCGAGTACATCGTCGGCGACCACGCGACGCCCGAGGGCCGCCGTCTGCTGACGCCGGAGCACCTGCACGAGCTCGTCCCCGACATCGAGCAGCGCGAGGTCTACGCCTGCGGGCCGCCCGCGATGCTGGCGCTGATCGAGCGCACGCTCCATCGCATGAACCTGCACGGCCGGCACGTGCACATCGAGCGCTTCGCCATCTGAGCGAGCGCGCGCCCATTGTGGAGCTCGGCATCATGGGGATGCCGATCGTGCTCGATCTCAGAGACGAGGTCGATGCGGCTGCGCTCGAGGCGATGTGGGACGTGCTGCGGCATGCCGACGCCGTCTTCTCGACCTACAAGGAGAACTCCGACATCAGCCGCCTGAACCGCGGCGAGCTCACCTTCGAGCATGCCCACGCCGACGTGCGCGAGGTGCTTGCCCGGTGCGAGGAGCTTCGCGTGATCACCGACGGCTACTTCGACGCGGGACGCGTGCTCGACGAAGGCATCGACCCTTCGGGGCTCGTCAAGGGGTGGGCCGTCGACCGCGCCGGCGACGTCCTCGACGCGGCGGGAGCGCGGAACTACTCGCTGAACGCGGGCGGGGACATCCGCCTGCGCGGGGCGCCGCTCCCGGAGCCGCGTTGGCGAGTCGGCATCCAGCATCCGCTCCTTCGCGACAAGATCGCCGCCGTCGTCGAGGGCAACGACGTGGCGGTGGCGACCTCGGGCGCGTACGCGCGCGGCGAGCACGTCGTCGATCCGCACACGGGCCGTCCGCCCACCGGGGTGCTGTCGGTCACGATCGTCGGGCCGGAGCTCGCGACCGCGGACGCGTACGCCACGGCGGCCTTCGCGATGGGGGAGGCCGGCCCGGACTGGACGGCCAGCCTTGGTCTCTACGAGGCGATGACGATCCTCGTCGACGGGCGCGTGCTGCTGACGCAGGGCTTCCCGTCGGTGAAAGATCCGTAAGCGTTGGTGAACCAGCTGTAAAACCGCGTTTTGACCGCAAATCGCAGGGGGATCGTCCGAGCACTCACCAAGGAGGTTCGACGATGAAGCGAATTCTGCGACTGCCGGCGCTGGCGCTCGTCGCCGTCCTCGGCGCTGCCTCGGCTGCGTCGGCGGTGACGACGAGGTCGGCTGCGGCACCGTCCGACGCATCGGCGCCGACGATCAGCGGCCAGGCCGCCGTGGGCAGCACGGTGACGGCGAATCCGGGCACCTGGCGCGGGTCGGCGCCGATCAGCTTCCAGTATCAATGGCGGATCTGCGGCGGAGGCGGCGGTGCCTGCCATGACATCGCCGGCGCCACCGGCCAGACGTACCAGATCCGGAACGGCGACCAGGGCAACACGCTGCGCGTGCACGTGATCGCCGGCAACTCCGAGGGCTCCGGTTCGGCGACGAGCGAGCCGAGCGCGCGGATCGCGCAGTCGTCGGACGCGCCGAAGAACGTCTCGCCGCCGACGATCGGCGGTGACGTGTCGGCCGGAAGCACGCTCACCGCATCGCCGGGCGAGTGGAGCGGCTCACAGCCGATGACGTTCCAGTATCAGTGGCTGATCTGCGGCGCAAACGGCAATGCCTGCCACGACGTCAAGGGCGCCATGGCGACGACGTACCAGGTGCGCAGCGACGACGTCGGCAACACCGCCCGCGTTCGCGTCGTCGCGACGAACGGGAGCGGCTCCGGCAACGAGACCAGCGCACCGACCACGAGGGTGGCAGCGACCCCCGCACCGCCTCCGACCGGCTGCCCGAAGCTCGCGGCAGGCGCGGCCGCGGTCAGCGTCGCGGATGTCGGCTCACCGGCGCGGCTCCAGATCGACAGGTTCATCCCGTCGGTGCTGATCACGTCGAAGACGACGTCGTTCTCGGTTCGCTTCCACGTCAGCGACACGTGTGGGCAGCCGGTGAACGGCGCGTCGGTCTACGCGACCGCCGTCCCGTTCCGGCAGATGACGATCCCGCCCGAGGCCGCGACGGACGGTTCCGGCTGGGTGACGCTCCAGTTCGGGCGTCTTGCCGGCTTCCCGGCGGCGCGCAACCAGCAGCTGATGGTGATGTTCGTGCGCGCCCGCAGGCCCGGCGATCCGACGCTGGCGGGCATCTCGACGAGGCGCCTGATCTCACTGCGCGTCGACCTGCACCGCTGACGCAGATGACGAGAGGGGAGGCTCGACGTCGGCCTCCCCTCTCGGCCCACCGCGGTCTCAGAAGAGCTCGTGGATGGCCCGCTCGGCCGACCCGGCGTCCTCGCGCAGCAGCTCGTCGAGCTCGATGGCGACGAGCAAGATGATCGCCGCGATGTAGAAGTAGGCCGTCACGAAGAGCAGGATCGTGAGGCTCCCGGTTGCGGTCTTGAAGTTCGCGAACGTGCTGAACCACCAGCGGAAGGCGATCGCCTCGACGAGCCAGGCGGCGACGACGAGGGTCGCGCCGACACTCGCCCAGCGCTTCGCCCGCCGCTGCTTCGGCCCGTAGCGGACGAGCAGGCCGAAGGCGAGGCCGACGAGCGAGATGGCGCCGAGCCAGCGGCAGACGGCGAACGGAATCTCGTATGGGCCGTTGACCGCTCCGCCGGCCGCGACGACGAGCAGGATCGCGCCGAGCAGCGCGACCACGATCGCGATCGCGAGCCCGACCGAGACAAGGAAGCGGAGCCACCAGGGACGCGTGTCTTCCTCCTCGTAGATGTGCGAGAGGCCGTTCATCGCTGCACGAACCGCGCCCGAGAATTGCCAGATCGCGAGCACGGACGCGAACACGATCAAGCCTGTCGTGTCGTGCGAGAAGATCTTCTCGACCGTCTGGTTGATTCCCTTGTAGACGTCCGGAAGCACGCGGTCGTGAATGTGCGGTGCGATCCTGTCCCGCCATACGTCTTCCCTGCCGAGCTTGCCGAGCACGCCGAGCCCGAGGAGCACGAGCGAGACGGACGAGACGATCACCTTGAACGAGATCGCGCTCGCGCAGGTCATCAGCTCGTGCTCGGTGAAGAGGCGCGACCAGAGCTCGTACGTGTCGCGCACGCGTCTCGAGAGCGGCTTGCCGCGGCGCGCCTGCTTGCGGTGGGCGGTTCTCGTCGCCACCCGGTGTGGGTACCCGGGCGGCGCGGAAACAACGCCGGCCTAGCGATCGGGCAGGTCGACGTTCCGGTGACCCAGTCGGCCGTGCAGCGATCCTACGGCCGTCGGCCGCCGGACCTGGCGATGTGCAAGAACCGGGATCGCGGGTACGGGAAGCGCAAGCGACGAAGGAGGCAGGTATGAGCACCCTGAACATGTGGGAGTACTTGGACGTCACCTGGTCCAGTGTCGATCTCGTCGGCTTCTCGGTGGAGGCACTCGACGGGTCGATCGGGAAGATCGACGAGGCGAGCAACGACGTCGGCAGCCGGTACATCGTCGTCGACACCGGCCCGTGGATCTTCGGGAAGAAGGTCCTGCTCCCGGCGGGCATCATCGACGCAGTCGACCTCGACGACACGACCGTCTACGTGCAGCGCACGAAGGACGAGATCAAGAACGCACCCCAGTACGACGCCGACCGGATGAACGACGCCGCGTATCGCGACCAGTTCGGCTCCTACTACGGCACCGGCGGTGCCGGCTACTACGAGGGCGACCGCCCCTACAGCCGGCCGGTCGGGACGCGCAGCTCGCGCTCGTAGTCACGGCTTTCGAGACGATGCGAGGCGGCGCCGCCACCGGTGGCGTCCCTCGCAGCCGCGTTCGACCCCTAACCGGCGACCATCGCGCGCAGCGCCTGCCGAACCGACTTCGTCGCGGTCAGCACCGCCGTGGGCTCGTAGCCGCAATGCGCCATGCAGTTGTCGCAGCGCGGGTCACGGCCGCGGCCGTACTTCGACCAGTCGGTCGTCTCGATCAGCTCGCGGTACGTCTCCGTGTAGCCGTCCGACATCAGGTAGCAGGGCCGCTGCCACCCGAAGAGCGAGTAGCTCGGGATCCCCCACGGCGTGCACTGGAAGTCGACCCTGCCCTCGAGAAAGTCGAGGAAGAGCGGCGTGTGGTTGAGCCGCCACCGCTTCCGGCGGCCGTCGGCAAACGCCGCCGAGAAGAGCTCGCGGGCCTGCCGGACGCCGGGGAAGTGCTCCTGGTCGGGCGCCTTCTCGTAGGCATAGGCGGGTGAGAGCATCATCTGGTCGACCTTCAGCTCGTCGTTCAGGAAGTCGAGCACGTCGCGCACCGTCTTCGGCGAGTCCGTGTTCAGGAACGTCGTGTTGGTGTTGACGCGAAAGCCGCGCCGCTTCGCCTCGTGGATCGCGTCGACCGCCTTGTCGAACGTCCCGTCGCGCTCGACGAACTGGTCGTGCCGCTCGCGCATCCCGTCGAGGTGCACGACCCACGCGAAGTAGGGCGACGGCTCGAAGAGATCCATCTTCTTCTTCATCAGGATCCCGTTCGTGCACAGGTAGACGAACTTCTTGCGCCGGATCAGCTCCTCTGCCATCACGTGCACCTCTGGGTGCACGAGCGGCTCGCCGCCCGCGATCGAGACCATCGGCGCGCCGGCCTCCTCGATCGCTGCGAGGGCCTGCTCGACCGGCATCCGCTTCTTGAGGATGTGGTCCGGGTACTGGATCTTCCCGCAGAACGAGCACGCAAGATTGCACTGGAAGAGCGGCTCGAGCTCGACGAGCAGCGGGAACTTGTCGTTCTTGCGCAGGCGCTGCTTCATCAGGTAGCGCCCGACGGTGAGCGATTGCCGGAGCGGGACGCTCATGCGTCGTACTCCAAGCGCCTCATGCGCTCGCCCACTCGGAGAGGACGAAGCCGCAGCGGCGCAGCGAGCGGAGCGCTCGGACGCCGTCGACTGCCAGGCGCGGGTCGGAGAGGCGGCGACCTGCCTTGTCGACGACGACCCTCATCACCGCCAGCGGCCTGCCGCCGGCGGACTCGGCCAGCCACGCCGACTCCATGTCGACGGCGAGCGCGCCCTGCAGCTCCGCGCGCTCGGCGGGTCTCAGCACCCGGTCCGCGGTGACGACGGCGCCGACGTGCGCACGGAGCCCGTGGCGGCGCGCCCGCTCCGCCAGCTCGGCGGCGCCTGAGATCTCGACGGTCGTCCCGTCCTCGCTGCGCAACTCGCTCGCACAGACGACGTCGCCGGGCCGAAGCGCAGGGTCGACGCCGCCACAGAGCCCGGCGATCGCGACGTTCCGCGCATCGATCGCGAGCGCGCGCGCGGCCGCGATGCGCGCACGCTCCGGGCCCATCCCGGTGCGCAGGACGCGGTTCGCGTTGCCGAGCGCCGCTTCCTCGATCGCCATCGGCGCGAGCACGAGCAGGCTCATCGGACAACCCGCCCGAGGGCCATGACCGGGAACACGTCGCGATAGAGGTGGTAGTTCAAGTAGAAGTCGCCGGGAAAGCCGGTGCCGGTGTAGTAGGGCTCGTGCCAGCCGCCGCCTGGAAGCTGGGTCTCGACGAGATAGCCTATCGCGCGCTCGGCCACCGGCCCCGTCTCACCCGCCGCGTGCAGGCCGATCAGGGCCCAGGCGGTCTGAGACGCGGTCGACGCGCCGCGGCCGCGCCACGACGTGTCGCGGTAGGAGCGGAGGTCCTCGCCGAAGCCGCCGCTCGGGTTCTGCACGCTCGCGAGCCACTCGACGCCGCGGGCGACGCTCGGGTGATCGCGCAGCCCGCACGCCGCGAGGGCGGGGAGGACGGCGCCGGTGCCGTAGACGTGGTTCGCCCCCCAGCGCCCGAACCACGAGCCGTCGCGCTCCTGCTCGCGCAGCAGCCATTCAATGCCGCGCTGCGCAACGGCCTCGTGCTCGCGTCCTTCGTGAGCCATCGTCTCGAGTACGTGCGCCGTGACGTCCGCGCTCGGCGGGTCGGTGACGGCGCCGAAGTCGCAGAACGGCAGCGCGGCGACGATGCGGCTCGTGTTGTCGACGTCGAACGCGCCCCAGCCGCCGTCGGACGACTGCATGCCGAGCGTCCACGCGAGGCCGCGGTCGCACTCGGCCGCACCGAGGCCGAGCCGCCGCAGCGCGAGCACGACGACGGCCGTGTCGTCGACGTCGGGATAGTTGTCGTTCGCGAACTCGAACGGAAAGCCGCCCGTCTCGAGCTTCGGCTTGCGCACCGCCCAGTCTCCTCGCGTCCGCACCTCGCGGCCCGCGAGCCATTCGCCCGCCCGGCGGAGCGCCGGATGGCCCGCCGGGAGGCCCGCGTCGAGCAGCGCGATGACGGCGAGCGCGGTGTCCCAGACCGGCGACTGGCACGCCTCGAGCCGGCGGCCGGCCTCGTCGTCGATCGTAAAGCTGTCGAGGCCCGCGAGCGCGCGGGCCTGCACGGGGTGGTCGCGCCCGTAGCCGCGTGCGTGCAGGGCGATCATCGACCACACCCACGGCGGCTGGATGCCGCCCCACGACCCGTCCACCTCCTGGCGCTCGACGATCCAGCGCTCCGCGGTGTCGAGCGCCTTCCGCCGTAGCCACGCCGGCGGCCGGCGCTCGTACAAGCGCAGCACGCGGTCGAGGACGTGAGGTGCGCGTTGCTCATGGGTGCGAAGCTCGGGGATCGCGAGGTCGACGGTCGTCGTCGGCTGCAGAGCGGTCACGATCTGCAGGGCGACGATCGTCTGCCGCGCCCAACAGCCGAAGGCGTAGACCGACACCGGCGCCCACACCGGCAGCAGGATCTGCTCGGGCGGCAGCATCGGCACGGCGTTCCACGACCAGAGCGAGAGCAGCGAGAGCCACATCCGGGTGAAGACGCGCGTTCGCTCGACGCCGCCCGCCTCGCGCACGAAGACCGCGGCCCGCCGCATGTGCGCCGCCTCCGGCGGATCGCCGGCGATGCGGAGCGCGACGTAGGCCTCGACCGTGGTGGAGAGGTCGGCAGGCCCGCCGAAGAACGTCGCCCATGAGCCGTCGGGCCGCTGCTTCGAGCGGATCCAGATTGCGGAGCGGCGGGTCGTCTCGACGACGTCGGGGAGCCGCAGGTAGTGGCGGAGGAAGACGTCCTCGGCGTCGATCGTCACGTTCGTCTCGAGCTCGCCCTTCCACCAGCCGTCCGGGTGCTGGAGCGACAGCAGATGCTCTGTCGCGCGCGCGAGCGA
>Ga0136846_1223689_pt1 | contig 14705 bp, 18 predicted proteins | sample HopSoiMetagenom2_FD_96841 | JGI IMG/M metagenome (GOLD analysis project Ga0136846, IMG submission 96841) | Grasslands soil microbial communities from Hopland, California, USA - 2 Assembly 2016 (version 4) | ecosystem: Environmental > Terrestrial > Soil > Grasslands | place: USA: Hopland...
CGAGGCCGGCGCCGACGTCGTGTGCCTCACGACGCGCGCGCAGGGGTTCCTTCCGGATCTGCGGACGCGACGGCCCGTGCTCGCGACGTTCGGCGCGATCGGCGGCGCGTGGACGCTGCCGATCACGCTCCGCCACGTCGCGAAGGCCCGGATCGCGCTTGGCGCTGACGTTCCGCTGGTCGCGACGAACGGCGCGCGCAATGGCCGCGACGTCGCGCGTTGCCTTCTCGCCGGGGCGAGCGCTGCGGCGCTCACGTCGGCGGTGATCACCGACGGCGCCGGCGTCCTCACGCACGCAATCGACGAGTTCGGGGCATACCTGGAGGAGCAAGGAGTGGATGCGCAAGAGCTGATCGGCGAGGCGACGGACAGCGTCAAGACATACGAGGAGGTCGCGATGGGGAGCTCCGGATGAGCGTCGGAACCGAGATCACGGTGCACCAGCTCGAGAGTGATCCGTACCCGATCTACAAGCAGCTACGTGAGGAAGAGCCCGTGTGCTTCGTCGAGTCGGTCGGGTTGTGGCTCGTGACGCGTTGGGCTGACGTCCAGCATGTCGACAAGTCGCCCGCCGTCTTCACCGGCGAGACGGAGCCGTCGACGCTGAAGCGCACGTTCGGGCCGAACCTCCTCGCCTCTGAAGGCGCGTACCACGACCGGATTCGGAAGATCATCTACCCGTGGTTCCGCGTCGGTGCGATCGGCGACTATCCCGACAACGTGATCGCGCCGGTCGCCGGCGAGCTCGTCGATGCGTTTGCCGACCGTGGGCACGCCGATCTCGTGTCCGAGTTCGCAGAGCCGCTGTCCGCGCGTGTGCTGAAGCGGGCGCTCGGGCTCGACTTCGTCGAGGAAGAGACGTTGCGCCGCTGGTTCGTCGATCTCGCGACAGGCGCGGCGAACTTCGAGGGCGATCCGGCAAAGCAGGAGATCGCGGACCGCGCGAGCGCCGAAGTCGACGAGACGATCGCCCCGGTCGTCGAGCGGATTCGGCGTGAGCCGAACGACACGCTCCTGTCGTCGATGATCCACACCGACGTCGACGGCGAGCGGCTGACGACCGAGGAGATCCAGTCGAACCTCAAGGTGATGATCGTCGGAGGCCTGCAGGCGACCACCGACCTGATCGCCCTCTCACTGTGGGCGATCCTGTCGCACCCGGATCAGCTCGCCGAGGTCCGCGCCGACCCGAAGCTGATCGATCCCGCGATCGAAGAAGCCGCGCGTTGGCACTCGCCGGTCGGCACGTCGACCCGCCAGGCGACGCGCGAGACCGAGCTGGGGGGCGTCGAGCTCGAGGAGGGCGCCCTGATCGCCGCGGTTCTCGCATCGGCGAATCGCGACCACCGCAACTGGGCCGACCCGGAGCGCTACGACATCCACCGCCGCGAGGGTGGGCATCTCGCGTTCGCCACCGGTCCCCATCTGTGCATCGGCGCACGGCTCGGACGCTACGAGGCGCGGACTGCGTGGCGCGTCTTGCTCGAGCGCCTACCGACGCTTCAGCTCGACCCGAACCAGCCGACCGAGATCAGCGGCTGGGAATTCCGTTCCCCACACCACCTTCACGTCCAATGGAACTGACACGCCATCCCGAGTTGCCTCAGGAATACCTCGACCGTCTCGAGGCGGTGCAGCCGAAGAACCTTCCGCCCGAGCTCGATCTCTTCGACGAACAGACGGCCACGCGCGGCAGGCGGCTCAACAAGGCTGCGTACTCGCTGAAGGACGCCGAGCAGCGCGAGTTGTTCGCGCGTGACGAAGACGCATGGATGGACCAGTTCGGCCTGACCGACGAAGAGAAGGACCTGATGCGGCGCCGAGACTGGATCGGGTTGTGGCGGAACGGCATGACGATCTACGTGATGGTCAAGCTCTCCGGCGTGACCGGCACGGCGCTGCCGGAGATCGGCAAGCAGATGCGCGAGAGCGGAGGCGGACATGGCTAGGGTGATCGGCGGGATCGGCGCGAGCCACGCGCCGTCGATGGAGCACATCTACGACGCAGGCGACGAGGTACGCCGCTCGGACGAGTGGGAGCCGCTGTTCGGCCCGTTCTCGGAGGTTGCGAAGTGGCTCGAGGAGCTCCAACCCGACCGGTTGGTCGTGATCTACAACGACCACATGGACGAGTTCTTCCTCAACGCGTACCCGACCTTCGCGCTCGGCGTCGCCGAGACGTATCCGGTTGCCGACGAAGGGTTCGGCGCCCGCCCGTTCCCGCCGCTTCCAGGCGACGCGAAGCTCGGCTGGCACGTCGCGCGCTCGCTGGTCGCAGACGAATTCGACATCACGATCTGCCAGGAGCTCGAGGTCGACCACGGTGTCATTTCGCCGCTGCCGATGGTCGACTTCAGCGAAGGCGACGGCGGCTGGAAGATCCCGATCGTTCCGCTGGCGGTCAACGTCATCCTGCATCCGCTGCCCTCGCCGCTGCGCTGCTGGAAGCTCGGTCAGGCCTTGCGGCGGGCGATTCTGTCGTACCCCGAAGACCTCGGCGTCGTCGTCGTCGGCACCGGCGGGCTTTCGCACCAGCTCACCGGGCCGCAGTTCGGTCGCGTGACGCCGGATTGGGACCAGGAGTTCATGCGGTTGCTCGCAGACGATCCCGAACGGCTGACGACGTACAAGTACGAGGATCTGATCAAGCTCGGCGGCACGGAGTCCGTCGAGGTGGTCAACTGGCTCGCCATGCGCGGTTCACTTCCGCCCGACGCGAAGGCGGTCGTGCAGGCCTACTACGCGCACCGGATCATGGGCTACGGCCTCCAGACGTTCGCGGTCGACGGACGATGAGCGACGTCGTCGACAGGCTGCTCGACGGCGCAGTCGACCTCCATGTCCACCCGTATCCGTCGCCGTTCCCGCGGCGGATGGATGCGGCGGAGGCAGCGCGACGCGCGGCCGACGCGGGCATGCGTGCGATCGTCGTGAAGTCGCACCATCACGACACCGCGATGGACGTCGCGGCATTGCGGGAGCACGGGATCGAGCAGAGCGGCATCGACGTCTTCGGCGGGATCGCGCTCAACACGCAGGTCGGCGGACTGAACCCGCACGCAGTCAACCTCTGCCTCGCGATGGGCGGCCGCGTCGTCTGGTTCCCGACGATCGCGTCGCCGAAGCACATCGAGCATCATGCCGCTCACCCGCAGCTGAAGTTCCCGTCACTCGCGGTCGATCTCGTCCCCGAGGAGCCGGTCGACGTGTTCGCGGACGGCGACGGGAAGCTTCGCCCGGAGGTGCACGAGATCCTTCGGATGATCGCCGACGCGGACGCGGTGCTCGCATCGGGGCACATGCCGCCGCGGTCGATCATCGCCGTCTTCGAAGCGGCGCGGGACGCCGGCGTACGCCGCATGATCGTCAACCACCCCAACTTCGTCATCGAGGCGTCGAAGGACGAGGTCAAGACGATGGCGGAGGTCGGCGCTCTGATCGAGCATTCGCTCTGCATGTACGACGAGGAGTCGAGCTTCCACAACTGGGAGATCGACACCCTCGTCGAGTGGATCCGATGGGTCGGGCCCGAGCGGTCCTCGCTCGGCAGCGACCTCGGCCAGGCGAACAACCCCTTCCCGGTCGATTCGTTCCGCAAGATCTGCACGCGGTTACTCGAGTCAGGCATGTCCGAACGTGATGTCCGCATGCTTGTCGCCGACAATCCGGCGCGGTTGCTCGGCGTCGATGGATGAGCTCGCACTGGCGCGACACGGCGAAAGCGAGCATTCGGCGCGAGCACTCGTCGGCGGCGACACACCGCTGACACCGCGCGGCCGGGAGCAGGCGCGCGCGCTCGGCGCGCGTGTGCGCGACCTCGCGGTCGGTGCTTGTGTCACCAGCGGCGCACGTCGCGCGCGCGAGACCGCCGCGCTCGCGCTCGACGGACGCGACGTCCCGATCGACGTCGATCCCGATCTCGGCGACATCCGGTTCGGAGTCTTCGAGGGCAGACCGCTCGACGAGTACCGGTCATGGGTCGAGTCTCATCGCCCGGACATCGCGCCGGACGGAGGTGAGAGCCGCGCGGAGACGTTGCTGCGCTTTGCGCGTGCGTTTCGCGCCGTGCTCGGCCGCCCCGAGCAGTGCATCCTCGTCGTCGCGCACGGCCTCACACTCCGCAGCGTGCTCGATCCGGCGCCCCGGCCGGTCGTCGTCGGCGCCCCGTACGGAGGCTGCGTCCGCCTCGATCGGCGCGAGCTTCTCGACGCCGTCGAGCGGCTCGAGGCGTGGTGCGAGCAACCAGCGTGGTGATCGAGCCGCTCGGGGCGTCCGACGCGGGTCGCGTCGGCGGCAAGGCAGCGGGGCTCGCGCGGATGGTAGAGCTCGGGCTGCCCGTTCCGCCTGCGCTTGTCGTGCCCGTCGGCGCGGAGATCGACGACGTGTCCGCCTTCGCGGAGCTCGGCGAGCCGCTCGCGGTTCGTTCGTCGGCGGTGGGCGAGGACGCGCGCGAGCGGTCGGCCGCCGGCCAGTACGAGACGATCCTCGGCGTCGGCGTCGACGGCTTGAAGGAAGCGATCGAGCGCGTCCGCGCGTCGACGGAACGTGCGGCCGCATACGGCGGCAGCGACGACGTCGCCGTCGTCGTGCAGCGGCAGGTTCCGGCGACGAAGGCGGGCGTCGCCTTCTCGCGCGATCCGACGACGGGTGACGACGCATGCGTCGTCGAGTGCGCGTTCGGCTCGGGAGATGCGGTGGTGTCGGGGGAGACCGTGCCGGACCGGTTCCGCATCCTCGGCGGCCGCGTGACCGCGCGCGTCGCTGGTCCGCTGCGAACGTTGCGCGACGACGAGCTTCAGGAGATCGTCGCACTCGTCGCGCGCGCCGAGGAGGGCTTTGGCTACCCCGTCGATGTCGAGTTCTGCTTCGAACGGCGGCGGCTCTGGCTCGTGCAGTGCCGCGCGATCACGACGCTGTGACCACGTGGCTCCCCGACCCCTCGCACTACCCCGATCAGATGACTCCGCTGTCTGCGACCGTCTGGTTCGAGGCGATGGGGCACGGGCTGCACGAGGCGACGCGCGAGCTCCGTGCGCCGTTCGGCGGTTTTTTGACCCGGACCGAGCTCGGCTGGGCGTTCGAATGCGAGTTGCCGCCCGAATGGAATCCCGAGCCGCAGCGGCTGCGCGACGCGGCGCTCGAGCTTCCCGAACGTTGGCACGACGAGCTGCGGCCGCGCGTGCAGGCGATCACCGCGGAGCTCGGGCGCCTCCGCCCGGAGCGGCCGCCGCCGGAGCAGGCGCGCGCGGCTTTCGACCGTCTCTGGGGGCTCGTACAGGAGCAGTGGCGCCTCCATTTCCTGACCGTGATCCCGGCGCAGGCGGCCGCGGAGGTATTCCGCGACCGCTACGTCGAGCTCTTCGGCGACGCGGATCCGCTGGCGCCGTACCGCCTGCTCGAAGGCGCCGCGAGTCCGGCCGACGACGAGCTTCGCGGGCTCGTCGAGCTCGCGCGGCAGCTCGACGTCGCCGACGTGCTGCTCGAGCACGGGCCGGACGACGCTCGCGCGCGCCTGCGCGAGCTCGCGGCGGGCCGCCGCTGGCTGCACGCGCTCGACACGTATCTGCTGCGCTACGGCGGACGTGCGCGGTGGCACGAGCTCTCGCTTCCGCGCGAGTCCGAGCGCCCGAGCTTGACCTTCGAGAGCATCCGGCTTGCGCTGTCACGCCCGCCGGCCGAGCGGCGGGTCGAGCTTCCGGAGGTTCCGGCACAGCTTCAGGATCTGGCCGCGCGCGTCCGCGGTGCTCACGCGCTCAAGGAGCTGCACACGTACGACATCGATTACCCCGGCCTGCAGGCGACGCGCGAAGCGCTGCGCGGGTTCGGCCGCCGCCTCGCTGCAGAAGGAGCGTTCGCGGATCCCGAGGATGTGTGGATGCTCGAGCGCAGCGAGCTGCGAGCAGCGCTCGTCGGCGAGCTCGAGCCGCTGGAGGCGCTTGTCGAGACGCGACGAGCGGAGCTCGCGCGCGGACGCGCCGACGGTCCGGCGCCGTTCCTCGGCGATCCGCCGCCCGACGGGGAGCGTCACGCGATCCTCGAGAAGTTCTACGGGCGTGGCGGCGCGGGGTTGACGGGGACGCCTGCATCTCCGGGGCGCGGCGAAGGTGTCGCGCGCGTCGTCGTCGACGAGCACGACTTCGGCCGCGTCGAGGCAGGCGACGTTCTGGTCACGACGACCACGACGCCCGCGTGGACGCCGCTGTTCCCGTCGCTGGCCGCCCTTGTCACGGAAACCGGCGGGATCCTCAGCCACGCAGCCGTCGTGGCACGCGAGTACCGCCTTCCCGCGGTCGTCGGTGTGCTCGACGCGACGCGGTTGATCACGGACGGTGCCCGTGTTCGGATCGACGGAACCGACGGGACGGTGACCGTGCTGTGAATGGGCAGGCACGCACCGGCGAAGCCGCAGGACTCGCGACGCGAACCGCGCGGCACTTTGCGCACAAGGTCCCGGTGACGAAGCGGGACGGTGCGACCGCGATCGAGACGCGCTACGGCGTCGCCGTCCTGCGCGCGGAGGGGGACCTGCTCGCGATCGAGCTCGAGCCGGTCGACGACGACGCGCTGCCGCGCCTTCGCGCCGTGATCGAAGAGCATCTGCAACGGTTCGCGCGGGAGCCGCTCGCGATCGCGTGGGCCGGGCCCGAGCGCGAGGCTCGCCGGGAGGTCTAGGCAGCGTCGTCGTGTCGGCGTACTCTCTGCCGCGGACGGTTCATCCGAGGAAGGGAGTCTCCTTGCGTAGAGTCGTGATCGGGGCGGTTTTCGCCTGCCTCCTGGCCGCAGGTCCCGCGGCCGGCGGAGCGCAGCTCGCGTCCCACGCACCGCTGCGGTTCGATCCGAACAAGAAGATCAGTCACAGCACGAGCTCGAACTGGTCGGGATACAGCGCAATCAACGGCCGCTACACCAGCGTCTCGGCGAACTGGACGCAGCCGACCGCAAGTTGCACCTCTGCGACGACGTACTCGAGCTTCTGGGTCGGCCTCGACGGCGACGGAAGCAGCACGGTGGAACAGACGGGGACGTCCGCGGACTGCAGCGGCGGCGCGCCGAAGTACTACGCGTGGTACGAGATGTACCCGAAGTTCCCGACCAACCTCTCGCTGGCGATCCGCCCCGGCGACTCGATCAGCGCCTCGGTCACGACGGACGGCAGTGGCCGCTTCACGCTGATGATCCGGAACAACACGACCGGTCAGAGCTTCACGACGTCAGCGCGCCTCAAGAGTGCGAAGCTCGCATCGGCCGAGGCGATCGCGGAAGCTCCGTCGAGCTCGGGCGGCGTGCTCCCGCTGACGAACTTCGGAGCCGCCAGCTTCAGCGCGACGACGGTGAACGGACAGGCGATCGGGAGCTTCAACCCCGACAAGATCGACATGGTGTCCGGCTCGACGGTGAAGGCGCAGACCTCCGCGCTCAGCGGCGGGTCGAGCTTCAGCGTCGCCTGGAAGCACTCTTAACCCAGCGCGGGGCCGGGCCGGCGACCCGGTCCGGCCCCGCGCTGCCGTTCCGCGTCGGCGGCCCAGCGGGCGATCAGCTCGGCCGCCGGCGCAGCCTCGGCAAGCCGGTATGCCTGGCCGGCCCACAGGTTGATCCCGCCGGGATCGCCTGCAGCGCGTGCCGCCGCACGGATCGGGACCGTCGCGTAGTGAATCTCGGGGTATGCCCTCGGCGCGAACGCGTCGTGCTCACGCAGGAAGCGGTTGACGATCCCGCGCGCACGTCGTCCCGTGAACGCGCGCGTCAGCGCCGTCGGCGCGTCACCGGCGAGCGCGGAGCGCTGCGGCTTGCTCGTTCCGGCCTCCGGCGTGAGCAGCAACGCGGTGCCGATCTGCGCCGCCCATGCGCCTGCGGCAAGCACGGCCGCGACGCCTCTGCCTGTCGCGATCCCGCCGGTCCCGATCAGCGGCTTGTCGGTGACGCGACGCACCACCTCGAGCAGCGACAGCAGGCCGAGCGGTGCGTCTTCCGTGTCGTCGAACGAGCTCTGATGTCCCCCCGCCTCGGCGCCTTGCACGACGAGGGCGTCGACGCCGACGCCGTGCGCGACCGTCGCTTCCCTGGGCGACGTGACCGTGCACCAGACCGCGCTTCCGCCCGACTGGAGCGTTCCGACGACGTCGCGCGAAGGGCAGCCGAACGCGAACGAGACGACGGCCGGACGCACACGCGCGACGACCTCGAGCTTCGCGTCCCAGTCGTCGTCGCTCCAGCGCGGCTCGCCGCACGATACGCCGTAGCGCTCGGCCTCCGCCGCGAGCCGCGCTACGTACCCGTCGACGACGGCGTGGTCGACCGCCGGACTCGTTGGATGGAAGATGTTGACGCCGAACGGCCGGTCGGTCGCGGTGCGCACCTCGTCGACGTCGAGCTCGAGCTCCCCGGCGGTCCTGTAGCCGGCGGCGACGAAGCCGAGGCCGCCCGCGTCCGACACCGCGGCCGCGAGTGCAGGTGTCGACGGGCCGCCCGCGAGCGGCGCACCGACGATCGGAATGTCGAACGGGCGATCGGTCACGGCGATGCGCAGGGCCCCGGCGATGCGATCTCGACGGAGCCGATCGCCACGACTCCCTGACGCGGCGAGTCGACGACGATCCGCGCGGGCGCCTCGGTCGCCCGCCGGTCCGTCGGCAGCCAGGTGCGGCCGGGCGGCACGACGATGAACAGCCCGTGCTCGTCGCCGACGGCGCTGAACGTGACGCGATCGCCGCTGTACACCGGGATACCGAGGTCGCGTTCCAGCGTGCCGACCGCGGCGGGCGGGTCTGCGACCGGCAGCCCGACCTCGCTGACCTCGAGCAGCATGTCCGGCGTGAAGGCGCCGTCGACGTCGTTCTGCAGAGTGCGCCGCGCGATCAACTCGAGGACGTTGCCCTCGACATCCTCGAAATAGACCGCCTCGGCCTGCCACGCGTCGAAGTCGAAGATGTCGTCGCTGAGCATGGGCGCCCGCTCCTTCACCCACGCCCGCGCCGCCCGGATCTGGTTGGCCGGAACGTTGAATGCGAGGTGGTACGGCGCGGGAGGTGCGCCGCCGACGAACCGGAGCCGCGTGCGACCCGCCTGCACGGCGTCGCCGTCCGTCGGCAGCCCCAGCCCGTCGCGGTAGAAGCGGACGGCCTCGAGCGGCGCGGCAGAGTGGATGGCGACCTCGCGAAATCTCAACGGCGCCTCGCTCCTACTGTAAAACGGGGTCGACCGCAGGCGCGAAGGCCTGTAACGCAATCGCCTCGAACGGACAGTTACGGGTATGACGGACACGATCGACCGCGCCGCCGCCGAGGCGAGATTCCGCGACGTCTTCTCTCACCTCGGCCACGTGGCAGCGTATGCCCGTCGTCGCGGCAGCCGCGACGCCGATGCGATCGCTGCGGAAGTGATGACGATTGCGTGGCGCCGGCTCGCCGACGTTCCGCTCGACGACCCGCGACCGTGGCTGTACGCGACGGCGCGCAACCTCTTGCTTGCCGACGCACGACGTGCGCGCACGGCGAATGGGGTCGTCGCCGACGGTAACGGCGTCGCTCCGCCGCCCGAGGTTGTCGAGCTCGACCCACGCCTCGCGTGTGCGTTGCGGTCACTGTCGCCGGTCGACTGCGAGGCGTTGTTGCTCGTCGCCTGGGAAGACCTCACCCCCACGAAGGCGGCGCGATCGCTCGGGATCAGCCCGACGGCGTTTCGCGTGCGGCTGCTCCGCGCGCGGCGTCGTCTTCGCGCGAAGCTCGACGAGCCGGCACACGACCGACCGTCCGACACGAATGCACATCTCGACCTGGAGGCGACATGAGCACCGATTCGGTCATGCGCCGCGTGCGCCGCGCAAACCCCGTCCCGGCGACGCGCGCAGCTCCCGACGAGCACCTGTTCGCGCGGATCGTCTCGCGGCCGGGCGACGTCCGGCTCGCGGGACGCGCGACGCGATCCACGCGCCGACGACGCCGGGCATCGACGCTGGCGATCGCGGTGGCGGTTGCCGCCCTGCTGGCCTCGACGGCGTACGCGGTCTCGCGGCTGATCGGCGACGACGTCGTGCGCCCGCCTGTCACGCGGCAGGAGTATCTCGCGGCGCAGGCCCAGCTCGACCTGCCGCCGGGCTACGCGTGGCCGCACTTCAACATGCCGCCGGCGAACAGCGTCACGTCGCGCGGGGGAGGCGGCGGCCGAGCGGTGCTGATCGCGCAGAACGCGTGGGAGTGCTACTGGGTCGCGGCGATCCGTCGCGGCGATGCCCGTGCGGGCGAGCGGGCGCACGCGAAGCTCGACGCGCTGCTCCACGACCACGTCTACGTCGCGCCCGTCGGTGCGCCGGAAGGGTGGACGCCGACGCCGCTGCCAGCGGTCCCGTTCGCCGTTTACGCACACGACGGAGGGCTCAACTGGGTCCGCGCGTCGTATGCCCAGGCTGCGGCCGGCAATCCGCGGCAGCTTGCGCAGAGCTGTCGCGCGAACGCGCCGTCGGGGACGCCGTGACCGGCGAGACTCTCGAGAAGCACCGCCGCCTCACGGCCGTCCTCGATGCGGAACGGCTCGACTCGCTCGTCCTCCGGCGGCCCGGGAACGTCGCTTGGTACTCCGGGGGCGGCAGGACACACATCGTCGCGACCCCGGATGTCGGGGTCGCTGACGTGGTCGTGAGGCGTGACGGCGTCGAGGTCGTCACGGCTGTCAACGAGGCGCCGCGCCTCGAAGTCGAGGAGCTCTCGGGCCTCGACGCGTCGTTCCGCGTATTGCCGTGGGACGCCGATCGCGAGCCCGCGCTGCCGTCCGGCCCGGAAGTCGGATCCGACTCGCCTCTGCCAGGGACGCGCGACGTGTCGCGGCAGATCGAGGCCGCGCGCCGCTCGCTGACGGGTCAGGAGCTCGAGCGCTACCGGCGCCTCGGCAGCGACGCGGCCCGTGCGCTGACCGCGACGTGCCTGCGCCTGACGCCGGAGACGAGCGAGTTCGAGGCGGCCGCACTGATGAGCAGCGAGCTGCACGCGCGCGGGGCGGATGCGATCGTGCTGCTCGTTGCCGGCGCGTCACGTCTGCCGCAGCATCGCCATCCGCTCCCGACGGATGCGCAGCTCGGGCGGCTCACCATGCTCGTCGCATGTGCACGGCGCGGCGGTCTCATCGCGAACCTGACCCGGTTCGTCTCCTTCGGCCCGTTGCGATCCGAAGAGCAGGACGCGTTCGATCGGCTTCTCCACGTCGACACGGCCTTCAACAACGCGACGGTTCCGGGCCGCACGGTCGGCGACGTGTTCGCTGCGGGCATCGCCGGATATGCCGCGAATGGCTTCGGCGCCGACGAGTGGCGGCTCCATCACCAGGGCGGCCCGACCGGGTACGAAGGGCGCGACTACGTCGCAAACGCGGAGTCCGCCGCCCGTGTCGAACCGGCGCAAGCGTTCGCGTGGAATCCGAGCGTCCCGTCGCTGAAGTCGGAGGACACGGTCGTCGCGGGGACGGCCGCGCCAGAGATCCTCACGGCGGACGCCGACTGGCCGGCGCGCGAGGTCGATGGGTTGCGCCGCCCACTCGTGCTCGAGCGCTAGCCGTCGGAGTCTTTCTGCGTGGCGACCTACGTCAATCCCGTCTACGAGGCCTACTTCGCCGACCCGTTCGTGCTCCGTCACGGCGGACGTTTCTGGGCCTACGGCTCGGCGCCTGACGCGTCCCGCACGGTTCCCGCGCTCGTGTCCGACGACCTCGTCAACTGGACGCCGCTCGGCGACGTGCTCGAGCCGGTCGGCGGCGACGTGGACGGGTACTGGGCACCGGAGGTCGCGTACGAGAACGAGCGGTTCTACATGTACTACTCGGCCGGCGGAGCCGACGGCGAGGGGCACCAGCTCCGCGTCGCGGTCGCCGACGACCCGGGTGGGCCGTTCCGAGACAGCGGCGGGATCCTCGATCCCGATGACCCGTTCACGATCGACGCGCATCCGTTTCTCGACGACGACGGAACCTGGTACCTCTTCTACGCGCGCGATTTCCTCGACGGAGATCGACCGGGGACGGGCGTCGTCGTCGACGTCCTGCGCGACATGACGACGCTCGCGCACGATCGCCGTACCGTCGTCCGCGCCTTCGCCGACTGGAATCTCTTTCTCGCGAACCGCGACTGGTACGGGCGTCGCTGGGACGCCTGGTACACGATCGAGGGGCCGTTCGTCCGGAAGCGCGACGGCCGGTACTACTGCTTCTTCAGCGGCGGTGCGTGGCGAGAGCAGAACTACGGCGTGAGCTACGCGGTCGCCGACCATCCGCTAGGCCCGTGGCGCGTGCCTGACACGGACGGGCCGCTGGTGCTCCGAACGGTTCCCGAGCGGGTGCTCGGCCCGGGGCACGCGTCGATCGTCGCGTCGCCGAGCGGCGATCGAGACTGGCTCGTCTACCACGGCTGGGACCCCGGCGCGACCGCGCGCCTGATGCGGATCGACCAGCTCCGGTGGACGGACGAAGGCCCCCGGTGCGACGGCCCGTCGACGGAGCCGCGGCCGGCGCCGGTCTAGAAGGCGAAGTCGACGTACGTCTCGGTCGCGTCCGGCAATTCGTCGACGACGTTGCACCGCAGAAGCGCTTGCTTCTCGGGCGGCAGCGCGTCGTAGAAGTCGCGAGGGACGTTGAGCTCGACGTTCGCCGTGTGGAGCCAGTGCATGACGTAGCCCATCACGACCATCGGCCGCGGACCGTCGCTGACGTTCTCGGTGCCGAGATGGAGCGCGAGCGGGGTCCGGATCGTGACGTCGCCCGGCTTCGCGAAGAACGGCTCGAGCGCGTTCTCGCCGGATTCGGTTCGGCGGAGGCCCTCGTCCCGTGACAGCACATGCGTGCCGCGCGCCATCGTGAACGGGCCGTTGTCACGCGTGACCTCGACGAGCGGGAAGTTGACCGCGAGCGCGTAGAGCGGGGTCACGACCGAGTCGTCGAAAAGTGGACGGTAGTCGCGGTGCACCTCCTGGTTCTCCGCGCCCGGCTCGGCGACGTCGGCCCCGAGCTGCACCATCACGTACTCCTGCGCGAATACGCGGTCGAGCACGCCGAGGATCGCGGGATGCGCGAACACGTCCGGGTCGGCGAACGGCTCGACCCACGGAAGCGTCAGGTAGTGCCGCGCCTTGCCGCGCGGAGCGAGGCCGCCTTCGGTCGCGCCCCGCTGCGCGTACAAGCGGTCGAACGCGTCCTTCCAGCGCGCGACCTTCTCCTCCGGAATCAGCCCGGGAAGGACGCAGATTCCGTCGCGCTCGAGGTCGGCCGCGAGGCGGTCGAGCTCCGTGTCGGTCACGTCGCTGCACCGCCTCCGGCGAGGACGATTTCAGTCGGGTCGTTCGTCACGGGAACAGCCTTATGACTCATCAGGCCAGGCCTGTCAAGCAGTATGCCCCTGGTTTGCGAATGACGACTGATCGGGACGGCGTGGTGATCCGGTACGCGCGGCCGTACGAAGGCGAGCGGTTGCGCGAGATCGCGTTCACGGCGAAGGCGCACTGGGGGTACGACCCCGAGTGGGTTCGCAGGTGGGTCGCAAACGGCGACTTCTCCACCGAGGCGCTTCGCTCGAACGAGACGTTCGTCGCCGACGACGGCAGCGACGTCGTCGCCTGGGCGATGCTCGTCCCTCGCGGCGATATCGCCTGGCTCGAAGACATGTGGGTCGTCCCGTCGTGGATGCGCAAGGGGGTGGGTGCGCGCCTTTTCGAGCGCGTCGCCGCGCGCGCGCGCGAGCTCGGGGCTCGCCGCCTCGAGTGGGAGGCAGAGCCGAACGCAGTTGGCTTCTACGAGAAGGTCGGAGGTCGCTACGTGCGCGACAGCGAGACGAGCGAGTGGGGACGCGTGCTCCAGATCATGGGCTGCGACCTGTGACCGATGAGTTTCGCCGGCCCGCGTCGTCTTTCGTTCGACGGCAAGCCAAGCGACGAGGAGGATGAGATGGGCAAGCTGGTCGTGACCGAGTTCATCACGCTCGACGGCGTGATCGAGGATCCAGGCGGCAGCGAGAAGACTGAGCACGGGGGCTGGGCGTTCCAGTTCGAACGCGGCGACGAGGGCGACAAGTTCAAGGTCGAGGAGCTGGCCGCGAGCGACGCGCAGCTGCTCGGCCGCGTCACGTACGACGGCTTCGCAGCGGCGTGGCCGTCGATGGAGGAGACGACGGGCGACTTCGGCAAGAAGATGAACGCGATGCCGAAGTTCGTCGTGTCGACGACGCTCGACAACGCGGAGTGGAACAACACCGAGATCATCCGCAAGGACGTTCCCGACGAGGTCGCGCGAATCAAGCAGCAGTTCGAGGGCGACATCCTCGTCGCAGGAAGCGCGCGACTCGCGCAGTCGCTCTTCGAGCACGATCTCGTCGACGAGCTGCACCTAATGGTGTATCCGGTGCTGCTCGGCCGCGGGAAGCGGCTGTTCGCCGACGGGTCGCAGCGGACCGCCTTCGAGCTCGTCGACGCGAAGCAATCGGGCGCGGTGGCGATCCTGACCCTGACGCGAGCGCCGGCGTCCGCGTAAGACGCCCGGCCAGCTGCCCCGCGGACGTCTCGGCGGTGTTCTCTCAGGCGCGCCGCCAGCGTGCGGCTGCGACGGCCGCGAGCTTGTCCGGTCGCGCCGGCGGCGACGAGCAGACGGCCGTCACGAGCTGCCGCTCCTCGCGGCGTAGCAGCGCCACCTCGTGTCGCACCGACTCGAGGTCGCCCGACTTCGCGGCAACGTCGACG
>Ga0136846_1215704_pt1 | contig 14702 bp, 14 predicted proteins | sample HopSoiMetagenom2_FD_96841 | JGI IMG/M metagenome (GOLD analysis project Ga0136846, IMG submission 96841) | Grasslands soil microbial communities from Hopland, California, USA - 2 Assembly 2016 (version 4) | ecosystem: Environmental > Terrestrial > Soil > Grasslands | place: USA: Hopland...
CTCGAGGCCCGCCGTCGCGCGCTCCTCGGCGGTCGTCCCGCGCGCCCGGATCGGCCCCCACGGCTCGACCTGCTCGACGACGATCTCACGGCGCTTCATCAACTCGAGCATCGCAAGGAACGTCACCGCGACGACGACCCTGTCCCGGACGCCGTTGAGGAGGTCCAGGAGCACGACGACGTCGGCCCCGCGCAGAGCGTCGCGGATGATCTGGGCACGCTCGCCGATCGTGATCGTCCGCGGCACGATCTCGGGCGGTGGTTCCGGGAGGGGCACGATCCTCGCGAGACTCGCGAGCGCGGCCGGCAGGCGCCGACGATCGAGCGGCCGGCCGGGTCCCGGTAGCGCATTCGCGAGGGCGCTTGCGGACGCGACGGCGGGCTCCCGGCGGAACAGCCGGACGGCGGTGTCCGCGCGATCCTGGAGCCCTGCGCCTGCGTCACGGTAGGCGCGGTACAGGATGAGCCGCGCTCGCAGCTCGGCCTCGGGGTCCGGCGCCTCATCGAGCGGGACTGCGGGATCGGCGACCCGACGCGGGAGGAGCCCGCGGCTCTTGATCAGGATCAGCTGGCTCGCGACCGTGACGAACGTCGACACGTTTCCCAACCGGTCCTCGGCGAGTCCGGCCAGCGCGTCGAGGTATGCCTGCGCGAGCGCACCGAGCGGCACCGTCATGACGTCGAGCTGACGGGCCTCGATCACCGCGAGAAGCAGCCCGAGCGGGCCTTCCCATGCCGGCAGCTGGACGTGTGTGGCCGTTTCAGGCCGGCGGCCGGCGCCGAACACGACGACCGGATCGCTCTCGATCACTCAGCTCGCCTCGTCCGCGTCCTTGAGGAGCGCGCCGTATCGCGGGTCGCGAGGCGCGTCCTGGTACCGCACGAGATCCACCATCCGTTCGGGGCACCCGGCCGCAGCGAGCAGATCGGCGGACAGGTCGGCGTGACGCGCAAGACGGTCGAGCGGGGCGGCTAGACCGCGCAGATGGGCCGCCGTCGACGGAACCCACCGACCGACTCCCTGACCGAGCGACCAGACGACGCGCGGCAGCACGCCGGTGTCTGCCTTGCCGCAATCGTGCAGCAGCCCCGCGGCGAGGACGTCGCGCTCCGTCACGCCTGCCTGCCTGAGCCGCCGGACGACGTCGAGGCCGTGCCTGCGATCGGCGACGTGCATCGCATCGAAGATGGCGAGCTCCGCCGGTGTGAGCCAGGGTCGGAGCTGCGCGCGCTCGCCCGGCCGAACACGCGCGACGAGGTGACCGCCGAACTGACGCGCCTTCGTTGCCCACCAGCGCGCAGCGGCGACCACACGCGCCGTGCCGCCGCGTCCGGGCCGGCGGCCGCGACCGCGAACGGGCGGCGCGACCACGGCTCGACTTCGGCGAGCCACCTCAGCCGAAGTACTGGCCACCGAGCAGCGTGTTCAGGATCGGTGGCCCGATCGACTGGAAGACGAGCCCCACGACGGAGTTGCCGCCGCCGAGGATCGGCAGGATCGCGACGAGCAGGAGGACGAAGCCGTACTGGTCGAGGGTCGGCCGGATCATCCGGGTGGTGGCGGGGTCGAGGGCCGCGTAGAGCACCTTCGAGCCGTCCAGCGGCGGGATCGGGATCAGGTTGAGGATGAAGAGGCCGACGTTGATCTGCAGGAAGTAGAAGAGCGCCAGGGCGACGATCTCGGGCATGTCGATGGCTCCCGACAGCACCCGGTAAACCAGCGCGCCGACCGCGGCGAGGAGGAGGTTCGAGAGGGGCCCGGCGGCGGCCACGATCGCCTCGCCGACCGCTCCGCCGCGCAGCATCCGGACGTTCACCGGCGTGGGCTTCGCCCAGCCGAAGCCGAAACCGACGAGGGCCGTGGCTGCGAGCAGCAGGCCGCCGACGGGGTCGAAATGGGCGACCGGGTTGAGCGTCAGCCGGCCGTACAGCTTCGCCGTCCCGTCACCGAGGCGGTAGGCGGCGAAGGCGTGCGCGCACTCGTGGACCGGGAACGAGACGAGGAGGATCATCGCGACCGCGATCAGGCGCGGGAGAAGGAGGTCGAAGGACAAGGAGTCTCCGGAGAATCGGCGGACGGACCGGCTAATGCTAGCCGCCGCAGGAGACCCGAGCGCCGTCGCCGCCGCGGGCCGCGCGGCGGGCCGGGCCGCGATCCGGGTCAGAGGCGCGCGAGGAGCTCGGTCTTCTTCGCCTCGAACTCCTCGGGCGTGATCGCGCCGCGGTCGCGCAGGTCCGCGAGACTCGCCAGGACCCGCGTCACGTCGTCCGCGGTCATCGCCGACGGCTGCGGTTTCGGTGGCACGGCCGCTGCGGGATCGATCACCGTCGGCGCGGGCTCCGCGGGCGGTCGTTCGGGACCGCCCTGGAAGGCTGGCTCGACCGTCGTGTCGATGTCGGGGTCGATCGGCCGGAGAGGCACGTTGCCGTTCGACGGGAACGCCGGCCGGCTCTCGCCACCGCTGCGGAACGGCGGCACCACCGGACGATTGAGGTCGATCTCGAGCTCGTGCTTGGCGTCCAGCATCGCGCGCTTGAAGCCGGGAGCGTCGATCAGCATCCGAAGGTGCTCGATGCCGGTCTCCGACGCGGTCAGGACGTCGAGGTCGCCGAAGCCGAACATCCGGCCGAACAGGGACTGCGTCAGGATCGCGTCGTTGATCTTCTCGAGTGACGAGTCGGTCATCCGCTTGTTCACGACACCCTCGCCGTGGATGATCCGGCGGTTCGTGATGACGTACTCCTCGTTCTGGTATCGGAGGTACGCCCACGCCAGGTAGATGACGCCGCCGACCGCGAGAACGAGCGTGAGGAGGCCGGCCAGGCTGCCCACCGGGCCGTTGCCGAGATCGGGGTCCATGACGGCGCGAAGGCCGAGCAGGATCGCGGCGAGGACGAGCGCCGCGAGCGCGTAGCGGGCGCCCCAGACGAGCACGAACCAGTGCTGATGCTCCCGCCGCAGGATGCGCTCGCCGGACGCGAGGAGGTTGTCCGTGTACATCGTCCGCGGTCTCCCCTCAGGCCCGCGGGTGGGCGCGGGCGTACACCTCCCGGATCCGCTCGCCGGTGAGGTGCGTGTAGAGCTGCGTGGTGGAGATACTCGCATGGCCGAGCAACTCCTGGACGACCCGCAGGTCGGCGCCGCCCTCGAGCAGGTGCGTCGCGAACGAGTGCCGGAGCGTGTGTGGCGAGACGCGCTCCGTGAGCCCGGCGCGCGCTGCGGCAACGCGCACGATCGACCACGCCTGCTGACGCGCGAGGCGGATCCCGCGTGGTGTCACGAACAGTGGACCGCCGCGCCCGGCATGCGCCGGCCCGACCGCCAGCCACGGACCGCGCGGTCCGTCGACGTAGTGCCGCAGCCACTCGAGCGCCACGTCGCCGACCGGCACGAGCCGTTCGCGATCGCCCTTGCCGATCACGCGGACGAACGCAGCGTCCATGGACACGTGCTCGAGGTCGAGGCCGAGCGCCTCGGACACACGGAGTCCGGCGGCATACAGGAGCTCGAGCAGCGCCCTGTCGCGAAGACCGACGGGCGTCTCGGTGTCGACCGCGTCGAGCAGCCGCTCGACCTCGGCGATCGTCAGCGTCTCCGGTAGCAGTCGCGTCATCCTCGGCAGGTCGATCTGCGCCGCGATGTCGATCGGGATGAGCCCTTCGCCGAACGCGAACCGATAGAAGCCGCGAATCGCGGCGGCACGCCGTCGCAGGCTCGTCGGAGCGAGACCGGGGTCGCCGGGCCGACCACGCGGCCGGCGCGTGGCGAGGTACCGCAGGACGACGTCAGGGCCGCGATCCCATTCGCGCGTCGCGCCGCGGCTCGCCGCGAAGTCCGCGAGGTCGCTCCGGTACGCCGCGAGCGTGGCGTGCGAGAGCCCGCGTTCGACGCGGAGCGCAGTCAGGTAGTCGTCGATCGCGCCTTCGAGGGTCCCGGGCTCCGCGACGGCTCCGTCGGGCGGCACGTCACGTCTCGCCGTGGTCGACACGCCACGCCTCGGCCCGGTCCAGCAGCTCGCGCGCGGACGCTTCCGCCCCGGAACCGCCGGCAGGACCGCCGATCATCGACCCGAGCTCCGCCAGCTGTTCCGCCCGGTCGAGGCGGTTCACGTCGGTCACGGTTCGGCCGTCGCGCTGGCCCTTCGCGATCCGGAAATGGGCGTCCGCGTACGCCGCGATCTGGGGCAGGTGCGTGACGCAGAGGACCTGGTGGCGGCGCGCCAGGAGCCACAGGCTGCGCCCGATCGGCTCCGCAGTCCGGCCCCCGATGCCGGTGTCGATCTCGTCGAAGACGAGGGTCGGCGTGTCGTCGGCAGCGGCGAGGACCTCCTTGATCGCAAGCGCGACGCGTGACAGCTCGCCGCCAGAAGCGATCCGGCCGAGTGGACGGGCGGGCTCACCGGGGTTCGGGCGGAACCGGAAAACGACGTCGTCGACCCCCGACCCGTCGAACGCGAGCGCATCGCCGTCGATCTCCACGGCGGGCTCGTCACGGGTGGCCGACCGGCGTCCGACCTCGACGTCGAATGCGTCCGGTGGGAAGCCGAGCTCGGTCAGCACGGCGGACACGAGCTGCGCGAGGCGTTCCGCAGCCTCGTGGCGTTTGCCCGAGAGGTTGGCGGCCAGCGTGGCCACGTCCGCCAGCAGCCGCGCGTCCTCGGCCTCGCGACGCGCGCGCTCGTCCTCGAGCCCGCGAAGTCGGTCGATCTCCGCCGCGGCCCGCTCTCCGTGCGCGATCACGGCGGCCTCGCCGTCGCCGTAGCGGCGGATCAGCCGCTGGATCTCCGCCAGCCGCTCGTCGAGACGCACGAGCTCCGCAGGATCGTGCTCGACGGTCTCACCGAGGGCACGGATCTCGGCGGCCGCGTCCTCGACTTCGGCGGCGATGCCGGCCAGCCGGTCGGCCAGTGGCGTCCAGCGCGCATCGATCCTCGCGAGCCCTCGCGCGTCTCGTTCGGCGCGCGCGAGCACGTCACGGACGCCACCACGGTCGCCGGCAAGGACGTCGTGAAGCTCAGCCCCGCCGCGGGCGAGCGTCTCCCCGTGCTGCGCCATTGCCAGCCGGCTGACGATCTCTTGCGCCTCGCCGTCGCGAAGCCGGGCGGCCTCGATCTCGGCAGCCTCGTGCTCGAGCAGGTCGAGCCGGCGGACGAGCTCGCGTGGATCGATGGCCAGCTCCCGGAGCGCCTCGCGATTCGACCGCCAGCGTGTGACCGCGGCGGCGACAGAAGCGCGCTCATCGTCGTGGCCGCCGAACGCGTCGAGGAGGTCGCGCTGGCGGCGGTCGTCGAGCAGCCGCTGCTGCTCGTGCTGGCCGTGGATCTCCACGAGCGGACCCATGGTCTCGGCGAGACGAGCGGCGGTCACGGTTTCGTCGTCAAGGCGAGCGATCGAGCGCCCGGCGACCGAGACCTCGCGGACCGCGATGCGTGGCTCCGGCGAGCCGTCGAAGAGGGCCTCGACACGGGCCGCATCCGCGCCGTGGCGAACGAGCGAGCTGTCGGCGCGTGCACCCAGCGCCAGCCCGAGCGCGTCGATCAGAAGGCTCTTGCCTGCGCCCGTCTCGCCGGTCAGCACGTTGAGCCCGGGCGAGAGCGTCAGCCGCAGGCGATCGATCAGCGCCAGATCGACGACGGCGAGCTCCAGCAACCTGCCGCCGCGGTCGCCCTGCCTCCGGGCGTCGGCGGTTGTCGGCGCATCGGTAGTGAGCGGATCGGCAGTCGTCGTCCGGCGGTCGTCGCGAAGGATCGTCATCGTCAGGAGGGCAGCAGCTCGACCTTGGTCCGGAAGAGGTCCCAGAACGGGACCGCACCCTCCGGCTCGACGAAGCGGATCGGCCGTTCCAGCGCCCGGACCTCCACCACGTCGCCGACCACGATCGGGATGTCCTCGCGCCCGTCGATGCTCACCAGGGCCTCGTGCGCGTCGACGACACGGCAGCGGACCACCTGCAACGGGCTGACGACGACGCTCCGGATGGCGGAGAGATAGCCCGCGATCGGCGTCACGACGAGGTTCCGCCCGTGCGGGTCGAGGATCGGCCCGCCCGCCGAGAAGCTGTAGCCGGTGGAGCCTGTGGGGCTGGCCACGACCAGGCCATCGGCGATGAACGTCGCAAGGTGCGAGTCGTCGATCGACACGTCCATCCGGACGACCCGGGCGAGCGACCCGCGGGCGATGACGATGTCGTTGAGGGCCGTGAACGACGTCCCTGTTCCGCCGCCGCTCGACCGGATCGACCCGGTCAGCGCCATCCGCTCGCCGATCCGGTACGCGCCGCTCCGGACACGCTCGAGGACCGGCTCGAGCTCGTGTGCCTCAGCGGTCGAGAGGAAGCCGACCTTGCCGAGGTTGATGCCGATGATCGGCACGTCGACCTCCGCGACCGCGCGCGCCGCGCGCAGCAGCGTCCCATCGCCGCCGAGGATGACGAGCACGTCCGTCGTCGGCAGCTCCTCGAGCAGGCGGTCGTGGTCCCCTGCCTGCGCAGCCCAGTCCTCGAGGCCGTGGCGCTCGCACCAGCCCGCCGCGCGGTCCGCGAGCTCGACGGCCTCGTCGTTGGTCGGGTTGTACGCGAAGCCGATCCGGTGAACCGTCACGCGGGACTCGCCGCGTCGCCGGCCCACGCGACGTCGACCGCCTCGTCGATGCGGGTCTCGATGTCGGCGCATGAGGGGCCGGCGGCGAGCCAGACGAGGAACTCGCGATTGCCCTCGGGACCGCGGATCGGCGACGCGACCACGTCCCGCGCACCGAGTCCCAGGCGCTGCGCCGCCTCGACGATCTCCCGGAGCACACGCCGGTGGACGTCGGGGTCACGGACGACCCCGCCCTTCGTCTCGGCCCGGCCGGCCTCGAACTGTGGCTTCACCAGCGGCACGATCGCCCCACCTCGACGAACGATCGCGGCAAGCGGCGGCAGCACCAGCCGAAGCGAGATGAACGAGACGTCGACCACGGCGAGATCGATCGTCTCCGGGAAGTCGGCGGGCGTGAGGCCGCGCGCGTTCGTCCGTTCGAGCGAGACGACGCGAGGGTCGTGGCGAAGGACCTCCGCGAGCTGACCGCGACCCACGTCGACCGCGTAGACGCGACGCGCGCCACGCCGAAGGAGGACGTCCGTGAAGCCGCCCGTCGACGCACCGACGTCGAGCGCGACCTTGTCGCGCGGGTCGATCGCGAACGCGTCGAGCGCCGCGACGAGCTTGTGCGCACCGCGGCTGACGTACTCGGCGCCCAACTCGACCGAGACCTCCGCGTCGCCGGCGATGAGGTCGCCCGGCTTTCGATCGCTGCGGGCCGCGTCGCCCGAGCCCACCCGGACCCGGCCACCAAGGACGAGCGCCTGGGCCCGGGCCCGTGTCGGCGCGAGACCCCGATCGACGAGGAGCTGGTCGAGCCGGACGCGCGAGACCCTCGTCGTGCCAACCACGTCGGTAATCGTGGCATAGGCCCGCCGCCTGCGACGGGCCGCGGCGGCTAGCCGAGACCGGCTGCGAGCGCCTCGACGAACCGCTCCTCGAGCCAGCCCAGGTACAGGTATTCGAGCAGCGGGAGGTGCCGCGGATCGCGTTCCGGCGGGAGCTCGTCGAGGTCCTCCGTGACGCCGAGGCGGGTTCCCAGGATCAGCCGGAGATCCGCGAGCACGCCGAGCCAGGCTTCCGCCTGGCGCTCGTCGAGCCGCGTCGCGTCGAGCGTCTGCTCGACGATCCCGAGTCGATTGCGCCGGCCGTCGACGAGCGAATGGCGGGCGAGGTCGCGGAACTCCGCCTCGGCCGCCGGATCGTCGGGGTGCGCCGGCGGGAAGAGGCGCTTGGTGTCGGCGGTGGGCTGGTCCGAGGTGATGTGACCGGCCTCGCGCCGGACGACGGTCCGAAGCAGCGTCCGCTCCGCGTCGCCGAGCAGCAGGTGGATCTCGCCGTCCGGCGTCCGGACGACACGTGCCAGGCCGTTCGTCATCCGGCCGGCTCAGCCCTCCTGCATGGAAGCCCAGAGGCCGTGGGCATGCAGACGCGTGACGTCGTACTCGCAGCTCTCCTTCGGCCCGCCCGAGACGACGGCCCTGCCCTGCTCGTGCACCTGGAGCATCAGCTCCTCGGCCCGGGCGCGGCTGTACCCGAACAGCTTCTGGAACACGTAGGTGACGTACGACATGAGGTTGATCGGGTCGTTCCAGACGATCACGATCCACGGCGGCGCCGGCGTGACCTGCTCCGCCTCGACCTCACGGCGACGAACGCCGGGATCGACGACGGCCGGACCCGTCAACTGGCTGCCTCGCGAACGCCGGCCACCCCGAGCGTGTCGACGGCCTCCCGGACCTGCGCGGTCAACCCGGCGACGTCGAGACGGAGCACGCGACGGAGGTCGCCGACGGCGCCGTGGTCGACGAACCGGTCGCCCGGGATCCCGAGGATCCGGACCGCCACGTCGCGATACGAAGGATCCGTCAGCCGCGCCTCTTCGAGCGCTTCGAGGACGGCGGACCCGAACCCACCTGTCACGACGCTCTCCTCGAACGTCACCAGCAGCTTCTTGCCGCGAGCCTGGTCGAGGATCAGCTGGCGGTCGAGTGGCTTCGCAAAGCGGGCGTTGATCACCCCGACCGACCAGTCATCGGCGGCGAGGACGTCGGCGACCTCGAGCGCGCGCGCGACGATCGGACCGAACCCGACGAAGAGGACGTCCCGTCCTTCGCGGAGCACCTCGCCCTGCCCGACAGGAAGGACGGTCGCCTCGCGTGGTGGAAGGTCGAACCCGGCGTCGCGCGGGTAATGCAGCGCGAAGGGGTGGTCCTGGGTGAGCGCCGTCCGCGTCAGCGAGCGGAGCTCCTGTTCGTCCTTCGGGCTGGCGATCACGAGGTGCGGCAGCTGCCGCTGCGCCGCGAGCGTGAACATCCCCTGGTGGCTCGTGCCGTCCTCGCCGACGAGGCCGGCCCTGTCGACCGCCAGCAGCACGGGCTGGTCGTTCTGGCACACGTCGTGGACGGTCTGGTCGAACGCCCGCTGGAGGAAGGTCGAGTAGATCGCGACGACCGGCCGAAGCCCGCCCATGGCGAGACCCGTTCCCAGCGTCACGGCGTGCTGCTCGGCGATGCCGACGTCGATGAAGCGGTCGGGGTAGACGGCCTGGAACTTCGACAGCCCCGTACCGGTCGGCATCCCCGCGGTGATCGCGACGATCCGACGATCCGTCCTGGCCATCTCGATCAGCTCGGCGACGAAGACGGCCGTGTAGTTCGGTGGCTTCCGGGAAGCCTTGGCGGGCGTCGTCGGCGGAGCGGCATCGTCGGCCATCGATTCGGTCGGCATCCCGCGCCGGTTCTGCAGGACCGACGCCGACGGCGGCGCACCGCGTTCGTGGTCTGGCGAGCTGGCGACGGACCCGCCCGACGCTGCCGAGGCGTGCTCCGCCCCATCGCGGTGCCCGTCAGCACTGCCGTTCGTCCCGGCGACGGCCATCGCGTCGATCGTCGACGCCTCGACGGTCATCGGCGGCAGCGCGGCGCCGTGGAAGCCGATACGGTCGAGCTCGGCCGGGCGATAGCCCTTCCCCTTCCGCGTCCGGACGTGCACGAGGACCGGCCCGCCAAGCTCGAAGGCGGATCGGAACGTCTCCTCGAGCGCAGGAAGGTTGTGACCCGGGACGACGCCGATGTAGGTGATCCCGAGGTCCTCGAACAGCTGACCGGGCTGGGCGAAGTTGACGACCGACTGGCGGAAGCGCTGGGCGAGCTCCAGAGCGAGGCCGCCCATCACCGGGATTCGGCTGACCGCGCGGTCGAACCGCTGCTTGCTCCAGCGCCACGTTGGGTTGAGCTTGATGCTCGAGAGGTACTTCGAGAAGGCGCCGACCGTCGGGCTGATCGACATCTCGTTGTCGTTGAGGACGATCAGGAGCTGGGTCTGGCGGTGCCCGATGTCGTTGAGCGCCTCGAGCGAGAGGCCGCTCATGAGTGCGGCGTCGCCGACGACGACCGCGATCCGCTCGAGCCCGTGACGGACGTCGCGGGCGGTCGCGAGACCCTCCGCGATCGACAGCCCCGTTCCGGCGTGGCCGCCGTCGAAGACGTCGTGCGGCGACTCCGTGCGGCGCGGGAACCCGCCGACGCCGCCGAGCTGGCGGAGCGTGCCGAACCGGCCCAGCCGGCCGGTGACGAGCTTGTGCGCATACGCCTGATGCCCCGTGTCCCAGACGATTCGATCGCGGGGCGATTCGAGGACGCGATGCAGCGCCAGCGTGATCTCGACGACACCGAGGCTGCTGCCGAGGTGACCGCCCGTCGCGGCGACGGTATGGATGATCGTGTCGCGGATCTCGTGCGCGAGCTGCTGGAGCTCGGCCGGCGTGAGGCCGCGGAGATCGCTTGGTCCCTCGAGTCGCTCGAGGATCGTCACATGTGCTCCTGGTGCGTGGTGCAGCGCCCGGTGGACGTGCGCGCTTCGGGCGCTGTGATGCCCGTGGCGGCGGAGGGAGACCCCTCTCCTGTCGGCGCCGAATCTACGCCGGTCGTCACGATCCGATCTTCCGTCCGCCCGAAGCAGGATACCGGCGAGTATCCCGTGGGCTGCACGCGTGTGTGGAGTGCGGTACCGCCGATCGATCGCGGGCGCGGATCCTGCCAAATATTCAGCCGGCGACTGCAACATGCGCCGTGACGCCGGGTGACGTTCGGAGGGCGCGCAGTTCGAGCCGGAGTTTGACGAAACAGGCTAATTCGCTTCGTCAGGACGTCGCGCCGCGGGCCTCCGCTTGCGTTGTAGTCCCGTGCTGACTACGTGGCAGGAAGCGCTTTGGCCCGCCACGATGGACGGGAACCCGACAAATTGCGCGCGAGCTCGACTAGCCCTCCGTCGCTTCCTCCGGTCGGACGTCGACGGCGGCGAGCGCACCGCCCGCCCGCGAAACGAGCTGCTGGACACGGAGCTCGGCGTCGGAGAGGAGCAGGGCGCATCGCTCGTGCAGCGCCACGCCGCGCTCGTAGAGGGCGATGGTCCGCTCGAGGGGCTGGCCGCCCATCTCGAGCTCGGCGACGGTCCGCTGGAGCTCGGCCAGCGCGTCATCGAACGAGAGCTCGGCGATCGGCGCTCGTTCGACGCCCGATGTCGCATCAGCTCGGTCGGTCACCGTCGTCCTCGTTCGATTCGTCCCGGTCGATCCACCGGCCCATGGGTCGAGCGACAACGATACCGACCACGATCCCGACGACGAGGACGGCGCCGACGATGACGACGAACAGCGGCACCCGCTCAGGCCTCGGCGTCGACGGTCGCGCCGACCTCGCCACGGGCCAGCCGGACCTCGAGTGCCGTCCCCGCGGGCGCCTCGATCGGATCCCGAACGATGGAGCCGTCGGCGCGACGGCGAACGATGGCGTAGCCGCGATCGAGGGTTGCCTGCGGGGCGAGCGCGGCCAGCGCCGCGCGGCTGGCGTCGATGGCGGCGCGGGCGCGTGTCGTGCGACCGGTCGCAAGCCCGGGCAGGCGCGTCGCCAGCCTCTCGTCGGCAGTTCGCGCGGCGCCCAGACGGGCCGTCGCCGCCCGGGTCGCGCGATCGAGCAGGACGCCGGCTCGCTCCCGCGACTGGGCGAGGCGCGCGGCAGGATGCAGCGCGTCGAGCGCTCGTCGCTCGGCGACCAGCTCCCGGCGCGGCGCCGCCATCGCGCGCAGCACGGCATCGTCGAGACGCCCCCGGGCTCCCCGAACCGCGGCCGCCACCTCGGCGCGATCTGGGACGACGAGCTCGGCGGCCGCCGACGGCGTCGGGGCTCGAACGTCGGCCGCGAAGTCCGCAAGCGTCACGTCGACCTCGTGACCAACACCGCACACGACGGGCAACCGATGGGCGACGACTGCTCGAACGACGCGCTCGTCGTTGAACGCCCACAGGTCCTCGAGCGAACCGCCGCCCCGGGCCAGGATGGTCACGGCGGGCGTGTCCGCGGCACCACCGGCGTCGGCCGCCTCGTCCACCCATCGTTCGATCCGTCGAAGCGCGCCGACGATCGACGCCGGTGCCGCGTCGCCCTGCACCTGGCAGGCCACGAGGAGCACGCGTGCGAGGGGCCAGCGCCGCGCGAGGACGTGACACACGTCGCGCCAGACGGCCCCTGACGGCGATGTCACCACCGCGATCACGGCAGGCCGAACCGGCAGCCGTCGCTTCCGGGCCACGTCGAAGAGACCCTCGGCCTGGAGTCGAGCCTTGAGCTGCTCGAACCGGATCGCCAGGTCGCCGAAGCCCGCCGGCTGGAGCGCTTCCACGTACAGCTGCAGCGCCCCCTGCGGCTCGAAGACGTCGACGCGCCCGTGGGCGACGACGCGCAACCCGGTCTGCGGCTGGAACGGCGACCGAACCCGGTCGTCCCGGAACCAGACGCACTGGAGCTGCGCGCGCTCGTCCTTCAGCGCGAAGTAGGCGTGCCCGGCGGACGAGATCGTGACCCGGCCGATCTCACCCTCGACCCAGACGTCACGAAGCCGCTCGTCGGCCCGGACGGTCTCGCGGATCGCCCGGGAGACCTCGGTGACGGTGCGAATGCGGAGGCCGAACGTCCCGGGCGGCGGAGGCACCTGGCGCGACTGCTGCGGCGTGCCGTCGTCGGCGTCCCAGCCGGGCAGGAGGCCGTCTGCCCGGTCGCTGCTCGTCATTCGAGCCCGAGCTGGATGTATCGCCAGCGGTCTTCGCCGCCCAGGAGGCTCCGCATGTGGTTGATCTCGCCGGCGTGGTACGCGTCGTGGGTGACCATCGCCGCGACGATCCAGCGCGTCGGGCGGTGCTCGCCCCAGTTCGTGAGCCGCATCCGATCGAGCTCGGCATCGTCGGCGAGCGCAGCGACGTGCGTGACGAAGCGCCGCTGCACGTCCTCGAGCCAGGCCCGGACGTCCTCCATCCGTGCGTCGCCTTCAGGCCACGGCTCGACCTCGGGTGAGGACCACTGCAGCCTGCCGTCGCCGAACGCGTACTCGTCGTACATGATCTTCGTCGAGCCGACGTGCATCGCGATCGACTCGATCGAGCGGGTCGCACCAACCGGGAGCGCGCGCCACGCCTCGCGCGGCACCGATGCGAGGTTCACGAGCAAGGACTGGCTCTCGTTCGACTCCTCGATGCCCCGCCCGCGGAACGCCTCGTCCATCAGGTCGAGCACCGCCTCGATGCCGGCTCGACCCACTCCTCGACCTCGCGATCGTCCGTCAGAGCCGAGTCTGGTACTCGCCGGTGCGCGTGTCGACGCGGACCACGTCGCCCTCGCTCACGAAGAGCGGAACCGAGACGACGAGTCCCGTCTCGAGGGTCGCGGACTTCCGTGCGCCCTGGGCGGTGTCGCCGGCAAATCCGGGTTCGGTCTTGGTGACCCGCAAGTCGACCGTCACCGGCAGCTCGACGCCGAGTGTCTCGCCCTGGTACGAGGTCCGGTCGAGCGTCATCCCGTCCTTGACGTACAGCGCCGCGTCGTCGAGCTGGTTCGCCGACAGCGTGAACTGGTCGTACGTATCGGTGTCCATGAAGTGGAAGTCGTCGCCTTCGCGGTACAGGAACTGGACCGGCCGGCGGTCGATCTGGGCACGCGGCCAGCGGTCACCGGCCTGGAAGCTCCGCTCGACCGTCGATCCCTTCTTGACGTTTCGCAGCTTGATCCGGACCTGGGCGGACCCGCGCCCCATCTTGATGTGGTGGTAGTCGAGGATCTGCCAGAGGTCGCCGTCGAGCTCGATGACGACACCCTTGCGCAGCTCACCGGTGCTGATCATCGGGCGCTCCAGGGGACGGTCAGACGCGCGGGCAGGTTCGGCGGCGCATCGCACTCGCCCGTTCGTGCGTGGATCGCCGCGATCGTACCAGAGCGAAATCGGCACGCCGGAGCGTGACGCGAACCGGTTCCGACTGCCGCCGCGCTCAGCGCCCGACCACAAGAACGTCGCGCGGGAAGCACGTCAGCCGGCGGACGCTCCCGGCCGCGGCGTCGAGATGAACGAGGTCCTCGATGCGGACGCCGATCTCGCCGTCGAGGTAGACGCCGGGCTCGACCGAGAAGACGGTCGGCGACGGCAGCGGCGCCTCCGACGCGACTCGGGAGAGGCGTGGGTCCTCGTGCGTCGCAAGGCCGATCCCGTGACCCGTTCCGTGGCCGAACTGCTCGCCGTGACCCGCCGCCTCGATGACACCGCGGGCGACGGCATCGATCGTCCGGCCACTCGGCAGCGGTCCATCGGCGGTCCGCCCGACCGCCTCCTCGAGTGCCGCGATCGCGGCTGCCTGCGCCTCCGCGACCAGCTCGTAGATTGCGAGGTCGCGGCCTGCGGGCTCGCCGACGAAGAGCGTTCGCGTCATGTCGCTCCGGTAGCCGTCGACCTGCGCGCCGAAGTCGAACAGGAGCACGGTCCCGTCAAGGATCGGACGGTCACCGGGCGAACCGTGCGGCAGCGCGGCCTCGGGGCCGCTGAGGCAGGCGACGTCGAAGGCGAGCGCCTCCGCGCCGGCCGTGCGGATGAGCCACTCGAGCCGGAGCGCGATCTCGTGCTCGGTGCGACCGGCCCGGATCTCCGGCAGGAGGGTGGCGAGGGCGCGATCGGCGACGGCAGCCGCGGCCTCGATGCGGTCGACCTCCTCGGGCGTCTTGATCGACCGCTCCTCCTCGAGCCAGCCCGCCACGGGCACGAGCTCGACGTCGGGTGCAGCCTCGGCGAGCTGCTGCCAGAG
>Ga0136846_1224815_pt1 | contig 14701 bp, 17 predicted proteins | sample HopSoiMetagenom2_FD_96841 | JGI IMG/M metagenome (GOLD analysis project Ga0136846, IMG submission 96841) | Grasslands soil microbial communities from Hopland, California, USA - 2 Assembly 2016 (version 4) | ecosystem: Environmental > Terrestrial > Soil > Grasslands | place: USA: Hopland...
CCGGCGGTCTGCCATGCAATCGAGGCGCACCACTACGAGGTGCAGCCGCAGACGGTCGAGGCCGTGCTGCTGATCGCCGCCGACGCGATCTCCGCGTCGCGGCCCGGCGCGCGCGGCGAGAGCCTCGAGCACTACGTCAAGCGGCTCGAGTCGCTCGAGCAGCTCGCGGCCGGCCACGAGGGTGTCGAGAAGGTCTACGCGCTCCAGGCCGGCCGCGAGATCCGCGTCCTCGTCAAGCCGCACGAGATCGACGACGACGCCGCCGTCCTGCTCTCGCACGAGATCGCGCGCGAGATCGAGGCGCACCTCGAGTACCCCGGCCAGATCAAGGTGACGGTGATCCGCGAGAGCCGCGCCGTCGACATCGCGTCGAACAAGCTCGAGCAGCGGCGCAACAGCCTCACGACGGGTGAGGACACCGTCGAGCGCGTCGACGCCGCCTGAGCGCGTGCCCGCGGCGCGGTACGACGGGCAGACCGACTGGTACGAGACGTTCGCGCGCGGCGAGAGCTTCGCCGCGACCCGCGCGTGCGCGGTGCGTCTGCTCGGGCGCGGGCCGGGGCGCTGCCTCGACCTCGGCTGCGGCACCGGGCTGACGATCCCGCTGCTCGTCGACGCCGGCTGGTCGGTCGTCGGCGCCGACGTCTCGGCCGACCAGCTGCGCGCTGCGCGGCCGCGCGCCGGCGCGTCTGTCGAGCTCGTGCAGGCGGACGCGCACGCGCTGCCGCTCGCGGACGGCACGTTCGACGCCGTCGTCTCGGTGTTGACGCACACGGACTTCGACGATCCGAGGCGTGTGTTCGCGGAAGCGCACCGCGTGCTCCGCCTCGGCGGGACGTTCGTCTACGTCGGCGTGCACCCGTGCTTCGCCTCGCCGTTCGTCGAACGCAGCGAGGAAGGCGTGCCGGTCGGCCTCCGTCCGGGTTACCGCGAGCAGGGCTGGCAGTTCCTCCCGCCGGACCCCGAGAGCACGCGCATCCGCGCACGCGTCGGCATCAACCACCTCCCGCTCGCAGGCCTGCTGAACGCGATCGCGGTCAGCGGGCTCGCGATCGAGCACGTCGAGGAGCCGGGCGAGACCGACCCGCCGATGAACATCGCCCTGAGAGCGGTGCGGCGCAGCTGATTCGGCGCTCAGCGGAGATCAGGCAGCCAGAAGTGCCCCGGGTGCACGCGCTCGATCCACCCGGCGAGGAGCGCCCGCCGCTCCGGCTCGAGCCTCGGCAGGACGGCCGCGAGGTCGGCTTCGTCCTTCGGCCGCGCGGCCTTCGCCTTGAAGAGCAGCACGACCTCGGGACGCGCGTACGGGATCCCGTCACCGGTGTGCTCGATCAGCTCGTCGTAGGGGAGCGTGATCGACTCGTCGCGCCGCGCCACCCAGTGGCCGTCCTCGCTCGGCTCGCGGAAGACGTCGACGCGCCAGACGTTCGCAGCGCGGTCGAGGCCCCACGTCTGGTGCACCTGGCGCATCAGCGCGCCGGCGCTTGCGACCGGCTCCGCGATCCCCGCGGTCACGACGTGGAAGTCGAGCTCGCCGAGCGCGTCAGCGACCTCGCCGAACGCGCCTTCGGGAACGCCGATCTCGAGGTCCTCGTGCTCCCGGCGTTGCGCGCCGAGGAAGAGGTCGACCGCCCAGCCGGCCGCGACGTACCAGGGCACGTCGACGCCGCGCAGCCGGGCGGCCACATCGGCGGGCATCCAGCAGTCCCATTCGGCGTCGTCGGGGTGCATGGAGGAGACTCTTGCCGAATACCGTCCAAGGAGACGCGCATGAACGCAACGCTGCACCACAGCTGCTTCGTCGTGCACGACGTCGAGCGGACCGCCCGGGAGCTGTCAGGCTCGCTGGGGATCGGGCCGTGGGGCGTCTCGACGATCGAGCCGGTGACCTCGACCGTGCGCGGCCGCGACGTGCCGTTCACCTTTCGCATCGCGATCGCTGCGATCGGCGACTCACGCTACGAGCTGCTCGCGCCGCTGACGGGCGACAGCATCTACGTCGAGCACCTCGAGCAGCGTGGAGAGGGCTTCCACCACACGTGCTTCAGTTACCCGACGCACGAGGAGCTCCTGGAGACGAAGGCCGAGCTGACACGGCAGGGCCGTGAGCTCGTGCAGAGCGGCGGCTTCGGCGACGCCGGCGAGTTCTGCTACTTCGAGATCGCCGAGTTGGGCTCGCTCCTCGAGTTGCTCTGGCTGGCCGAGTTCGCGCCACCCGAGACGACGATCGGCTGACGACGTCACGGCTACCCTAGGAGCCTGATGCGCCGGTACCACGTCACCACCTTCGGCTGCCAGATGAACGCTCACGACAGCGAGCGGATCAAGGGCCTGCTCGAGGAGCTCGGGCTGGGGGAGGCACCGACCGCCGACGAGGCCGATGTCGTCGTCTTCAACACCTGCACGATCCGGGAGAAGCCGGACACGAAGCTCGCCGCCTACCTCGGCGAGGCCGCGGCCCGCAAGCGCGAGCACCCCGACCGTGTGATCGCGGTCGGCGGCTGCTACGCCGAGGCGCAGCGCGAGCGGCTCTTCGACCTCTACCCGGCGGTCGACGTCGCGTTCGGGCCGGGCTCGATCGCGCACCTCGGCGACTGGCTCGGTGCCGGTGGGCACGGCGTCGCCCGCGGGCGCTTCGGGCTCGACGATCGCGCGTTCGCGGCCGAGCTGCCGATGCACAACGAGCGCTCGTTCCAGGCGTGGGTGCAGGTCTCGATGGGCTGCAACTCGAAGTGCGCGTACTGCATCGTCCCGGCGGTGCGCGGCCGCGAGCGGAGCCGCCGCCCAGGGGAGATCCTCGCGGAGGTGCACCGCCTCGCGCAGGAGGGCGTGCGTGAGATCACCCTGCTCGGACAGAACGTCAACTCCTGGGGACGCGACCTGCGCGCCGACCTCGACACAGAGTTCGGGGAGCTCCTGCGCGCGTGCGACGCGGTCGACGGGATCGAGCGCATCCGCTTCACGAGCCCGCATCCGAAGGACTTCCGCGATCCCGTGATCGCCGCAATGGCCGAGTGCGACGCGGTGTGCGAGCACGTGCACCTGCCGCTGCAGTCCGGCTCGTCGCGCGTCCTGAAGGCGATGCGCCGCACCTACACGCGCGAGCGCTACCTCGCGCTCGCCGAGAAGCTGCGCGCCGCGATCCCGGACCTCGCATTCGGCACCGACATCATCGTCGGCTTCCCCGGCGAGACCGAGGCGGAGTTCCTGGCGACGCTCGAGGTCGTCGAGGAGGTCGGGTACGACAGCGCGTTCACGTTCGTCTACTCGCCTCGCGCCGGCACCGAGGCCGCCGCGATGCCCGACCAGGTTCCGCACGAGGTGAAGATCGAGCGCATGGAGCGGCTCGTCGAGGTCGTGCAGCGCGGTGCACGCGCGCGGAACGACGAACGCGTCGGCGGCGTCGAGCAGGTGCTCGTCGAAGGCCCGTCGCGCACCGACGACTCGGTGCTTCGGGGCCGCACGCGCCGCAACACGACGGTCAACTTCACGGGCGATGCCGCGCCGGGCTCGCTCGTCGACGTCACGATCGAGTCCGCCACCTCGACCACGCTGAAGGGCGTGCAGCGGGCGCTCGTCGCCGCCTGACAGGATTACGGCCGATGCGCATCCTCGTCACCGGCTCATCAGGACAGATCGGCACGAACCTCGCGCTGCGCCTGATGCGCGACGGTCACGAGGTGTTCGGCGTCGACAAGCGCCTGAACCCGTGGGTGGGTAACGCGTTCCCGACGCTGCTGCAGGACCTCGCAGGCCACTACGCGGCGTTCCCGGGCGGCATCAACGGCGTCGAGTACCCCGACGTCGATCTCGTCGTGCATCTCGCGGCGCATGCGAAGGTGCACCAGCTGGTGCGCCAGCCGCATCGCGCGCTCGAGAACGCGATCATGACGTTCAACGTCCTCGAGTACGCGCGCGGACGCAACCTGCCGATCGTCTTCTCGTCGAGCCGCGAGGTGTACGGCGACGTGCACCGCTTCGAGGAGTACTCGGAAGCCGTCGCGGACTTCGCGTACACGGAGTCGACGTACTCCGCGTCCAAGATCGCAGGCGAGGCGTTCGTGTACTCGTACGCGCGCTGCTACGGCGTGCGCTACCTCGTCTTCCGCTTCTCGAACGTCTACGGACGGTACGACAACGACCTGCACCGCATGGTGCGCGTGCTGCCGCTGTGGATCCACAAGCTCTCGCGCAACGAGCCCATCACGGTGTACGGCGAGGACAAGACGCTCGACTTCACGTACGTCGACGACTGCGTCGACGGCATCACGAAAGGGGTCGAGGCGCTCGCTGACGGCCGCGTCGCGAACGGCACGATCAACCTCGCCTACGGGCAGGGCACCCGGCTGCTGCACGCTGCCGAGCTGATCGCGCGGGAGCTCGGCGTCGAGGCCGAGATCGCGATCGCACCGCCGCTCCTCGGCGAGGTCACGCACTACGTCGCCGACGTGACCCGGGCGCGGGAGCTGCTCGGCTACGGCCCGCAGGTGCCCCTGGAGGAGGGGATCAAGCGCGCCGTCGCCTGGTTCCGCGAGTGGCGTGCCGAGCACCCGGAGGAGGAGGTCGAGGTCGTCGAGGACCCCGACCGCTCGGCGAGCGACATCCCGCATGGCTTCAAAGAGCCGGCCGGCGCCGGCGCCTGAGCACGTCCTCGCGCTGTTCGGCCCGACGGCGTCGGGCAAGTCGGCCGTCGCGGGCATCGTGCGCGAGCGCCTCGGCGCCGTGGTGATCTCCGCCGACTCGGCGGCGCTCTACGCAGGCCTGCCGGTGATCACCGCAGCCCCCGACTACCCGGCACGGCTCGTCGGCGTGGTGCCGCTCGAGCAGGACGTATCGGTCGGCGAGTATCAGCGGCTCGCGCACGACGCGATCGACGGGAGCGAGACACCGCTGGTCGTCGGCGGCACCGGCCTCTACCTGCGCGCGGCGCTCTCGAACCTCGAGTTGCCGCCGCCCCCCTCGCCGACCGAGCGGTCGTTCTGGCAGGCGGAGTACGACCGCCTCGGCCCGGAGGCAGCGCACGCGGCGCTTGCCGAGCGCGACGCGGCCGCTGCGACCCGCGTCCATGCGAACGACCGCAAGCGCGTCGTCCGCGCGCTCGAGCTCGCGGCCGCCGGACACTCGCTCGCTCCCGAGACCGACCGGCTGTGGAGCGAGGACACGCGGCTGCCGACGACGATCGTCGTGCTCGACGTACCGCTCGACGAGCTCGACCGCCGGATCGAGGAGCGGGCGCGCGGAATGGCCGCGGCGGGCGCCGCGGACGAGGCGAGGGCGGCCTGGACGCGCCCGCTCTCCGCGACCGCGCGCAAGGTGATGGGCCTCGAGCAGTTCGCCACACTGCCCGAGAACGAGGCGGTCGCCGCCGTCGCGCAGGCGACGCGCAGGCTCGCGCGCTACCAGCGCAAGTGGATGCGACGCCTCAGCGGCGTGGCTAGGCTCGACGGGAACCGGGAGCCGTCGGAGGTCGCCGATGAGATCGTCGCGCTGGGACGCGCAGGGGAACGTCTACCTCGTCACTGAGGAGTCGCAGACGCCGGAGGGCGTGCGCGCGGAGGTCGGCGACGCGGACGGGATTCTCGAGGTCTTCCGCTGCGGAGAGGACTGGCTCGAGATCGCGATCTGGAACCCCGACGGCTCGCGGGCGGAGATGTCCGGCAACGGAACGAGGATCGCCGCGCGCTGGCTCGCCGAGCGGACCGGCGCGCCCGAGGTGACGGTGCGCGTCGGCCCCCGCGAGGTGCGCGCGCGCATGCTCGACGGGCTGCTCGTCGAGCAGGACATGGGCGAGGTCGTCGTCTTCGAGCCCGAGCACGTCGGCGGCATCGGCCTCGTCGCGGTCGACGTCGGCAATCCGCACGCCGTCGTCGACGGCGACCCGGACGACCTGCCCCGCATCGGCCCGATGCTCGAAGTGGACGAGCGCTTACCGCGCCGCACGAACGTGCAGGTCGCGCGGCGCACACCGGACGGCGCGATCGAGGCGCGCGTCTGGGAGCGCGGCGCCGGGGAGACGAGATCGTCCGGCTCGAGCGCCGTCGCGGTCGCCGCGGCCTTCGGCCGCGCCGACACGCGCATCAGGTTCCCGGGCGGCGAGCTCGAGGTCCGCTTCGACGGCGACCGCGCGTTCCTCACCGGCCCGGCAGTGCGCATTCGGGAATCTGATTCGGCGTAGCCGAATCAGATTCCAGCCTCGCGCAGCGCGTCGTTCAGCGAGGTCTTGAGATCGGTCGACTCGCTGCGCCGGCCGATGATCAGCGCGCAGGCGAGGTGGTAGGTGCCGGCGGGGTACTCCTTCGGCCGGGTGCCCGGCACGACGATCGAGCGCGGTGGCACGTAGCCGCGGTGCTCGACCGGCTCGCCGCCCGTCACGTCGATGATCGGCACGCTCGCGGTCAGCGTCACGTTCGGCGCGAGCACGGCCTCGCGGCCGACGCGCACGCCCTCGACGACGATGCTGCGTGAGCCGATGAACGCGCCGTCCTCGACGATCACCGGGCGCGCGCCGGGTGGCTCGAGGACGCCGCCGATGCCGACGCCGCCGGCGAGGTGCACGTTGGCGCCGATCTGCGCACCGGATCCGACGGTCGCCCACGTGTCGACCATCGTGTTCGGCCCGACCCAGGCGCCGATGTTCACGTACGACGGCATCAGCACGACGCCGCGCGAGAGAAACGCGCCATAGCGCGCCGTCGCCGGCGGCACGACGCGCACGCCGAGCTCGTCGTAGCCGGTCTTCAGCGGGATCTTGTCGTGGTACTCGAACGGCCCGACCTCGCGCGGCTCCATCCGGCGCGCGCGGAAGTAGTCGAGGATCGCCGCCTGCACGTCGCCGTTCACGCGCCAGTCGTCGCCGTCGGGCTCGGCGACGCGCACCTCGCCGCGATCGAGCGCGGCGATGACGTCGTCGGTCTCGCTCACAGCACCTCCCGCAGGATCGTGGCCGCGCGCTCGCACTCCGCCTGCGTCGGCACGAGCGCGAAACGTGCGTAGCCCTCGCCTGCAGCGCCGAAGAACGAGCCGGGCGCGACGACGACGCCGTGCCCGAGCAGGCGCCGCGCGAACTCCTCCGAGGGGCCGCCGACGTCGCACCAGAGATAGAAGGTCGCCTCGGAGCCTGCGAGCCGCAGCCCGCGCTCCTCGAGCGCAGGCAGCAGCGTCTCGCGCTTGCGCCGGTAGAGCGCGCGCACGTCCTCGACATGGGCGTCGTCCGACCAGGCGGCGACCGATGCGCGCTGTACGAACTCCTGCGGTGCCGTCCCGACCGTCGGCCGGAACGCACGGAGCGCGTCGCAGAGGTCGGGCGGCGCGCAGACGAAGCCGGAGCGATAGCCCGTCATCGACGAGCGCTTCGACAGCGTGTTGAAGACGGCGACGTTGGTGCGGTCCTCGACCTGTAGTGCGGACACCGGCGGCTCGTCGAACCACAGCTCCGAGTACGCCTCGTCCGAGCAGAGCACGAAGCCGTGCTCGCGCGCGCGCGCCGCGAGCTCCTCGTAGAACGAGAGCGGCGCGACGGCGCCGGTCGGGTTGTTCGGGTAGCACACCCAGAAGAGCGCGATCTCGTCCCACGCGTCGAACGCATTCAGGTCGGGGAGCCACCCGTTCTGCTCCGACAGCGGCACGGTGACGACCGACCCGCCCGCGAACAGCGCGCCGCGCTCGTAGACGGGGTACGCGGGCTCGGGCACCGCAACCAGCCGCTTGTCGCCGAGCACCACCTGGGCGAACGAGAAGATCGCCTCCTTCGACCCGAGTGTCGGCACGATCTCGCGCGCCGGGTCGACGTCGACGGCGTAACGGCGGCCGATCCATCCGGCGATCGCGTCGCGCAGCTCGGGCAGCCCGGTGGCGCGCGGGTAGGACGAGACCGCCTCGATCGACGAGGCGAGCGTCTCGCGGATGAACGCGGGCGTCACCTCGCGCGGGTCGCCCATCCCGAAGTCGATCAGCTCGAGGCCGGTCGCGGCGGCCTCGGCCTTCCAGTCGTCGAGGCGCGCGAACGGGTACTGCGCGAGCTCGCTGAGGACGGGGGAGAGCTGCATCGCTAGACGGTACCCACGAGGAAGCGCTGTAGTGCCTCGAAGGTCCGCTCGAGCGCCGCAATCTCGACGCGCTCGTCGATCGCGTGCGCGTACCGCGTCGCGCCCGGGCCGAGGTTGACGGCGTCGAGGCCGCGCGCGGCGAAGTCGGCGACGTTCGTCCAGGCCTGCTTCGGCTGCACCTCGAAATCGCCCACCGCGCGGAGGCGCTCGACCAGCGGCGAGCGGAGCGCCACGTGCGCCGGCGGTGAGTTGGAGACGATCTCGGTGTCCGGCCCGAACAGCTCCCGGATGTGCGCGGCGGCCGACTCGACGCTGCGGTCCGGCGCGTAACGGAAGTTGAGCGTCGCCTCCGCGCGTGCCGGGATCACGTTCGCTGCGATCCCGGCGTGCAGCTGCGTGACCGACACCACCTCGCGGAACACCAGCCCGTCGATGTCGACGTCGCGTGGCTCGGCGTCGAACGCGGGGCGGAGGCCGTCGAAGGCGACGCCGATCGCGTTCACGCCGAGCCACGGCCGCGCCGAGTGCGCGGACCTGCCGTGGAAGGCGACGCGCGCGACGAGGTTCCCGAGACAGCCGAGCTGAAGGGTGTTGTCCGTCGGCTCGAGGCAGATCACGAGCTGCGCCTCGTCGACGAGACCCGTCTGCTCGAAGACCGCGGGCAGCGGGTTCTCGGCCGGGCCGAGCTCCTCGCGCGGGAAGAAGAGCAGCGCAAGGTCGTAGGCGAGCTCGCTCTGCGCCGCCCAGCGGCCGAGCTCGATCATCACGGCGAGCCCGCCCTTCATGTCGCTCGCGCCGAGGCCGACGACCGAGCCGTCCTCGATCCGGCCGGGCAGGTTGCCCTGGGCGGGGACGGTGTCGGTGTGGCCGGCGAGCAGCACGAGCGGCTTCCCTACACGCTTGGCGTAGATCAGCGACTCGCCGTCCGAGAATGCCGTGTCGAGCGGCACGCAGGCCCTGACGTAGGCGGCCAGCTGCTCCTCGTTGCCCGATTCCGAGGGGATGTCGACGAGATCGAGGGTGCGCTGAGCGAGTGCCATACTGAGGACGATGATTCCACGTGTCCCGGAGCCCGAGCGCGGGTTCGTCCTCGCGGTGCTGGCTCAAGGCGTGGATCCGCAGGAGGAGCTCGCCGAGGTGAACGAGCTGGCACGCACGGCCGGTGTCGAGCCGGTCGGCGCCGTCGTGCAGCATCGCGCGCGGCCGGCGCAGCGGACGTACGTCGGCAAGGGGAAGCTCGAAGAGCTGAAGGAGCGCTTCGCCGACTCGAACGCGGAGAGCGTGATCGTCGACGACGAGCTCGACCCCTCGCAGCAGCGCTACCTCGAGAACGCGCTCAAGACACGCGTCGTCGACCGCACGCAGCTGATCCTCGACATCTTCGCGCAGCACGCGACGAGCGCCGAGGGAAAGCTCCAGGTCGAGCTCGCGCAGCTCGAGTACAACCTCCCGCGCATGCGCGGCATGTGGCAGCACCTCGAGCGGCTCGGCGGGGGCGTCGGCACCCGGGGGCCGGGCGAGTCGCAGCTCGAGAGCGACCGCCGCATGGCGCGGCGGCGCATAACGCAGCTTCGGCGCAGGCTGAAGGAGCTCGAGAAGCAGCGCGCGACGCGGCGTAAAGAACGTGCGCGCAACGAGACGCCGACGGTCGCGCTCGCCGGCTACACGAACGTCGGCAAGTCGACGCTCCTGAACGCCCTCACCGGCTCCGACGTCTCCGTCGAGAACCAGCTCTTCCACACGCTCGACCCGACGACGCGCGGCTTCGAGTTCGAAGGGCGCAAGTACCTCGTCACCGACACGGTCGGCTTCATCCGGCGCTTGCCGCACCAACTCGTCGAAGGCTTCGCGTCGACGCTCGAGGAGACGCTCAGCGCTGACGTCGTGCTGCACGTCGTCGACGCCGCCGCGGACGACGACGAGCAGGACCGCCAGCGCGAGGCGGTCGAGGACGTGCTGCACGAGATCGGCGCGGGCGAGCTGCCGATCGAGGTCGTGCTGAACAAGATCGACCGCGTCGACCCACTCGGCAGACGCCGGCTCGCAAACAGGTTCCCGAACGCCGCCCAGGTGTCCGCGCTCACCGGTGAGGGCCTCGACGACCTGCGCGCCGAGATCGCGCGCTCGTTCGAGAACCGCTGGGAGCGCGTGCGCATGCTGGTGCCGTACGACGCCGGTGCGAAGCTCTCCGAGCTGTATGCGCTCGGCACGCCGATCGAGCAGCGCGAGGACACGCCCGAAGGCGTGCTCGTGATCGCGCGACTGCCGCGCCGCGAGCTGACGCGCTTCGCGGCGTACCTGATCGCCGAGTCGCGCACGCACCGGGAGAGCGCCTGAAGCTGCCCGTCCGGCGGGTGCGGCCCGAGGCCGTGCTGCCCGCGCGCGCCTATACGGGCGACGCCGGCCTCGATCTCTCGGCGTGCCAGCGCGTCGAGCTCGCGCCGGGCGCGCGCGCGCTCGTCCCGACGGGGCTCGCGGTCGCGATCCCGGACGGGCACGCAGGCTTCGTGCAGCCGCGCTCGGGCCTCGCCGCGAAGCACGGCATCTCGATCGTCAACACGCCCGGGCTCGTCGATGCGGGCTACCGCGGCGAGCTGCTCGTCAACCTGCTCAACACCGACACCAGCGAGACGTTCGTGGTCGAGCCCGGCATGCGCGTCGCCCAGCTCGTCGTGCTGCCGATTCCCGACATCGAGCTCGTCGAGGTCGACGAGCTTCCCGAGAGCGAGCGGGGCATCCGCGGCTTCGGCTCCTCGCACCACTGATGGAACCGCGCATCCGCGTCAGCGCCATCCTCCGCTGGCAGGGCCGGGTGCTCCTCTGCCGTCAGGAGAAACCCGACAAGGAGTACTGGCTGCTGCCGGGGGGCGGCGTCGACGGCGGCGAGTCGCTGATCGAGGCTCTGCGTCGCGAGTTGCGCGAGGAGCTCGGGATCGAGGCGGACGTGCAGTTCGAAGGGCCGGTCGCGATCTGCGACTCGATCGCGCCGAAGTCTCTGCTCGCCCGCAAGCACGTCGTGCACATCATCTTCGCCGCCGACCTCTCGCACCGCTCGCTCCAGGACGTCGAGACGACGGACGCAGCGGTCAAGGGCGCGCGGCTCTTCAGCGACGACGAGCTGGAGGACGTCGTCGTGCACCCGCCGATCAAGCGCTTCCTCGCGCGGTGGGAGCCGGGCGACCCCGCCATCTACCTCGGAGCGCTATGGGCTCGATGAGCGACCGCGTGCGCAGGATCGGCGAGAACGAGGCGCTGTTCCGGGAGGTGAACGAGCAGGTCGAGTCGCTGGATGCCGGCTGGGGCGGCGACGGGAACATGCACCTCGTGTGCGAGTGCGGCGAGCTCGGCTGCATCGAGCGGCTGACCGTCGCGCTCGAGAAGTACCAGGCGGTACGTGCGGACCCGGCGCGTTTCTTCGTCAAGCCCGGCCACGAGCTGCCCGACGTCGAGGAGGTCGTCGAGCGGCATGAGGGGTTCAACGTCGTGCGCAAGCACGAGGGCGAGCCGCAGCGGATCGCCGAGCAGACCGATCCGCGCGCGTGAGACGATCCGTGCTCCGACGAAGGGAGGCAGACTCATGGCCGTCAAGCTCCACCGCTGTCCGAACATCTGGATCAAGCTCGGCGGGCATCCGTGCTGGCGGGTGCAGAAGGCACTCGACGAGTCGGGCGTCGAGTACGAGGTCGTCACCGGCCCGTGGCCGAGCCGGAAGAAGCGCGCGGCCGTGATCGGGGGGACCGGCCAGAACGCGTACCCGGCGATCCAGTTCGACGACGGGACGTGGTACCGCGAGGAGTCGAAGGAGATGGAGCGCACGATCCGCGACGGACGGCTCGAGGAGAAGCGCGGCGCGACCGCGTGAGCCCGTTCAGCCGTCGCGGCATTCGCGCACGCGCTCGGCGAGCGTGCGGATCTCGCCGGCGAGCGCGCCGCTCACCTCGGTGCGCGCCTCGAGCCATTCGAGGATCGCGAGCGCCGCCTCCCGGTTGCGCTCGTAGCCCGGCACCATCGCGGCGAACGGCAGCGCGTCGCGGCCGAACCTCCGCTCGGCCCCGCGCTCGACTGCGAACGGGTCCTGACGCGGCCGCCCTGCCGCCCCGGTCACGTCGAGGTAGGTGAGCAGACGGTCGATCGCGTGCGTCTGGATCAGGCGCGTCGCCGCGAGGTGCTCGCCGCGCAGGTCGCGGTGCAGGCCGACGTAGAGGTTCGTGAGCGCCTCGCCGACCTGGTACTCGGGCCGCTCGTAGGGTGGCGGTGTGAGCGGCCGCCCAGCCCGGTGGATGTCGGGTGGAGCGTCGTCGCGCGCCCAGACGACGCGCGCGCCGACGTAGGAGCCGGCGCGGAGCTCGTCGAGCGTGAAGATCGCGTACTCCGCGTAGAGCCCGTCGGCCCAGAGCACCTTGCGCCCGTCGGGGCTGTTGTCGAAGCTGTAGACAATCGGGCCGGCGTCCTCGAGCCAGCCGAGCTCGGTCAGGTAACGCTCCTTTGCGTCGTCGTCGACGACGACGAAGAAGTCGAGGTCGGAGTGCTCGTCGAGGCGCTCCGAGTCGATGCCGACCGACCCGAGCCCCAGCACGGCGATCGCGTCGCCGCGGCTGCGGAACCCGGACGCGATCGCGTCGAGCCGCTCGAGCAACCGCTGCGGGACGTCGGTTGGCTCGCTCAGAACCTGCCGCCCCGCGCCCGCGCGCGCGCGGCCGAGACGGCGTGCGCCTGGTGCTCCAGCTCGTCGGCCAGCGGCTCGAGATCGGTCGCTACGCCCGCATGCGCGAGCGCCTCCGCGAGCAGGTGATCGGCGAACCACGGGTTGCGCGGCAGCAGCGGCCCGTGCAGGTACGTGCCGTAGGCACGCCTGTAGCGGCAGCCCTCGTCGCCGGAGCGCCCGTCGTTGCCGAAGCCGGCAACGACGCGGCCGAGCGGTTCTGCGCCCTCGTCGAGGATCGTGCGACCGGCATGGTTCTCGAAGCCTGCGAGCGTCTGGCCGGACCACTCGCAGTCGAGGAGCACGTCGCCGATCATGCGCCGCGGCTCGGCCACGGTGTGAAGCGGGAGCAGGCCGATGCCCGGCTGCTCGTCGCCGGCGACGTCGCGGTAGAAACGGCCGAGCAGCTGGTAGCCGCCGCAGACGGCGAGGAACGCCGCACCGGCCTCGACCTCGTCGCGCAGGTCGTCGGCCTTGCCGGCGAGATCGTGTGCGACGAGCGCCTGCTCGCGGTCCTGCCCGCCGCCGACATAGAAGAGGTCGATCTCGCCGGCGGGCACCTCGTCGTGCATGCCGAGCGCCCGCACCTCGAGCTCGTGCCCGCGCGCCGCCGCGCGCTGCGTGAGCACTGCGATGTTGCCCCGGTCGGCGTAGATGTTCAGGTAGTCCGGATAGAGATGGCCGACGCGGATCTTCACGCCGCCGTCTCCCAGTAGTTCGTGACGTGGCCCCGCGCGGCGACGATGCGCCGCAGCGCGAGCATCGCGGTGTACGTCGGGAGCAATGTGAGCTCGCCGCCCGCAGGCGTCAGCTCGAGCCCGCGGTCGAGCGCGGCCGACGGCGACGGCACCACCTCGATGCGCTCGCGCGGCAGGCCGCCGTAGGCGAAGCGCAGCGCCAGCTCGGCCGCACGCTCGCCGGTCACGACGAGCGTCTCGAGCGAGGGGACGAGCGGCTCGAAGTCGACGTCCCAGATCCACGACACGTCGCGGCCGTCGGCGATCTCGTCGTTGAGCGCGATCACGGCGACGCGCGGCGGGGATGCGTCGACGAGCGTGCGCACGACCTCGTTCGCGCCGGCCGGGTTCTTGATCAGGAGCATGAGGAGGCGGCGGTCGCCGACGGGGATCCGCTCGAAGCGCCCGAAGGCGGCCGAGAAGCGGCGCAGCCCCGCGGCGACCTCGGCGAGCGGCCGGCCGAGCGCGAGCGCGAGCGCGCCCGCGCCGAGCGCGTTGTAGACGTTGTAGAGGCCGGGCAGAGCGAGCTCGACCCGCGCCTCCTCGCCGCCCGGCGCGCGGAGCGTGAACGAAGCGCCGTCCAGGCCGCGCAGCTCGATGTCGCGCGCGGCGACGTCGAGCGGCGGGCGCGCGTGGCCGCAGTTCGGGCAGCGGTAGTCGCCGAGGTGGCCGACGTAGACGGCCGCGTACTCGTACGGTGTCCCGCAGCGCAGGCAGTACTTCGAGTCGGCGGCGTGCTGCAGCTCCGGCCGCCCCAGCCGCGGGTCGTCGAGGCCGAAGACCGTGGCGGAGCCGTGGACGCGGGCGAGGTCGCCGACCTGCGGGTCGTCGCCGTTCACGACGAGCGTCGCGTCCGGCAGGGCCGCGACCGCCTCGCGCCAGCGCCCGGCCACGATCTCGAGCTCGCCGTAGCGGTCGAGCTGGTCGCGGAAGAGGTTGCCCAGCAGGAGCCCGCGAGGGCGGAGCCGCCGCGCCACCTCCGGCAGGGCCGCCTCGTCCACCTCGAACAGCCCGAGCTCGGCATCGCGGGCGCGGAGCAGGGTGGAGGCGATCCCCGAGACGAGGTTCGCACCCGAGTTGTTGTGGGCGACGCGCACGCTCCCCCGCAGGATCTCGGCGACCATCGCGCTCGTCGTCGTCTTGCCGTTCGTCGCCGAGACGACCGCGACGCCGGCGGGCAGCCTCGCTGCGAGGGCGTCGAGAGCGGCCGGATCGAC
>Ga0136846_1236426_pt1 | contig 14701 bp, 11 predicted proteins | sample HopSoiMetagenom2_FD_96841 | JGI IMG/M metagenome (GOLD analysis project Ga0136846, IMG submission 96841) | Grasslands soil microbial communities from Hopland, California, USA - 2 Assembly 2016 (version 4) | ecosystem: Environmental > Terrestrial > Soil > Grasslands | place: USA: Hopland...
GCCAGCCGTTTACGCATGACCATATTGAGTATCTCCACGATAAAGGAAAAAGCCATCCCGAAATAAATATAATTCTTGAGGTGCAGGTCGTGGGCTTTTTCCGAATCCCATCCTTCAATTACCAGGCTAAGCCCGATCATCACCAGGAAGGAAAGCGCCAGCATTTTAAGTGTAGGATGTTTATGAATGAAGGAAGATATTTTCGGGCTGAATAAAAACATTATGATCATTGCAATGACAACCGCAGCAATCATGATCTCCACATGTTCAGCTGTACCACCGGCTGTAAGGATGCTGTCAAAGGAAAAAACAGCATCAATGATCAGGATCTGCACCATTGCTCTTCCGAGGCCCAGGGGTTTCTGCCCCATACTCACCGCATTGGGGTCTTCACCTTCCAGTTTGTGGTGTATCTCTCTTACAGATTTATAGATGAGGAAAATACCTCCGCCAAGCATTACGATACTTTCCATATAAAATCCTTTGCTGCCAATATGGAATATGGCTTTTCCTTTTTGCGATAGCAGCCACCCAAGTGCCAATAATAAAAGGCTTCTAACGATAATACCTGCGATCATCCAGAAACGTCTTGCCCTGGGCTGGTCTTTTTTGGGCAAACGGTTCATGATAATACTCACGAAGATCACATTATCTATTCCTAACACAACTTCAAGGATAACAAGAATAAAAAAGCTGATAATACTTTCCGACGTAAAAAGATGCTCCATTTATACTAAGAATTGAAAATTAATTGTTGTTATTGTTTTGAATGCCTGCCATTGCCAGCGTTCTGCAAATATTTTTTACAATGGAGGGCCCCTCATATATAAATCCTGTCCAAACCTGCACCAGTGATGCGCCTGCCCTCAGTTTTTCAATAGCATCTTCACCAGTAAAAATGCCACCTGAAGCAATTAGCGGTATCTGTCCACCAGTTCTGTCATTGATATACCTTACAATTTCCGTGCTTTTTTGGCGAAGAGGCTTTCCGCTTAGTCCACCTGCACCGATCATTGCCAGTTTTGGGGAATCAGTGACCAGGTCATCCCTGCTGATAGTTGTATTGGCAGCAACAATACCATCCAGTTTTATCTCCAGTGCAAGATCAATCACATCATCTATCTGTTCTTTGGGAAGATCAGGAGCGATCTTGAGGAATATCGGTTTGGACTGAGCCTTGCCATTATTGATCATCTGGAGGTGCAATAGAATTTTGCGGAGCGACTCTTTTTCCTGCAACTCGCGCAATCCCGGTGTATTGGGGCTGCTTACATTGACCACAAAATAGTCTACCCAGGGATGTAATTCCTTGAAACAGGTTTCATAGTCTTTCCAGGCATCCTCATTAGGGGTTACTTTGTTTTTGCCAATATTACCGCCCACGATTAATTGACTCCCTTTATTTCTTTCTCTCCATTTTTTTAACCGCAGCACAATTTGCCTTACTCCATCGTTATTAAAGCCCATCCGGTTGATAAGTGCACAGTCTTCCGGAAGGCGGAATAATCTTGGTTTATCATTTCCAGCCTGTGGAAGAGGTGTAACCGTACCTATTTCCACAAATCCGAACCCTAAACATTCCAGTTCCTGGAGATAACGGGCATTTTTATCAAATCCGGCTCCCAATCCTACCGGGTTGCTCATTTCAATTCCCACAATTTGCCATTGGCCTTTTTCTTTGGGCCTGAAGGCAGGGGAAAGGATAAGTCTGCCGAGACCCAGACTGCATAGGATCTTCATGCAATTCATTGAAAAATAATGAACGCCTTCCGTGGGGAAAAGAAACAAAATCTTCCGGAGGTATTTATACATATCAGCCGCGAAGATAGCTTAACGGCATTTTGTAACTCAGGCTCCGAGTTGTAAATTTGGTATTGAAAGTTGCATAAACAACCATCGGTTTGGATTGTTATTATTCCAGACAAGTTTAAAACTAATCTCATGGAAGCATATATCGTGGCTGGTTACCGCACAGCAGTAGGTAAGTCAAAAAGAGGTGGCTTGCGTTTTTTTCGTCCTGATGATCTTGCAGTTGAAGTCATTAAATCCCTGGTAGCTTCTGTTCCACAACTGGAAGCAAACCGGGTTGATGATGTAATTGTAGGCAATGCCGTTCCGGAAGCTGAGCAGGGATTGCAGGTGGGACGGATCATCGCTGCCAGAGCACTTGGTTTTGATGTGCCGGGTATGACAGTAAACCGTTATTGTGCATCAGGTCTGGAGACCATTGCCATTGCCACTGCCAAGATCAGGATGGGACTGGCAGATTGTATTGTGGCAGGCGGTACTGAAAGCATGAGTATGGTACCAACAGCAGGTTGGAAACCCGTACCGGCTTATTCTATTGCAAAAGAGGAACCGGATTATTACCTGAGCATGGGACTCACAGCAGAAGCTGTTGCCAAAGAATATAAGGTTAGTCGGGAAGACCAGGACCAGTTTTCCTTTAACTCACACCAGAAAGCGATCAATGCCATTAAGAATGGTTATTTCAAAACCGGCATACTTCCCATAACGGTAGATGAAGTTTATCTCGATAATAAAGGAAAGAAGCAAAAAAGAAATTACGTGGTTGATACAGATGAAGGTCCAAGGGCTGATACATCACTGGAAGCGCTGGCCAAATTGAGGCCTGCCTTTGCAGCGAATGGCTGCGTCACAGCTGGAAACTCTTCCCAAACTTCTGATGGCGCCGCATTTGTGATCGTGATGAGTGAGCGCATGATGAATGAATTAAAGTTAAAACCCATTGGCCGGCTGGTTTCCTGTGTATCTGCAGGTGTTCATCCCCGCATCATGGGTATTGGACCTGTGGCAGCTATTCCCAAAGCATTAAAGCAGGCCAATATGAATCTTTCCAATATTGATCTCATTGAACTGAATGAAGCGTTTGCTTCTCAGGCCCTGGCTGTTATTCGCGAGGTGGGGCTGGATCCTGGAAGAGTAAATATTAATGGCGGTGCAATTGCGCTGGGTCATCCGTTAGGATGTACTGGTGCCAAACTGACGATCCAGGTACTGAATGATATGAAGCGATTGAACAAGAAGTATGGAATGGTTACAGCCTGCGTTGGCGGGGGGCAGGGCATTGCAGGAATTATTGAGAATATAGCTTAAGCCCTGCTATCAGGATCATCAATGATTTTTTGGAGTTCATATTTTATTCCACCAGTTTATTCAATTTGGCATATTGCAGCAGCATGATCGTTTTCCCATCTTTTATTTCCCCGGAATTGATCATTTGAAGGGCCTTATCAAGCGGGAGTTCCAGCACTTCAATTTGTTCCTGTTCATGTTCAACACCGCCGCCTTCACTTACTTTCATAGCCTTGCTGTATTCGGCAACAAAAAAATAAAGGATCTCTGTTACTGAACCCGGCGACATGTATGCCTCAAAGATCTTCTTTACGTCAGTGATCTTGTAACCCGTCTCTTCCTCTGTTTCACGCCGGATGGCAACTTCAGGATTGTCTTTATCCAATAAACCTGCGCATGCTTCGATGAGCATGCCATCTGCATTTCCATTGATGAAAGTGGGAAGGCGAAACTGCCTGGTCAGGATAACTGTTTTGCTGGATTTATTGTAGAGCAGAATGGTAGCACCATTTCCTCTGTCGTAGGCTTCCCGGTGCTGGACTTTTACCTCTCCGTTTTTGTCCCTGAATTCATAAGTGACTTTCTTTAGCTTATACCAGTTATTGGAAAGGATTTCTGTTCCCAGGATCTTTACATTGTTCATGAGGCAAAGATAAGAGGAGCAGAAATCCTGAACGTTATGTTCTTTTTAACGGTACTGTTGGATTGGCTAACGGTTTTAGGTAGTAGGTGAGCTCACTTTGTAGGATGACTCTGATTTCCCCATTTTAATCATCATCACATACCTTTTGTTGTTCTTTTCTCTTTGCACAAAGTCAGTATAAAAATCGTTAGTCAAAAGGTCTATCTGCCATTGGTAGTGCACACGGGACTGGGCTTCACCATATAGGCGGCTGGCGTAAACATAAGAGAAATCAGAGGCCTTGTATTTCTTTAGCGTTTCACTGCTTACTTTCCTGTTATTGATCCAGACACCAAATTTTTTTGGATCAGCGTAATCTTCAAGGTCTTTTTCCCTTGGAATTATTTTCCGGGGCGGATCCGGTTTGGCAACGAAAAAAACAATAGAGCTGTTCTGCTGCTTGCGACTCATTAATTTAAAGATGGTTTCCAACCGGTCATGTTCTTCCAGAGTAAAGTTTGTATAGGTAGTAATTCCGTTACTTTTTACCCTTCTATGTTTGGTAACAATATCATCAAACTCTTTCATCAACGGTTCAGACGCTCCATTCGATGTAAATTCTCCGATTTCGAATTTGGGTGGAGTTTCAACCTGTTTCTCCTGTGCGATGGTTTTGATGCAAAAAGATAAACAGATGCCTGTAATAAGTGGGGCGATTGCCCATTGCATCAACAGGGCTTTTTTGCGGGAGGTTGTTTTTGTCATCATGGTTAGTCTTTTTTTAATGGTGAGAAAATTGAAATGACTGGGTAGCAATGAAGTACTGTTCACTGCTGCCTTGTTAATTAAAAGATACTGATAAGCTGAAATATCTTCATTCGGCTTTATCACTGTATCATCTGCCAGGTATTCATGGTTCAGCTGAATGGCTTTTCGGTAAAGGAAAAATATTGGATTGATCCAGCAGAATACCAGAACCAGTTCAAGTAATAAGATGTCCAGTGAATGTTTCTGTCTTACATGGGCAGTTTCATGAGCAATGATCTCGGGTTCAATCGCCATCTGAACGTAATCTTCCTTTGAAAGGAAAATATAGTGAAGGAATGTATGAGGTGAAACTGGCTTGTTCAGCAGGATCAGCCTGGCGTTCGCTATTTGTATCAAGGTGTTTTTTCTAACGATTATATAAAATCCATAGAGAATATACAATAGCCGGAGAAACAAAATAAGACAGACGCCAATATAGATCATTAACAGAACGGAAAAGAAGGAAGTGGTGTTTTTCATGGGTTGTGAAAGAACATTAACCCTCGATATATTTTCTTCGAATTGCCGATAGCCATTGACCATGGGGGCCAATGTTGTTGAATAAGAATGGATGGAGAGAAAAGGAGCTAAAATGGAAAACAATATTGCAAATAGCAGATAGAACCGGTTGAACCGGTGCATTTTTTCCTTTTCCAGAACCAGATAGTAGACCGCCAGGAAAAGGCCTGAGAAAAGCATTGACTTCAAAAGAAAAGCTATCATTTCTTTCTTTTTTTAATTTCTCTCTCAACTATTTTTTTCAATTCGTCCAGTTGAGCATTGGTAAGGTTGTGAGTGCTGGTAAAAAAGGAAGAGAACAGGGATATCGAATCTTCAAAGTTGGTTTTTATGATCCCATTCATTTTTTGGGAGAAATATTCTTCTTTTTTTATCAGAGGATAATACTCCCTGGAATTTCCATATAGCGTATGGGATACGTAACCTTTATCACCCATTCTTTTTAAAAGTGTAGCCACAGTAGTCCCGGCTGGTTTGGGATCAGGATAGCAATTGACCAGGTCTTTAAGGAAACCTTTCTCCAGTTTCCAGAGATAACTCATGAGTTGTTCTTCACCTTTGGAAAGTGCCATGTTCTACAAATTGTAATTGTGTTCTACAAATGTAGAGTAATTGTCGAATACTCCAAATATTTTTTTTAGATGGCATGTGAATCAACAATTCATGGATTTGGATTCACGTGCCATGTGGTTATTACTATATTATGAATGAATTTTCCCTATTTGCCTAACTGAGGCTTGATATTTGTTAAGGAGGGATGACAATTTCAATCCAAGGAAAAACGATCTAAGCCAAAACGCTACCTATGGACAGACGCGATTTTCTCACTGCCCGGAGAAAGAAAGCACCTGCTATCCTTTCCGCGCAAAATTTCCGCACACAATCTGGGTTAACACCTTATGTTGGTCCCTGGACACGTAATGAAGTACAGCACCTGCTCAAGCGAACTATGTTTGGCAGTACCAAAGCTGATATTGATTATTTCGCTGCCCGTACGTTAGACCAGGCTATAAATGAATTGCTCAATCCGGTTGCGGCACTGCCGGCTCCTCCATTGAATGATTATAGTGAAGACGTACCAGATCCAGGAGCTCCTGCAGGAACTACCTGGGTAAACAATGTGAGTGAAAACGATGATATTAACGAAGGCCGTAGATTTTCATTCAAACACTGGTGGGCTGGTGTAATGCTTAATCAGGACAGAAGTATTCGTGAAAAGATCACGCTATTCTGGGCCGATCATTTCGGTACTGAAACCTATACCATTAATCTCGGACATTTTATTTACAGGCATAATAATTTACTGCGTACCGGCGGATTGGGTAATTTCAAAACGCTTGTAAAAAATGTAACTACTGATCCGGGTATGCTGATCTATCTGAACGGGTTCCTGAATTCTGCTTCTGCGCCCGATGAAAACTATGCGCGCGAATTAATGGAATTGTTCACCCTGGGCAAGGGTCCTACGGTAGCCTATACTGAAGATGATGTGCGCAAGGCAGCAAGAATATTAACAGGCTGGCGTATCAATCCAACAACCGCACTTACCACATTTGATCCTGCCAAACATGATTCCAATAATAAAACCTTTTCCAGTTATTTTGGCGGCGCCACTATTACCGGACAGACAGGAGTAAATGGAGAACTTGAAACGGATGACCTGATCAATATGATCTTCTCTAAAGATGAAGTATCAAAATATATTTGTCGCTCCATTTACCGCTGGTTTGTCTATTACACCCTCGATGCAGCAGCGGAAGCCAATGTAATTGAGCCATTAGCTGCCATCTTCCGTACATCCAATTATGACATCAAACCGGTATTATCTGCCCTTTTCAAAAGTGAACACTTTTTTGATGTGCTTAACCAGGGTTGTATGATCAAGAGTCCGGTTGATCAGATAGTAGGTTGCATGCGTGAGTGGAAAGTAGCTTTTCCTCCAGTCGCTTCTGAATACCAGGATACCTATAATATGTGGGGCTACATCTCAGACTGGATGGGTACTATGGGACAGGATATTGGTGATCCGCCTAATGTATCCGGCTGGCCTGCCTATTACCAGGAACCCTCCTTCCATGAGATTTGGATCAACCATGATACTTTGCCCAAACGCAATCAATTTACCGATAGCATGATCATGAGTGGGTTTACACGGAATATGAAAAAGATCATCATCGATCCGATACCGTTTACTCTGGCGCTGCCCAATGCGGGTGATCCGAATGCCTTGTTAAGTGATACTCTTGCGGTTATTTACAGGGTGCCATTATCAGATACAGTAAAACAAAATCTCAAGCAATCCATTTTGCTGAGCGGACAAACACAGGATTATTACTGGACCAATGCATGGAATGCCTATGTGGCTGATCCAACAAATATGTCAACAGCGGCGATTATTACTAACCGCCTGAAGAGCCTGTACCAATATTTAATGAATCTGTCAGAATACCAATTATCCTAAAATTCGTTTATGCGCAGAAGATCATTCTTAAAAAATAGTATTCCTGCAGCGGCTATCCTTCCTGCCCTGGTGGATGGCTATACGGTGAAAGCATTTCATGCTCATTCTCCGTTGATGCAGGCGTTGATGAATCCTGCTATTGAGACGGACCATGTGCTTGTGATCATTCAGCTGAGTGGAGGTAATGATGGACTAAATATGGTGATCCCCATTTCAACCTATGGTGATTATTTTAATGCCAGGTCCAATGTAGCTATTGCCCAAAACAAGATCCTTAAACTGGATGGATATGCGAATACAGGATTGCACCCTGCAATGACAGGAATGCAGGCGTTATACAATCAGAAGAAACTGAATATCGTTCAGTCTGTAGGTTATCCGCAGCCCAACTTCTCACATTTTCGCGCAACTGATATCTGGATGAGTGGTTCAGATGCTGACCAGGTAGTAAATACCGGCTGGGCCGGACGTTATCTTAATACTGAGTATCCAAATTTCCCGGATGGTTATCCTAATACTACCATGCCTGATCCGCTGGCTATTCAGATCGGATCCATTGCATCACTGACCTTACAGGGGCCGGCCATCAATATGGGGATGAGTATTACCAATCCTACCAGCTTTTACAACCTTATCAATAATGTACTTGATCCGGCGCCAAATACGCCAATGGGTCATGAATTGACATATATTAGAACAATTGCCAATCAGACGAATGCTTTTGCGCAGCGAATAATTGCTGCAGCAATGGCAGTGCCTCAGCAGGGCGCCTATCCGCAAGACAACTCCCTTGCTGATCAGTTGAAGATCGTTGCGCGCCTTGTAAAAGGTGGATTGAAAACAAGGATATATATGGTTGGAATGGGTGGTTTTGATACTCACTCATCACAGGTTGAATCCGCTGATACGTCAATTGGTTTCCATGCTTCTCTTCTAAAAGAATTATCTGATGCTGTCAAAGCATTTATGGATGATTGTCAGTTCCTCGGAATCCAGGATAGAGTAATGGGATTGACTTTCTCGGAATTTGGTCGCCGTATCAAATCAAATTCCAGTATGGGAACTGATCACGGGGCTGCGGCTCCCATGTTTATCTTCGGTGCGAAAGCTGTACAGGGTGTTACAGGTACTAATCCAACAATTCCCGGTGGAGCATCGGTCAATGATAATATTCCTCACCAGTATGATTTCAGAAGTATTTATGCATCCATACTGGAACGCTGGTTCTGTGTGCCTCCGACCACACTGCAGACGATCCTTTTCAAAAACTTCCAGAGCCTGAATATAGTGGATAATAAAGCCTGCACTGGAGTAACGGATGATCCTAACCAGTCTGCAGGGGAACAACTCATCACCAATTATCCGAATCCATTTACTACTACCACAACTATTAAATTCAAGACAAAGGGTAAACATACCTTAATCCAGATCATTGATATGCTGGGCAGGGTTATTCAGACTCCCATAGACAAGGAATATACTCAGTCCGGTGAGTTTACAGTTGATTTTAATAGCGGTGCATTGCCTTCCGGAGTTTATTATGCGAGGTTGCAGAATGAACAAACACAGCAGGTAAGACCCATGTTGAAGGTGAGATAGAGGATGGTACGTGGGATTAATGAAATATTGCTGCATTTTTTCCTACCTTGCAGTTTCAATGAAAAGGCCTTCCCTGATATTGCGCCTGAGCGCATTCTTATTGCTCGCTGTCTTTTCGCAGAAGATGGCTGGAGGCCTGCTGGTGCACAATCTGCTCCATACTCAAACTTCAAAAACTTCCCAACCAGACGATAAGAATAAGGATATCAGCTATGCCTGTAGTTGCGTGGATGATTTTCTGATGCCTTTTGATGAGGTTACAGAACACGAATTTATACGCCAGTCGGCGTCTTTGATTTCTCAATACTCTTTCTATTCTTCAGAGATTTATCCTCATCGCACGTTTCATTTCTCCCGTCGCGGACCGCCCTCCATCAATTGCTGATTTATTTTTCTGATTGCATTGCAACAATCGTTTATTCCCTGCCATTTAATTATTCTGATCCGCAAGGCTAGCCTTAATTCATTGTTATGAAACGTAAACAACTGTTTTTTATATTCATTCATATTCTATTTTTTGGATCCACATACGCCCAGACCAAAATTACTTTTACTGGCAAGGTAACAGATGCAAAAAGTCATGAGCCACTTTCAGGCGCTTCTATTTATTTTCCTGATCTGCGAACAGGTGCAGCTACCAATGCGGAAGGTGCCTTTACTTTTCCGGCAATAGCTGGGGGAAAATATCTGGTTGAGGTCAGCCATTTGGGTTATTCCTCGCTGATAGAAACCATTGATCTGACAACAATTTCCCAGAAAGATTTTGAGTTGCAATCGTCTGTTATCGAAAATGAAGGTGTAACTGTAACCGGTGTGTCCACAGCTACCTCCACCAAACGAACTCCAATCCCGGTAACCCTTATTAAAAAAGAAGACCTGTTTAGGAATATTGCTACCAATCTCATCGATAATATTTCGCATGTGCCAGGAGTAGCACAGGTATCCACTGGGCCTGCCATTTCAAAACCCTTTATCCGGGGATTAGGATACAACCGCGTACTTGTAGTAAATGATGGTGTTCGGCAAGAGGGGCAACAATGGGGTGATGAGCATGGCATTGAGATCGACGAGCAGAATGTTTCCAAGATAGAGGTATTAAAAGGGCCTGCTTCCCTGATGTACGGTAGTGATGCGCTGGCTGGTGTCATAAATGTGATTTCCATTGTCCCGGCACAGGATGGCCAGGTGAAAGGAAATATTGCCAGTAGCTATTATACCAATAACCGGCAACGGAATTTTCATGCTGCTATTGATGGGAACCAGAAAGGATTTATCTGGGGATTGAATGGCTCTTATAAAGCGGCTGCCGATTATCGCAATAAATATGATGGCTATGTATTCAATTCCAAATTCAATGAAAAGGATTTCGGCGGATATATTGGCCTGAACAAAAACTGGGGATATTCCCATTTATATGTTACCCGGTTTGACCAGAAACTGGGACTGATAGAAGGAGAACGTGATCCTTTAACAGGAATGTTTACAAAAGAGATCGATAATGGTGGAGTGGTGGATGATGTCCTTGCATCGCATCAGGATTTTACCAGTTCCAATCCTTTTATTCCGCGGCAAAAAATACGGCATTTCAAAACCGCTACTGATAACAGCTTTCGTGTAGGCAAAGACAGGATAACCCTGGTGCTTGGTTACCAGCGTAACCTTCGGCAGGAGTTTGGCAATGTACTTGCCCCGGATGAAAAAAGCCTTTATTTCGATCTGGGAACATTCAATTACAACCTGCAGTATCATTTTGCAGAAAAGAATAACTGGAAAACAACTATCGGTGTAAATGGAATGGAGCAGTCCAGTAAAAATAAAGGAGATGAGCAATTGATCCCGGAATATTCTTTCCTTGATATCGGTGGATTTGTTTACACGCAAAAAAGGATTGACCCGATTACACTGAGCGGTGGTATAAGATTCGATAACAGATCTATTGATTCAAAACAGTTAATGGATGGAACAGATATCAAGTTTGAAGGCTTCCACAAAGATTTTTCCAATATATCCGGCAGTGCAGGACTGGCATGGGAAGCCAGTAAAGTAGTGACCTTGAAATTGAATCTTGCCAGGGGTTTCAGGGCGCCGGGAATCCCTGAGTTGGCCAGTAATGGCGCTCATGAAGGAACAAATCGTTATGAATATGGAGAGCAATCATTAAGATCAGAAACCAGTTTTCAGACAGACGCAGGAATTGAAGTTGCAGGCGAGCATGTTTCCATAAATGCCAATATTTTTTATAACCCTATCCGGAATTTTATATACTACCGGAAGCTTACAGCTGTTGCTGGAGGCGATTCAATTATTACTGACGGTATTAATCAGTTCTTCGCCTTCCGTTTTGGGCAGGATAATGCACGCCTGTATGGGGCGGAAATGAATGTTGATATTCATCCTCATCCACTGGATTGGCTGCATATTGAGAATACCTTTTCATGGGTGAGGGGAGAACTAAGCAGTGAACAGGGTGGTAGTAAAAACCTTCCGTTCATTCCTGCTGCCAGATTGATCAATGAAATAAAAGTCGATCTGCTAAAGAAGGCAAAACTGTTTCGCAATTTGTTCATAAGGGCTGAGCTGGAAAATACATTTGCCCAAAATCATCCATTTACGGGTTATAATACGGAAACAAAGACCCCGGGTTATAGTCTTTTCAATATGGGTATTGGCACTGAGATAAGGGGTAAGAAGAAAACGCTGGCTACATTATTAATTGGTGCCAATAATATTACCGATGTAGCTTACCAGAATCATTTAAGCCGACTTAAATATGCGCCTGAAAATCCGGTAACCGGCCGGATTGGAGTGTTTAATATGGGTCGGAATTTTTCGATCAAGCTAAATGTTCCGATTGAGTTTTGAAAGGACTGATCAGGGTGTGGGGGAAGGAATGCTACCTCACACCCGAATCCGTACATTTGAAGGATGGAAATTACCTTCAACACGCCCGCATTATTGTTTCCTGCCATCAGCCTTTTATTACTGGCCTATACTAACCGGTACCTTGCCCTGGCCAACCTTATCAGGAAATTACACGATGAATACATGAGGGGTGAGAAAAACCATCTTTTGGTGAAGCAGATCAGAATATTGCGGGTCAGGATAAACCTGGTCAGGCAGATGCAGGGCCTGGGTGTACTGAGTTTCCTGTGTTGCGTGATCACAATGTATGGGGTTTATCAGGAGTGGCACCTGTTGGTTAAATATGTTTTCGCGATTAGCCTGTTAAGCCTGCTGGTGTCCCTGATCCTGTCAATTTTTGAAATATCACAGAGTACAAAGGCGCTGGAATGGGAGCTAAGTGATATGGAGGAACTGGAAAAGTCCAATTTTTTTACTGATCTGTGGGGAAAAGGAAAACAGGAAAAGGAAAAAGAAAAGTGACATCTATCTAATTTTATAGCATGAAGTGGTGCGGTGGAATATTGTGTATTGCGCTAATGAGTCTTCTTTTTACTCATTGCTCAAGCGGTGGTTATGGCCAGGAAACTGATCCCAACCATGTTTTGGATTTTAGCGATAGTACTTTTCCTGTAATTGAAATAACTACTCCAACGGCTGATCAGGAAATCCAATCGGGAACTAATATCAGCATTACGGGGAAAATAACAGATAATAGTCTTTACCAGGGGAATATCAGTATTAAGGATGAAGCAACAGGTAACAAAGTAAAAGAACAGCAGTATGAAATCCATGGATTGTCTTCCTATAATTATTCCCTTAACTGGTCTCCTTCAGTTACAAAAATCACCAGCTATATAATTACAGTAGCATTTGAAGATCATGGGTTCAACGAGACCGCCAAATCTGTGAAGGTGAAAGTAAATCCCTGAACAATGAGCTTAAATTGAATTCTTAAGCCGGAGTACACGCTGCCAGCTCCCTCCATTATATACTTCCCTGAGGCCATACTGCTGGAGAATTCTCCGGGCTGTTGCACTTTCGGAACCATTGCCACAAAATATCACAGGTTTTCCCAATCGCTTGATGTAAGCTGCATTTTTTGTGATCTGCTCAATAGGAATATTTAATGAGCCGGGTACTTTTCCCTGGTCAAATTGATAAGGAGGCCTTACATCAATGATAACAGCATCCTGCATAAGCGCCTCTCTCAAATTGTTGGCTCCTGCAAATAAAAATGAAAATAGGCCCATGGTGTTATGCGGTGACCAATTTGTTTTTTCTTTCGCCTATTTGCTGACGCCACATGGCATAATACAATCCTTTTTCCTCAAGTAATCTTTCGTGATTTCCAGTTTCTACAACATCTCCTTTTTCCAGGACATAGATCCGGTCCGCATGCATTACCGTTGAAAGACGATGGGCGATCAGAATGGTAATCTGGTTCCCTTCCAATGAATGCTCCGGATGGTGTCTGAGATTTCTTCTTCTGTCAGTGAGTCCAAAGCTGAAGTGGCCTCATCAAACAATAATAATTTAGGTTTACGCAGTAGAGCACGCGCAATGGAAATACGCTGTTTTTCTCCTCCTGATAATTTCAGACCACCTTCACCGATAGTTGTATCCAATCCTTTCTCGGCCCTTGCCAGCAGATTTTGGCAGCTGGCTTTTTGCAATACATCCTCGACTTCGGCATCTGTGGCGGTTGGATTTACGAAGGTCAGATTTTCACGAATTGTTCCGGAAAACAGCTGAGTGTCCTGCGTTACAAATCCAATCTGGTTACGAAGATCTTCAAAATCGATATTATTTTCATCAATGCCATTGTAAAGGATCTTTCCAACCTGTGGACGGTAAAGTCCAACAAGCAATTTCATCAAGGTTGTTTTTCCAGAACCGGAAGGCCCAACAAATGCAATGGTTTCTCCTTTACGAACTGTGAAGCTGATATTTTCAATAGCTCGTTGTTGTGCTGTACGATGTTTGAACCCTACATGATTAAATTCCAGTGTTTTTATTTCACCCAGGTGACTGGGGTTAGCTGGTTTTGCCTCAGGCTCTTTTACCATCAATGTCTGGAAATTCTCTAATGAAGCCTGTGCCTCGCGATAAGATAAAATGATATTGCCAATCTCCTGGAGCGGACCAAAAACGAAGAAGGAGAATATCTGCATGGTTACAATTTCTCCCGGACGTAATTGCCCGTTAAACACCAGCAACATTAACAGGAAAAGAATAATCTGGCGTAAAGTATTTACAAAAGTTCCCTGCACAAAGCTGACGCTTCGGATGCGTTTGACTTTCGTTAATTCAAGTCCAAGAATCTTGAACGTGTTTTTGTTTAGGCGGCTTACCTCCTGTTTGGTCAGTCCAAGACTTTTTACCAGTTCAATATTTCGTAGTGATTCAGTAGTGGCGCCTGCCAATGCCGTTGTTTGAGAAACAATATTTCGCTGAATGGTCTTTACTTTTTTGCTGAGCAGGTTGGAGATAATGGTGAGCAGGAAGATTCCTCCAAAATAAACAAGGGGTAGTCGCCAGTCAATTGCTGAAGCATAAACTGCCACGAAAATAATTCCTACGAGTACAGGAAACAGCACATTGATAAAAGTGCTGATGAATTTTTCAGTATCAATTCTTACTTTCTGGAGTATGCCGAGTGTTTCCCCGCTTCTGGCATCCTCAAATTCATGGTA
>Ga0136846_1240054_pt1 | contig 14700 bp, 14 predicted proteins | sample HopSoiMetagenom2_FD_96841 | JGI IMG/M metagenome (GOLD analysis project Ga0136846, IMG submission 96841) | Grasslands soil microbial communities from Hopland, California, USA - 2 Assembly 2016 (version 4) | ecosystem: Environmental > Terrestrial > Soil > Grasslands | place: USA: Hopland...
CGTCTATGTCCGATTTCACGGGCCCGTTCGTTACAGCGGCCGATACACCGATTCCGTCCTGGACACGTGGGCAGTGTGGCTGGCCGGCCAGGTGCGGGCGGGCCGTGACGTGTTCGCCTATTTCAACAACGACGCGCACGGCGATGCCCCGCGGGACGCGGTGCGGCTGCGCGAGGCGCTGTGGTCGTACCTCGAACCGCGGCGTGGCCTGCCAGACCATCAGCGGCGCGGGCGACCGGCTCACGGAGCCAGCACGGTCGCACAGTAACGCCCGTGCGAGCTGTAATTCGCCGCCACACGCGCGGCGATTGCTGCCGCATGGCTCTCGTCCGCAAGGCCTACGATCGCGCCGCCGAATCCGCCGCCGGTCATCCGGGCCCCGAACACGCCGGCTTCCGACTGCGTCTGGCCGACGAGCCGATCGACGTCCGGCGTGGAGACTTCGAAATCGACGCGCAGGGATTCGTGCGACGCGTTCATCAGGGCGCCGAATTCAGCGGCACGGCGCTGACGGAGCGCCTCAGTCGCCTCGAGGACGCGCTGATTTTCGGTGATGACATGCCGCGCACGCTTGCGCAGCGGATTCGGCAGGGTGGAAATCTCGAGTTGGCGCAGCGTCGCGTCTCTGAGGCTGGCGACACCGAGCTGCCGGGCGGCCGTATCGCATTCCTGCCGCCTGACGCGGTACTCTCCGGCCGCGTGCCCGTGGGGCACTCCCGAGTCGATGATCAGCAATGCGGTCGCCGCCGGCAGGGGAAAGCTCTCGCGCTCCAGGGAACGCGTGTCGATGAAGAGAGCGCTGTGGGGCGATCCAAGGCTGACCGCCATCTGATCCATCACGCCGACAGGCACGCCGACGAATTCCGTTTCCGCGCGGTGCGCCAGTCGGGCAATGGCTGACGCGTCGAGGCCGAGCCCGAAAAGCCCGTTCAATGCCCTCAGCATGGCCACTTCGAGCGATGCACTCGACGAGAGGCCGCTGCCGAGCGGCACCGTCGACGTAATCGTCGCGTCGAAACCACCGAGCGTGCTTACCGCGTCACGCAGGACAGCGGTGACGCCGCGAACATAGTCCGCCCATCCGTCGGCCTTGCGTTCACCTCCGAGTTCGTACTCCACCTCAGACTGCGCGGCGTCGACGTTCGCACTCCACAGACGGGCACGTCGATCGTCGCGACGCGCCATCAACACCCTGGTGTCCTGCGTCGTGATCATGGGCAGCACGAAGCCGCCGTTGTAGTCGGTGTGTTCGCCGATGAGATTGACGCGGCCAGGCGCGCGTGCGCTCGTGGCCGGTTCGCGCCCGAACCGCTCGACAAATGCCGCACGATGCTGCTCGTCAGTCAATGGACACCGCGACGGCGCGCAGTTCGGCGGCCTTGTCATCCGGATCGGTATCTGCGGTGAACACACCGGCGCCCACTTCGCTGCCGGCAAGGTATTTCAACCGATCGCGCATCCGGTACGCCGGGTAGAACTCGATGTGTACATGCGCCTCGGGATGCGGCGAGCCGTCCGTCGGCGCCTGATGCACGGCCATGACGTACGGAAACGGACGGCGCCAGAGCTGGTCGTACTTGAGCAGGACTGTCTTGAGTGCCCGCGCGAAATCCGCCCGCGCGACGTTGTCAAAGCTCGCCATCGACGGATGCGCGACGCGCGTCGTAATCCAGACCTCGTACGGATAGCGGGCGACGACGGGCACAAACGCCACCGCGTACGCGCCTTCGTACAACATGCGTGAGCCGTGCGCGATTTCCTCGGCGACCATGTGCTCCAGCAGTCCGCGGCCGTGACGATCGAAATAGGTGCGCTGGTTGGCGAGTTCTGCGGCCGGGATTGGCGGAACGAACGGGTAGGCGTAAATCTGACCATGCGGATGGGACAGCGTGACGCCGACTTCCACTCCTCGGTTCTCGAACGGGAACACGTACTGGACGTCGTCCAGGGCCCCCAGCATCCGGTAGCGTTCGGCCCACACCTCGAGGATGAGTTCCAGGTGCCAGAGGGGAAGGCTTCCAAGTGAGGACGCGGGATCCTGCGTGAACACGACGACTTCGCAGCGGCCTCGGCCCGCACGCGTGGGCACGGAAAGCGTCGGCAGATCGTGGGCCAGCGACGTGAGCGTCGGGAACAGGTTTTCGAAGACGGCGACGTCATAGGCTCCCGCGGGTAGCTCCGTCGGCTTCGACGCGTCGGTCGTCGGCGCCAGCGGGTTGTACTCGGCGGGCGGCAGGAACGTACGGTTCTGCCTGTGCGCGGCGTACGCCACCCATTCGCCCCGCAGCGGATGCCAGCGCAGGTGGGCGTTAGGGGCGTACGAATCGCCGCCAGGGGAGAGCGCGGGTCCTTCGACGCTGAGGTGATCACGCGCGTACAGGAACAGCTCACGGCCGTCCGGCTTGACCATCGAGCGGATGATCATTACTCCGGTCCGGTGAGGCCGACGGCCTCGAGCGGTTCAATCGGCGGCCGCTCACGGCGCGGGCCGCGCGTCGCATCGCGGACAAGTGCGGGCGCGAACTTAGGCGTGCGATCGGCGTAGAGCAACCCGTTGGCTTCCTGATACGTGTCGCTGAATTGCGTATAACAGAACCCCGACAGCAGGCTCAGCGAGCGCACGACGCCGAGAAGCCTCGAGTACTGACGCGCGAGCTCCGCCGGCGTTTCGCAGCGCGAGTACCCCCATGTGTCGGGCATCGACGGGCACGCGATGCCCCCGAACTCCGAGAGCACGATGGGCTGGTCGGGCGCGTCCTGCTCGCCGACGAGCAGAACGCGGCCGCCGGGCCGCTCACGGCGGAAAAGGCGCGGCAGCGATTCATTCGCGTGATACCGCTGTGCGATGCGATCGGTGTCGGCGTCGTAGTCGTGGATGCCGATGATGTCGGTCGCCACGCTTTCCCATCCGTCGTTGCCGACGACAGGGCGCGTGGGATCGAGCGTGTGGGTCAGGTGAAAGAGCGCTTCCACGTAATGCCGCTCGCGCGCGCTGTCTGGCAGATTCGGGGCTCCCCAGGACTCGTTGAACGGTACCCAGGTCACGATGCAGGGATGGCTGTAATCGCGGTCGATGACGTCGATCCATTCGCGGACCACGCGTTCGATCGAGCGCCGAGTAAACCGGTAGGCACTCGGCATCTCGCTCCAGACGATCAGCCCCAGGCGATCCGCCCAATACAGGTAGCGGGGATCTTCGACCTTCTGGTGTTTGCGCACGCCGTTGAACCCCAGGTCCCGCGCCAGCTCCACGTCTCGCCTGAGTGCCCCATCGTCGGGCGCTGTCAGGCCGCCGTCCGGCCAGTAGCCTTGATCCAGCACCAGCCGCATGTAATAGGGGCGGCCGTTCAGGATGAAGCGATCGCGTTGTGTCGAGACCGAGCGCAGCGCCGTGTAGCTGGCGACGGCGTCGATGACCGATCCGTCCGCGGATTGGAGTTCGAGCGTGGCATCGATGAGGCTCGGAGACTCCGGGCTCCACAGCAGTTCATTGCGGAAGTCGTCGATCCCGGGGTCCGAGAGCGCGATGCGCCGGTGGACTTCGCTGCTCGTCACCGAATACGTATCGTCGGCGATGATCAGGTCGCGGAACGACAGGCGCGCATGCAGCCGCAATTGGTTGGCCTCGCCCCGCACGCCGACTTCGAGACCGAGCTCCCATCGCTCGAGATTGGGCGTCCATCGCAGCCAATCGATGAACGTCGACGGGAGAATTTCGTACCAGACCGTTTGCCAGATCCCGGTCGTGCGCGCATACCAGATCGAATGCGGGTGGAGCTGCCAATCCTGCTTGCCGCGGGCCTGCGTCAGATCCGACGGGTCGTCGTACGCGCGTACGACGACCTCCTGATCGGGGCCCTCGACCAGCAGCGAGGTGATATCGAAGGAAAACGGCGTGTAGCCGCCCTCGTGGTGTCCCGCCTTGATCCCGTTGACCCACACGGCCGTCTCGTAGTCGACCGCGCCGAAATGCAGCACCACCCGCTGCCCGGTCGCGAGGGGCGGCAGCGCGAAGCTCCGGCGGTACCAGCACGCCTTGAAGAATCCGATCAGCCGGATTCCGCTGGCCGGCGCCTCGGGCGCGAAAGGTACTGCGATGTGTTCGCTCCACGAGACCTCCGCCGGCGAGCTCCACTTTGCGGCGACATCGAAGGCGAAATCCCAGGTGCCGTTGAGCGATTGCCAGGCCGCACGGCGCAGCTGCGGCCGGGGATATCCCCTGCCGCCCTGCGCGCTGTCGTCGAAGCGCATGTGTGTTTCCGCTTTGCAAAAACCCAACCCACCGCGGCATTTAGCTTGCTGTGATTTTGTTGGGGACGCGATCGTCCGCGAAACATGCCGCCGCCAGCGCGCAGCGTGCACAAAATGCGGACACGGCAGGCGTCGATCAATACAGGGGAGTCCAGTGAGCCGCTACGAATTCGATCCCACCACGCACGAACCTTTTGCACAGGAGCCGCTCGCGTCGGGTATGGCGAGCCGGAGTGTGCCCCGCACGGGGAAGGACCGCCGCCGGGCGGCGACAGCCCAGCTGGAACGGACGTCTACGTTCCGTCGTTCACGCGACGGCGCTACGCCCGTGCTTGAAGACGCAGCGCCCGCAGCTGAGCAATCGCTTCCGAACTAGCGCTACTTCGGCGTGACGCGGAAGAGGGCGCCGGGGTTGGCGTCCTCGAGCATCCATACCGCACCGTCGGGGCCGACCGCCACGTCGCGGATGCGGTGGCTCACGCTCCAGCGTTCCGCGGGCTTCGCGCCGCCTTTACCGTCGAAGGTGACGTGATTCAGCGTCTGGCTTCCCATGCCGCCGATGAGGGCCGAACCTTCCCACTGCGGGAACATCGAGCCCTTGTAGAAGACGATGTTGCCGGGCGCGATGACAGGCGTCCAGTAGATCACCGGCTTGGTCAAATCAGGCCGCGTGTCCGGACTCGGAATCGGCACCCCGTTGTAGTTCTGGCTGTACGAGACCAGCGGCCAGCCGTAGTTTTTCCCCTTCTCGATCAGATTCAGCTCGTCGCCGCCGCGCGGGCCGTGCTCGATCTCCCACAATTCACCACTCGGCGAAAACGCCAGTCCGTAGGGCGTGCGGACGCCGCTCGCCCAGGTTTCAGCGGGCGTCAGGTTCGGACCGTGAAAGGTGTAGGTGCTCACGACCTTTGCCGTCTTGGCGGCTTCGGTGTCGCTCGGCGGATCGATCAGAGTGACCGTGGCCGCGCCGGTCTTGCCGTAGTTGGGATTGCCGGGCGCCGGTTTGCCGTCGAGCGTCAGGTGCAGGATCTTGCCGACCGGCTGGTCCGGATCCTGGGCAGGGGTGAAGCGCTGGCGATCGCCGACGGTCAGGAACAGAGACTGGCCGTCCGGCGCGAAGGCTACCGCCGCGCCTTCCTGACCTCCCTTGCCCCGTGGCAGCTGGCGCCATAGCACCTCGAAATTTTCGAGTCTGGCCGAGGTGGCCGTGACGTTCAACTTCGCGCGAGCGAGCGCAAGGCCGCCGCCGTAGTCACCCGGCTCCGCGTAAGTCAGATAGATGCTCTGGTCCGAGGCGTAATGCGGCGAGATGAACACGCCGAGCATGCCGTTCTGACCCTGCCAATAGACGGGCGGCGTATTGACCACCGGCGCGATCTTCTGTCCCTGGGCGGACACCAGCCAGACGGGGCCGACTTTTTCGGTGATCAGCATCCGGCCGTCCGGCAGGAAGGCGATCCGCCAGGGAAGTTCGAAGGTGGCGGCCGGGGTCATCGTGAAGGGCAGGGCGGGTTCGGGCTTCTGTTCGCCCGAGTTGACCTGCGCCCCGACGGCCGCAGACGCCAGCATGAATAACAACGCCGTTTTCGCCACACTCATCGCCGTTCTCCTGTAATTTTCTCTCGGTCGGTGCATGCCTCTGCCACTTGCTGACCGATCCGTCGACCGCAACGATCGGCTGGCCGGCCTCTCGCGCCTACCGCGCTCCGGTAGAGGTTATTCAGAATACGTTATTCACGTACAACGTGCCATCGGCCATCTCGTCCTTCGGCGTTCGGGCCGGCACGACGACGGTCGGATTCACGTTGGCGGCTTGCTAAACTGCTGCGAGCGAGCGCCGTGACGTGCCGCCAGCCAGCCGCATCGCACCGGCGAACATTGGGGAGGAGCCGTTCCATGACCGACAACCAAATCCAGGCCAGGGCCATCATTGCCGCGGCGTTGATCCAGAGTCGAGCGATCGACCCGGAGGCGATGGCTTCGCTCAACAAGGACATCAGCGGCCACAAGCTGGCGCATTTGCGCGAGCTGACCGATCGAATCTACAGCGTCCTCTCCGCGGATACGGCGGCGTGACGCTCAGAAATCAACCCGGCTGGCCGGTTGTCAGGGAACGATGTGGAAGCCCGTCGGCGGCGGCGGAACGGGGATGGACACGGGCGGGTAGAGAGCTTCCACGCCTGCGATGTCATCCGGGTCCAACGTGCGATTGCCCATCGCGCACGCCGACACGGACGGAAACATGGTCGCGCTCGTCACCGCCGAATGGCCAAGCCCGAGAAAGTGGCCGAACTCGTGCGCGGCGATGTCCTCGATATAGAAGCCGTTGGAACATCCAGTCGACCCCGTGAAAAACTGGAAGCCACCGTCCCAGAACACGATGTCGGCGTCGACGATGCGGGATCCGTTCGACCACCAGTAGGTGGTGGCGATCGCCGAGCCGCTTGACGCGTTGCGGAACATCACGACGTTCACGCCGTCGTTCGTATTCGTCGTCACCGTGCTGGTTCCGGCATACTGAAAATGGAACGATGCGCTGGTCTGCGTGCTCCACGCGCCCGCGCCCGCGGCGAGCGCCGGCGGAATCACCGCGTCGGGCAGGTCCATGTTCGTCGTGTTGACACTGTAAAACACCGGACCTGGCGCCCACGTGGGACCACTCAACACGTATCCGCTGGTCTCACGCGTTCCGGCGACGACCATCGCCAGGGTGGCCGCGAGCGCACAGCAACAGATAGACAGCCGCGTCTGCTTCACGATCATTGCTGCGCTCGCGCTGCCGCGACGGTGCGGCGGATCTCATCAAGGGTCAGGCTGCTGTTCGGCACGCGACTCGTCCGATCGAGCTTCAGCGCTCCTTGTCCTCGCAGGTGCGGCACCAGCGCGCCCCGCCGGCTGCGTGCAAGATAGAACACCGCTCGATCTCCAGGGGCGAACGATTGCTCATCCGAGACGTGAAGCGTCAGGGTTCCGATCGTCCCGCCTTCGACCTCGACGTCGACCGTCGGCTGCGTGTCGCCCTTGAGCGTCTCATCCACGGCCACGTGGACGACGGACATGATGAGGCGATCGCCGAAATCGTTGACGCGCCACTCCGGAGTGACCGAAATGACGCGGCCGAGAACGATGCGATCCGCGCCGCGTGCACGCTCAACGAGTGGAACCGGAGGTCCTTCCTGTGCGGCCGCCAGCGTTGCACACGCCACTCAGAGGGTCGCGGCGATGGCGAGGCAGCCGATCCGCAGGCGTGGAAACGCCGTGAAATGCATCAGGGTCAACTCCGAAGAACGCTCAAGAACGACACCGCAGCTTTCCGTGATCGTCAGATCGGTCGAACCCCTTGCAACGTAAATACTTGAGGTTGCGACCGAGACAGGCTGCAGTGCCCGAGTGGGTGTATAGATTATCAAAAATGAAATCGAAATAACGGTACCGCACGGTTACTGCTTTAGTCGTTCGCGACCTCCGCTGTACAACGGCGACATCGTTGGATCCGGCACGACGGCTGATGGGACGCTTCATGCATTCCGCCGGACGCGTAGCAGAGGGCTCGAGGACGGAGGGGACGATCGGACGTATGCGGTCGTCGTGAGCTGCACGAACTATTTCGGGAAATCAGCGACGCGGTTCACACTCGTCCGCGTTCCGCGCCGGTAGGGTGGCCTGATCCCACAGGCAGCGCGACGAAGCGTCAGTATCTACCGTGTCAGATCGTTGATCGTGCACGCGGGGTCTGCTCTAGACTATCCGGCGTATGCCTACAGTCGCCAATGCCTTGCTTGTACGGGTGCTCGTCGCGGCAGGCCTGGCCGCCGCCATCGGCGTCGAGCGGGAGTTCCACCAGAAACCGGCCGGTCTTCGCACCAACATGCTGATCGGGATGGGATCTGCGCTATTCATGATCCTGTCAATCGAGACGACGCGCAGCTTTGGAGGAGCAGCCGATCGCATTGCGGCCCAAATCGTGACGGGCATCGGCTTTCTTGGAGCCGGCGCGATCATGCGCAGCGGACACAACGTCCACGGCATGACGACGGCGGCGACGATCTGGGTCAATGCGGCGATCGGGATGGCGGCCGGCGCCGGGGCGTTCGGATTGGCGCTGGGGGTGACGGTGGTGACACTGATCGTGCTGGCGGTGCTGCCGCCCATTGAGGAATTCTTTGAGCGCCGGGCCCGCAGTTTCCTTCACGCCGAGTCGGCGGCGAACCCGAAGCATCCTCACTAGCCAGCTCGGTCCGTTACTCGTCCAGGGACAGCAGGCTGCGCACCATCACCAGGTGAAGCGGACGGTTGGCATAGTCGCGTACGCCGATGACGTCCTGGCTCTCGTCGACCGAGAGCTGCGCCGCCTCCGACAGCTTCCCTTCGCCTTCGCCGTTCGCGCCAACGTGCAGCTCCACAAACATGAACGAATCGGCCAGACTCGATCGACCAACCGGCGGATTGACGAGAGCCATGGGTTCGTCAGTGGCTACAAACACGCGCCGGTGCCCACCAGGATCGACGACTTGCCAGGCGTAGCGGATGCTGATGTCACGGCCGTCGACGGCGACGATCGAACCAACCGGCGTGAAGGTGCAGAGCTGGTCTAGAAAATCAACCCAGCCCCTCTCACGCAATGCGGTTTCGAGCTTGCGGTGTTCTACGTCAGTCGACCAGCGCCCAATCACTATGTCGATGGTTCGGAACGCAAGGCGCGCCGGGCTCGCGGCAATCGCGACCCTGGCCGTGAAGTGTTCGGCCGGCTCCGGCCGCGGCGAGGCTGCGGCACCTCCAACCAGGGCCGCCACGACGAGCGCGCTCAACGCAGCCCTGTAAGTCGTCATGTGATGCCTCCTTGCCATTGAAGGAGCAACAGATGTGCCACTGAACGCGGGCGGAATACTCGAATAAGGCAGCATCACCCGGAGCAGGTGGACGGCCATCATCCTTACCGGGCGCGTCAGCGGGGAAAACCCGCGCACGCTGGTGACTTTTGCGCGTCGGTCGGTCTGGGTGGCTTTGCCTAGCGGCGTGGCTTACGTAGAACTGCTAACCGGCAAAATACCCGTTTCGTGCTTTCACGGTCGTCGAAGGACGCTTGACGCGGACGTCGAGCCGCCGCCATTCCCGGCCGCTGGCTGCTTCGATCGCGAGCACGTATTGCAGGCGGAGCCCGTCGACCAGGCCCGACGCGGCGACCACGGTCTCGAGGAACGTGCTCGCGAAGACGAACTGTCCACCCGTCCATTCCGCCAGATCGCGGAGGTCGGCCGCATCGGAGGGCGTCGCGCGCCCGGCGGCCTCCAGCATCAGCCGCTGATCGAGCGACGGCACGGTGGCGACCACGAACACGGGGACGTCGATCGAACTTGCCAGTCCTGATACCTCGGGCGCCTTCATCGCGCTGCTCGTATCGATGCCGTCGGTGAGGACCATGATGGCCTTATGCGTACCGGATCGGGCCGCCAGTTTCCGCGCCGCCGCCGCGGTCGCATCGAAGAGAGACGTCGTGCCGAAGGGCTCGAACTCGTTCAGTGCGCCTGTCAGCGACGCGAGGTCGCGCGTGAAATCCCGGCGCTGGTGAAGCGATTTATCGAACGTGAACAGCGCGACTTCGTCCTGGCCCTGGTGCAGCTGCGTCAGAATCGACGCGTACGCCTGGCGCGCCATAGGGATTTTGGCACCCATCCGCATGCTGCCGCTCATGTCGACCAGAATCGCGAGGCTGAGGGGCGACTGGTTGTCGGATCGGAGCGACAGGATGGGCCGCACCTGCCCGTTGTCCCTGACTTCGAAATCGGTGGAGGTGAGGCCGCTCACCACTCGGCCTCGACCATCGCGCACGGATGCCTGGATCGTCACCACGTCGACGGTGCTTCGAAAGGTTTGCTGCGGCGCCAGAGGACTGTCCTGAGCCCTCGGCGAAACAACCCCCAGGCCGCCGACGACACATGTGGCGATGACAAGTCGAAAGAGCCTGGTGTTCATCTGTACGCTCTATCAGAATCTATCGGGACGAAAGACGCCCGCAGTAGTTCACGGCTGCAAGTTATTGAAGGAACTACTCAATGCTAGCACGTCGCTTGCGGGACTGACCGATGAGCTTGATGGGCAGCGGCGCGGGCACGCCTGACCCCCGGCAGGACTCAATCGCGATCGCCGACTATCTGGCGAGGCGCAGGTCTTTCAGCCGGCGGTGACACTGATAGCAGCTCTTGACGAGTGTACCGTAGCCAGCCGCGGCCGCGTCGAGATCGCGTTGTTTGGCCGCGGCATCGAGCGCCGCGACGGCTTTCAGAAAATCATCGACCTGGACGCTCAGCTCACGGGTCTTCAGCTCCGACCAGCGCGGCGACTGCGCAATGCGCGACAGCGCGCCCGCTTCGCGGCCGAGCAGGTCGTAGTTGCTCGTGGTCAGCGCTTCGAGGACCTTCTGCGTGTGCGTGAGCTTTTCACGCATCATCGGTGCGGTTCGTGCGGTCTGGGCCGGCGCCGCGCCGGCGCAGAGGATCACGATTGCGACGGCGATCATGCCGCGGCCGATCTTCATTCCGCCTCCTTGCGAAGTGTCTGCCACGTCGCGTTCATATTCTTGTCCTCGTCCCGTCTAGAGTACCCGAAGATTCAGATGCTCGCGTCGACGCCGACGGGCGTCAGGGGCTTCGGTCGCCTCGGTCAGGCCACGATGCGACCGGAGACGGCGTCCCGGCTCTCGTCCAGAAACGCGAGGATTCGCGCACCCACAATTCGATGCTGGCTGACACACATTTCGTGGCTCGACCGCGGCACGAGTTCGCCCTCGAACTCGGGAATGAGACGTCGGGCGCGTTCCAGGGCTCTTGCCGGATCGCTGATCACTTCCTGGTCGCCGATGAGCACCAGCGTCGGCACGGCCACTGCACGCAGGTCATCGTCCGGGACGACCGTGGGCTCGATGTGAGCCGTTTCGATCGGCATTCGAAAATGCTTCAGCCCGAGATAAATCAACTCGAGCATGTTCGCGTACGCGCGATCGGCGAATCCGAGCCAGCGGAAGAACCGGTTCACGGTGAGGCGTGTGGGCAGAAACATCATCAGCATTCCGCGTATGGTGAACTGGCTGACCATCGGCAGCAGTCCGCCGGGCGAGAGCAGAACGAGCTTCCGAAGCCGATGCGGTGCGGCGATCGCGTAATTGAGAGCCACCCAGCCGCCGAAGGACATGCCTATGAGAAAAACGCGATCAAGCTGCAGCGCATCCAGAATCGCCGTCAGCCATGACACGAAATCCGCCGCACTGCCTATTGGCTCGTCCGGAATGCTCCTGCCGGGTTGACCCATGACGTCGACCGCGTAAACCCGATGCTCCTTGCTGAGCGCGGCGATGTTGGACGACCACATTGTTGCTGTGGCCATGTACCCGTGTAAGAGCACGATCGGCGGCGCCGCCTCCGGCCCACTGGCGATCACGTGCGTCGTTCCAAACCGGCCCGGAATGTCGATCTCTTCGTAGGACACAGGCCACGACTTCATCGCGGCGTCGTACGCCGCGAGGTACCGGGTCGCGCCCGCAGGTGTTCTGAACGCCGTGCGTGGCGGCATCGTCGTCTCCGCGCGCCTGGCGATCCCGAGTGTTGCTTCCGCTGCATGACGAAATGCGCCAGGCGTGTCGACAGACCGGTCAGGGGATGTGGACATCTTGAGACCTCACGAACGCTGACAAACGGACGCATGAAGCTTGCCCGCGCCCTGCGGGGCAATGCGACCGGCAATCGCGGAGCGGATACAAGCGATTGCGGAAATTTCCAACCGGAGTGCGGGATTTTTTGGCGGCGGCCGGCAGTGTGACGATGTCTTGACGCCTAGGGCCTCAGCTTGAGACCCGCGAGAACATGCCAGCCGCCGATGTGCACCTGCGCAGGCGAGGGGGCCATCCACCGCTCGATGTCGGCGACCGTCTGGGTAAACGTGATCTCCTCGGGGTTCAGAACGGAGGCGACGTGAACCGGCATGTCGACCGAGGCCCCGCCGAAATAGCGGGCTCCGAAGACCAAGGCCACATGCGTCGCGACGTGCACGTTCAGATCGCCGCCCAGGTTCACGGCGACCGCGCTGGTCGGACCGAGCGACATGGCGAGGTGATACTCGTTTTCGAAAAGCACCGAGTGACCGCCGAGATTGTATTGCGTGAACCCGCTCTGCTCCACGGTCCCGCTCAACTGCTGAATACTCAAGCCGCCGGAAAGCGTTGCGTCGATACGGCTCGACGTCCCCACGCGGAGGACGCCATTCACGCTGAAGATCGATTGCGTGATCGATCCCGTCGTGTCGGGCCAGGGGATCGACTTATTCACGGTCACCGGTATCGCCTGGTTGTCCGGCGGGACACGGCTGTTGTAATGCAGCGTCACGTCGTACGGCCCGTTCGTCCCTTCCACCTCTGGCGATCGGCGATCGAAGAGCAGCTGCAGACCGCCGTGGCGGGCGAAGAACAGGTTCGCTCCCGCCTCGAAGCCGGCATGGCTCTGACCGTCGAAGGTCACCGTCTGCGAGGCGTGGCTCGTATAGTCGCTGCCATCCAGGAGGAGCGGCGGGGAATAGGACGAGACGATGCTCCCGCTCGGTCCCGTCTGTCCAGCAGTGACGGCACCCCAGAATTCAACGCGCGGCTCCTTGGTCGGGCCGCTCGCTGACTGCGCGAACGACGCGCGCGAGATCGCACAGATCGCCAACGCAATTAGCGGCACACTCCAAGCACGGGAACGGCAGGCGCGCTCAAGGCGGCTGCGACACGCGCCGGAAGAAGTGCATGAGCTGCGCATGCTGATCCCGGGTCACGTGACCGCGCACGCGACGCAGGTGACTGCCGTTGGCACGGCCATCAGACGTGCGGCGCCGATGGGTTGGCCGCAGCGCGCACATACGCCGTAGCGTCCACCCTCGAGCCGCCCCAGCGCCTCACGGATTCGCCGGACTTCCCCGAGAGCCATCTCGTCCAGGCCTTCCAGGACTTCGTCGTTCTGCAATTCGATCGCGCGTTCCGGCCAGTCGCGATCGTGTGCCGACCGGAGATCGCCTTCGATTCTCCCGACGCGCGGCAACAGCTCGGCCAGCCGCTGCCGTAATTGCATCTTCACTGCATCGTCATTCGACATAATCACACCCGGCGTTCGTCGGTTGACCGGTTACCCGGCCGATGAAAGAGCAATACGTGCGCCAGGAGCCCTGGCGCCCGAATGGCCCGTTCAATCGCCGACTTGAGCCGATTCTTTGGTGGGGAATCCTGGATCGACGCGGGCCCATTCCCGCATACTCGTGCCGATTCCGGCAGCTCGGGAGCCAGTTCGCTGGCATGATCGTTGCCGGAATTCGCGTAAACGTGACGAGCGGACAGCATGGTGCGGCGGCACGCCGCAGCAGCCGTCTGCCGTTTCTGAAGGAGTTCGTCATGCCTCGCCGGGACGAAGCTGTCGCCGTCACATGAAATGGTGGCGGATGTCGCGTGGACCGGCCGGCGATCCCGCCGCGCCAGTCGTGCACAAGCAGTATTGGGCCGCCGACGCAGACACCCTGCTGCAGCAACTCGAATCGAACCGCGACGGCCTGTCCGCTGCGGATGCTGCGCGCCGGCTACGCCTGCACGGACGCAACGAGGTGCGAGCGCACCGGACCCTGACCCGCACGGGCGTGCTTCTTAACCAAATCCGCAACCCCCTGCTGCTGGTGCTCGTTTTCGCTGCATTGGCGTCGGCGATGACCGGCGAATGGGTTGACGCAGTGATCGTCGTGTCGATCGTCCTGGCCACTGTGGGGATCGGGTACACGCGCGAGTACCGCGCGGAGACGGCGGCGGCGGCGCTGCAGGCGCGCGTCCAGACACGTGCTCGCGTCCTCCGCGATGGTCGCGCGACCGAGCTGACGACGTCGGACGTCGTGCCAGGCGACGTCGTACTGCTGTCGGCGGGCAGTCTGGTACCCGCGGACGGCGTCATCCTCGACGCGGCCGACTTCTTCGTCAGCGAATCGGTGCTGACCGGCGAGAGTTTTCCGGTCGAAAAACGACCGGGCCCTGTCATCCCGACGGCCGGTTTGCGCGACCGGTCGAATTGTGTCTTTCTCGGGACCAACGTCCGCAGCGGCACAGCCCGCTGTGTGATCGTGGCGACCGGATTGAGCACGCAATTCGGCAGCATCGCCCAACGGTTGACGTTACGGCCGCCGGAAACAGAATTCGATCGGGGTCTCCGCCGGTTCGGCCGCCTGTTGACGAGTGCCATGCTGGTCATGGTCTTTCTCGTCTTCATCGTCCACGTGCTGAACGGGCGGCCGCCGATCGAGACATTGTTGTTTGCGATCGCGCTTGCGGTGGGGCTCAGCCCCGAGCTGCTGCCCGCCATTCTCAGTGTCAACCTGGCTCGAGGCTCGCAGATGATGGCGCGCCACGGTGTCCTGGTGCGGCACCTCACGGCGATCGAGAACCTTGGC
>Ga0136846_1242496_pt1 | contig 14699 bp, 15 predicted proteins | sample HopSoiMetagenom2_FD_96841 | JGI IMG/M metagenome (GOLD analysis project Ga0136846, IMG submission 96841) | Grasslands soil microbial communities from Hopland, California, USA - 2 Assembly 2016 (version 4) | ecosystem: Environmental > Terrestrial > Soil > Grasslands | place: USA: Hopland...
ACACCACCGTGATGAACGTGTCGATCTCGCAGGTGGTGAAGGACCTCGACACGTCCGTCACGGGACTCCAGCTGGCGATCACCGCCTACACGCTCGTGATGGCCGCGTTCATGCTCACCGGCGCCAAGCTGGGCGACATCTGGGGCAGGCGGCGCGCATTCGCTATCGGCCTGGGCGTCTACGGCGCCGGCTCGCTGATCACCGCTCTCAGCCCGAACATCACCGTGCTGCTGATCGGCTGGTCCGGCATCGAAGGTCTCGGTGCGGTGCTCGTGATCCCTGCCATCGCTGCCCTCACCGCCGGCAACTACGAGGGACGGGAACGGGCGCTCGCGTTCGCGCTGCTCGGGGGCATCGCCGGCGCGGGGGCGGCCGCCGGCCCGCTGATCGGCGGCTTCGTGACTACCGCCTTGAGCTGGCGCGTGGTGTTCGCGGCCGAGGCCGTGACCGTCGCCGGCCTCCTGCTGTTGGTACACAAGATCCGGGATCAACCTCACCAGGCCGGCGTGAAGATGGATCTGGTCGGCTCCGGACTGTCGGCGCTCGGCATGGCGCTGACCGTGTTCGGCATCCTCAAGATCAGCTCCTGGGGATTCCTCAGGCCCACCGGCGCGCTGACGGTGGGCGGCACCGAGATCACGCCTTTCGGGCTGTCGGTGGTGCCGTTCCTGATACTCGCCGGGCTGGTCGTCCTCGGCGTCTTCACGCGCTGGGAACTACGCGTGGAGGGGAAGGGGCGCACGCCGCTCCTGCGCGCCGACCTGCTCCGAATTCCGCAGATGCGGGCCGGCCTCTCCACGGTGCTCTCCCAGTACCTGATCCTGGCCGGCACCTTCTTCGTCCTGCCGCTCTACCTCCAGCTCGTGCTCGGCAAGGACGCGTTCCAGACGGGGCTCAAGATCCTGCCGATCTCGGTGGCGATGATGATCGCCGCCATCCTCGGCCCCCGCCTCGCCACGCGCATGTCGCCGCGCCGCGTGGTCCAGATCGGGATGGGCTTCCTGCTCGTGTCGATCCTCGGCCTGATGGCCTCGATCTCGCCGAGCCTCGCCTCGGTGGCGTTCGCCGTGTCGCTCGCGGGCTTCGGCGCCGGCATCGGTCTCGCCATCTCCCAGCTGGGGAACGTGGTGATGTCCTCGGTGCCGGAGTCGCGTTCGAGCGAAGCTGGTGGCGCGCAGGGCGTGGCGCAGAACCTTGGCCAGTCGCTTGGCACGGCGCTCATCGGAGCGGTTCTCCTCACCGGCTTGACCACGGGCTTTCATGACCGTGTGCAGTCCGATCCGGCGATCCCGCAACGGGTGCAGGAACAACTCGTCAGCGGGACCGAGGAGGGAATACAGATGGTCTCGAAGTCCCAGGCGGAGGCAGCCGTCAAGGAGGCCCGTCTCCCGCCCGCGCAGGCGGACGCTGCCGTCGCCGACTACAGCGACGCGCAGATCCAGGCTCTCAAGCAGGCCCTGTTCGTCGCGTCGAGCTTCGTCCTGGTCGGGCTCTGGTTCGCGCGCAATCTGCCCGGCAAGCCGCTCCCCAGCGAGGACGAGGACGAGGCGCCCATCGTGGCGGCCCCCGAGGAGCCCGAGGCAATGGCGCTGGCCTGACTCACGGACGCGGCGCGGGCTCGACCATGAGCAAGAGCCCGTCGCGGCCGCTCACCACCACCGAGTCGCCCGCGTTCGCGCCGCCGCCGGCACAGCGGGCGTTCCACAGCGCGCCCTCCAGGGACACCCGCCCCTCCGGGTGGCAGTCGGACACCACCTTGGCGCGAGCTCCGATCAGCGCCTCGGCGCCCGCCTGCAAGCGCCGGTGCTTGACGGTGCGCCACCAGTAACCCACCTCGACGATGCCCGCCACGAGCAGGATCGCCGCGGCGATCGAGTTGGCCGGCGATGCGAGCACGAGGAAGAGGATGATCGCGAGGAGAACGAGCATGACCGGCCAACCCTCCCACCTCGCTCGACTCCCGGCCTCACCCAATCCGGAGGATGCGGCGATGACGGGAGCACGCGACCCTTGGCCTTCGTGGCCACCAACAGCGTGAAGCGATCCGACAGGGCGCGCGCCCGCGTCCAGGGGGTGCGTGCGGCCGGAGAGCGAAGGTTCGAAGAGACGCGAGAGCGCACTCGTTGGCTCCCGCTCCTGATCGAGTCGTTCGAGCGCGAGCAGAGATCGGGCGCCGCGCTGCTCGCGGGCGGACTCGCGTATCGCCTGTTCTTCTGGCTCGTGTCCTTCGGGCTCGTCGTGGCCGCTGCCGCGAGCTTCTGGGAGCGCTCTGACAAGGCCAGCCTGACCCACGCGGCCAAGAGCTTCGGCCTGAGCGGGGTCGCGGCGCGCTCCGCCGTCTCGGCGGTGGAGGACGGATCGCATTCCCGCTGGTACCTGCTGGTGTCGGGCATCGTCCTGATCACGTACTTCGGTGTGGGCGCCGTGCGGGCCCTGCGCGTGACCGCGTTCATCGCCTGGCCGGTCAAGCCGGCGCGGCTCCACCGGCCGATCCGCGCGAGCGCGGTCTTCACGGCGCTGTTCGTGCTCGGCTTCGGCATTACGATGCTCGCATCATGGGAGCGGCACCACTCCGCCGGTCTCGGGCTCGCCACGACGATCGCAGGCATCGCCGGCTACGCGGCGCTGGCGCTGCTGGCGTTCCACCTCCTGCCGCGGCCCGAGGGGACGGGCTGGCGGGACCTGCTCCCCGGCGCCCTGCTCGTGGGGGTGGGGCTCGCGGCGATCCATGTGTTCGTCGTCTACTACCTATCCGACAAGCTCGAGCGTTCGCCCAAGCTCTACGGGGTGCTGGGGGCGTCCACGGTCGTGCTCCTTGGCCTGTTCCTCATCGCGCGCGTGGCGGTGGCGGCGATGTTCTTCAACGCAACGATCAAGCGGCGCCGAATCTCACCGGACCGCGGCGATGAGTCGGATGCGCTCCGCGCGGATGCTGTGGCGTAACGATGGTCTTGCGAGGCGACAGATGAGTGTGCGGATCGCGCGTGTGGCCAGCGCCGTGGCGGTGGTGGCATGGGCGGTCGTTCAGCTCGAGGGCCGGCGCCCGCGGCCACGGATTCCCGAGGTGTCCCCGGCGCCGCCCGCCCCGGACGGTCAACCGCCCGCGCCCGACCCGACCGGGGTGGAGATCGAGCGCAAGTTCCTCGTCGAGCACGCACCCGCGGATCTCCAGCGCTACCCGAGCGAGCAGATCGAACAGGGTTACCTCGCGATCGACGGCGAGGTGGAGCTGCGGATCCGGCGGCTCGACGAGAGCACGACGGTGCTCACGCTCAAGGCGGGGAGCGGCGAGTCGCGGCTCGAGGAGGAGTTCGAGATCAACGGCTCTCGGTTCGGCGCGCTGTGGCCGCTCACCGCGCGGCGCAGGCTGCGGAAGGTCCGCTACCGCATCCCCGCCGGCGACGAGCTCGTCTACGAGCTCGATGTCTACGGCGGCTGGCTGAGCGGCCTCATGACCGCCGAGATCGAGTTCCCCTCGCTCGAGGCAAGCGCGGCCTTCCAGCCGCCGTCGTGGCTCGGTCGGGAGGTGACGGGCGATCCGAGCTACAAGAACCAGGCGCTGGCCCAGCGCGAGGCGCAGGCGCGTGCCGATCGCGTTTTCCGGCTGCGTGTCGACGAGCCGATTCGGGACGGCATCGTCCGCATCGCCAGCGGGCAGATCGACGAGGTGCTCGACCGCCTCGAGGGGCGCACCGAGGAGGAGCTCGGGGTGGCGGTGCACGAATCGCGGAAATCGCTCAAGCGCCTGCGCGCGGTCACTCGTCTCGTGCGCGCCGAGATCGGGGACGAGCCGTACCGGCACGAGAACGCGTGCTTCCGGGACGCCGGCCGGGCTCTGTCCGGACCGCGTGACAGCCAGGTGCTGATCCAGGCGCTCGACGCGCTCGTGGGGCGCTACCCGGCGGAGCTTGGCGAGGCCAGCCTCGACGGCTTCCGCGCTGGGCTCGTGAGCGGCTACGAGTCGCTGCGCGCTGAGCTCACTGCTGGGGCCCCGCTGCTGGCGGAGATCGAGGGCGAGCTGCGGGCAGCCGAGGAGCGCGTGATGGCGTGGCCGCTCGCGCACACGGGCTTCCGAGCCGTGGCGCCCGGTCTCGAGCGGGCATACCGCGGCGGCCGGCGCGCCTATCGCGTGGCCCGCAGCGAGCCGAGCCCCGAGCACCTGCACGAGTGGCGCAAGCGCGTGAAGGACCTCTGGTACTCCCTCCAGATCCTGGAGGGCGCTGAGCCCAAGCGCATGAAGAAGCTCATTCGGGCCGCACGTGAGCTGTCCGAGCTGCTTGGCGATGACCACGACCTCGTGGTGCTCGAGGAACGCGCCGCCAGCTACCGGGGCGACTTCCCGGACCGGGCGTCCGCGATGCTCCTGCGCGTCATGTGCGAGCAGCGGCGGGCTGAGCTGCAGGGCAACGCGTTCGGCGTCGGCTCGTCGCTCTTCCGCGAGCGTCCGGCGGCGTTCGTCGGCCGTGTGGAGCGCGGCTGGCGCAAGCGTGGCGGCTCCTGATGAGGCGCCGCCTCCAGGCGTCCGCCGCGCTGCTCCTGCTCGCTGCGGCGGTTGTGCTCACGGCCGTGGTGGCGGTCGAGGGCTTCCCGCGCGGTATCACGGTGCTCGCCTGCCTCGTACTCGCGCTGGCGGCGGCCTGGTGGGGACTTGTCAGGCGAGGAGCGGCGCGGATGGTCGCGTTCTCCGCGGCCGCCCTCCTGCTGGCAGGAGCCGTGATCGTGACCGTATTCGAGGGGACACTGCTGGCGGACGCGGTGATCGTCGCGGCGTTCGCGCTATCGATCGGAGCGGCGAGCCGGGCCTTCGCCACGCGCGCTGAGCTCCCCGACGCCGCCCGGCCCGAGCGGGCGGTGCTGTTCTACAACCCCAAGTCCGGCGGCGGCAAGGCCGAGCGCTTCCACGTCGCGGACGAGGCCCGCGCACGTGGGGTGGAGCCGATCGAGCTGGCGAGGGGCGACGACCTGCGGGTCCTCGTGCGGCGCGCTATCGAGGGCGGTGCCGACGCGCTCGCCATGGCCGGCGGCGACGGCTCCCAGGCGATCGTGGCGGCGGCGGCGGCCGAGTACGGGCTGCCATACGCCTGCATCCCGTCGGGCACCCGCAATCACTTCGCGCTCGACCTGGGCGTGGACCGCGACGACGTGGTGGGCGCCTTGGACGCGCTGGTGGACGGCCGCGAGAGAGTGGTCGACCTGGCCGACGTGAACGGGAAGGTCTTCGTCAACAACGTGTCGCTCGGCGTCTACGCCGAGGCCGTGCAGAGCGAGGGTTACCGCGACGCGAAGCTGCAAACGCTCGTGAACACCGCGCCGCAGGTGATCGGCACCGACGGCGAGGCGCTCGACCTGCGCTGGAACGGACCGGACGGCCGCGAGCGCGAAACAAGCGCCGTGCTCCTCATCTCGAACGATCCGTACAGGCTCGGCCGCGCGCTCGGATCGGGCACGCGGCCGCGGCTCGACCGCGGGCTGCTCGGCATCGCGGCGTTCGGGAACGAGGAGGGAAGCCCCGGGATGCGGTTCCGGGAGTGGGCGTCAGAGAACTTCGAGGTGCGCTCGGGCGCGCCGGTGGCCGCGGGTATCGACGGCGAGGCCGTGCGGCTCGATCCTCCGCTTCGCTTCCACTCCCACCCGGCGGCGCTGCGCGTCCGGATCGCGCGGCATCACCCCGGCGCGTCGCCGGCAGCCACGATGCCGGAGAGGCCGTGGGGCGCCGTGAGCGCACTGGGGCGGATGGCCCTTGGTCGCTCCACCGTGGCCTGAGCGGCGTCGGCGCGCTCCTGGCAGGTGGCGATGTGCCGGCGGGCCCATGTGTAAGTGTGCGCCGGGCCGTCCACCGGATCGTGCCCAAGGTGGTCCTCGATGGCGGCGAGCTTGACGGTGCGGGCCAGCCGGCCCTCGGGACCCCGGGCGTACGCGATGCGCAGCGCGTGAACCTCAAACGATTCGGTCGACCCCCGGGTTAGGAGTCGCAGCGCGCCGAGCTCGTCCAGGGTGAGCCCCTGGGCATCGAGCTCATCGGTCGAGGTGGTCGTTCGCTCGAGCACGTCGTGGAGGAAGGCCACCGTTCGAGCGTCATCAGGAACCGAGGCGGCTACTCGCTCCAGGTGCTCGACCACGAGCTCGCCGGACCGGGTGTGCTGGTCATGGTGTCTGGAATAGGCGAGATTGCGGGCTCTTTCGGGTTCCATGGCGGCAGTCTGAACCGCCACACACACCAGTGCAACAGTGCCCACACCCGGATGGGGGTCGTGCCAGCCTCAATCGGAGTCAGGCGAGGTGGTGCGCCCCTCCCGGTAGAGGCATGCGGACCCTCTTGCTCGTGCCCGGAAGCGCTGACAGCCTTCCCTCAGTGATTCGCCCTGGGGACGACGAAGGAGTTCTCGCATGACCTTTGCAGCTGACTACCCACTCTTGAACATCATCTGGACGATGATCGTTTTCTTCGGATTCGTTATCTGGATCTGGCTGCTCTTCTCGGTACTGGTCGACGTCTTTAGTCGGCATGACCTGTCGGGCTGGGGCAAGGCCGGCTGGACCCTGTTAGTCATTGTCATTCCGCTGGTCGGCGTGCTTGCCTATCTGATCGCGAACGGCCAGGACATGGCGCAGCGCAGGGCGAAGGACGTGCAGAGCTCCCAAGCGGAGTTCGACGACCACATCCGCACCGTCGCAGGCGGACCTGCCGCGCAGATCAGAGATGCCAAGCATCTGCTCGACACGGGCGTGATCACGCAGGCCGAGTTCGACCAGCTCAAGAAAGCCGCGCTCGCGAACGGCGGGACGCCGGCGGTGCCCGTCGCGCCCTGAGGCGAACGCCGGCCCCATTGCACTGCCCGCCGCAACCCTGTAGACCACGCATGACAGAGCGTGCAAAAGGAGAGCGAAATGGCATTGCAAATCGGTGACACTGCCCCTGATTTCGAGGCGGAGACCACAGAGGGCCGCATCAGCTTCCACGACTGGATTGGAGACTCCTGGGCTGTGCTGTTCTCGCACCCGCGTGACTTCACCCCGGTGTGCACCACCGAGCTCGGCTACATGGCCAACGCCAAGCCGGAGTTCGATCGCAGGAACGTGAAGATCATCGGGCTATCGGTCGATCCGATCGACAACCACGAGAAGTGGGCCAAGGACATCGAGGAGACGCAGGGCGCGGCGCCCAACTACCCGATGATCGGCGACTCCGACTTCAACGTGTCGAAGCTCTACGGGATGCTGCCGAACGACGTCTCGGGTGACCCGACGTCACGCACTCCGGCGGACAACCAGACCGTCCGCAACGTGTTCGTGATCGGGCCCGACAAGAAGGTCAAGCTGATCCTGGTCTACCCGATGACCACCGGCCGCAACTTCGACGAGGTTCTGCGGGTGATCGACTCGCTGCAGCTGACGGCGAAGCACAAGGTGGCCACGCCGGTGAATTGGAAGCAGGGCGACGACGTGATCATCGCCGGCTCGGTGTCGGACGACGAGGCGCGCGAGACCTACCCGGACGGGTGGGAATCCCCGCGACCCTACATCCGCATAGTGCCGCAGCCGTAGGAGGGCGTCTTACCCTTCCTGTGGGCCGAACAGCTCGGCCCGCAGGCTCGCGATCTCGGTGAGGGCCGCGCCGACGTATGCGTGATGCGCAGCTGCGATGGCCTCATCGAGATCCGCGAGGTACGTCGCGTTCTCGCCGAGCCCCTCGAGCGACGCCAGCGCGCGCTCCGCATGGAGCTGCGCCAGGTAGTCCTTGAGGTCAGCCGCGGTGCCCTCGGAGTGATCTGTCTGGTTGCTCTCGAACATCTCGCAAACAAAGACCGGGCGTGGTTCGGAAACTCATCGGCGGCGGGCGCCCATGGCGGCTGGCGTGAGCTCGTCGGCCTCATGCGCCATCTCGCGGTAGCGCTCGTGGCCGAGCTCGGCGAGCCACGACCGCAGCTGACGGTGTACGGCCTCCGCGCCCACCAGCGGCTCGTCCGGAGGCTCCAGCTCGGCCGGATGGAGCAGGAACGGGAAAGACTGGGAGCCGCCCATTCCGCCGTGCGATCCGACGAGCTCCTCGAACGCGGCCACCTCGTCGGTGTCCTCCCAGTAGGTGCTGTTCACCATGATGTCCGCGCAGTGCGGGAAGCGGTTCGTGCGCCTGACGTGGCGGGCCGCGTTCGGCCCGAATGGGGCGAGAGGATCGCGCCCCTCCACCCGGTCCGCATCCAGGTGATGGACGCCGCCGGGGCCGATGGCGAGAGAGCCGTGGATCCCCGAGCGCACGAGCACGAACCCGATGCCGGGGTGTGAGATGAGCGTGGGGATCAGGCTCGGGTAGAGGGCCTCGACATGCTCGAGGGTCACGCGTCCTGGCCTGCGAGGAAATGACACAAGGCCGAGGCATCCGGACGCCATGACCGAGATCTCGGGCACCCGCCCGTTCGCCTGACTCTTGCCGTCGTCGTCAGGCTCCGCCCCGCCTCCGGTAGCAAAGCGCAGCGTCTTGGACATCCGCGAATCGCCCGCGGATGCCTCGGCCACCGACGCGCCCAGGAAGGCGAGCGCCTCGTCGGGCCGCTCGCCGGCGCCGATGCTCTCCACCGGCCCGCTGCTGGCCTGCAACACGAGCTCCTCGAGCGACACTCCGTAGCGGTCGCGGAACGTCGCGCCCTGCGACTGCCCATGGTCCGACAGCACGACGAACTTGTACGGGCGCGGCGCATGCTCCGCCGCGGCGGCGATGCGCCCGATCTGGCGGTCCACCTGTCGCAGCGTCGCGAGGGTTTCGGGCCGCTCGATGCCCGAGTGGTGCGCCACCTCGTCATATGCGAGGAAGGTCGTGTACGCCACCGGAAGCCCGGCGTAGAGGTCGGCGATGATGGCCTCCACCTGCAGATCCCGCTGGATCACGGTCGCCCACGCGCGCAGCAACGCGTATGTGAAGCCGCGATGGATCCGCGGCTGCACGTCGCGGCGGCGCTGCTGGGCGGCGCTCACCAGTTCGCTGACCACCTCGCGCCCCACGAGCAGGAGCGTTCGCAACACGTTGTACGGACTCGCGAAGTAGGCGAAGTAGTCTTGGCCGATCCTGCCGGGCCTGTCGCGCCGCAGGACGGTACTCATCGTCAACAGGCTGTGCGGGGCGTCGCCGGAGACGATGTTCGCCCTGCTAGCCCCGCCGTCGAACAGCAGGCCCCGGCCGTTGGAATGCCGGCGCTCGATCTCCATCGCGTCTCGCGGGTGGTTCGTCACGATCGGCGCGTCGCGGTCCTTCTCCCACCAGCGGAAAGCCGGCATGTCGTCGTTGTCTCCGTGCAGCAGCCCGGCCTGGCAGGCGCCGGTCTGCGATGACCAGTCGGTCTCCCAGCTGAGCAGCTGGTGCGTGTCCCCGCGCACCCAGCGCGCCATGTTGGGAGCGTTCCCGTCGCGCATCGCGCGCAGCAGCACGTCGTGGGCGAGGCCGTCGATCTCGAGGAAGAAGAGGCCTGGCACGTCGCTGGCCGTCGCCTCGCCCACTCGGCGCGCCTGGCGCCGGACCACGTTGCGGTACCAGAACGGGTCGTCGTCGATCGCGAGCAGCGACGTCACGCCGGTGTTCACCACGGTGACGCTCAACGCCACCACCACCCCGGCGAACAGCCCGGAGATCTTGAGCCCTGGATCGATCGCGGCGACCAGCAGGATCATCGCGCCGTTCAGGAGGATCGCGCCTAGCCCGAGCGTGAGAACGGTGAGCGGCAGCGCGATCCTGATCACGAGCGGCCACAGCAGCGCGTTCAGCAGGCCGATGAGCAGGGCGGAGCCGAGCGCGGCGCCGAAGTCCTTCACCTCGACCCCGCTGAGCAGCGCGCTGAGGACCAGCAGCGTTACGGCTGTCAGCAGCCACACGACGAGTATTCGCCTGACAGCCATCCACGCAGCTTCTTGCGCGGTGTGAACGGTCGCAATGGTGACCGCACCACACTTCTCCCTGATAGGAGCCTCAGAGTGGTGCGTCCACCCTTGCCCGTCCCGGCGGCGAGCCATGAGCCTGTGGACGTGGAAGTGGAGTGGCTAGGGCACGCCACCGTCGTCATCGAGATGGACGGGACGCGTCTGATCACCGACCCGATCATCGGAAACCGGGTGGGCCCGCTCGTCCGGGTGGCGGGTCCCATGAGCCTGGACTTCGCCGCCCATGTAGACGGCGTGCTGCTCTCTCACCTGCACGCGGATCACGCCCAGCCTTCGTCGCTACGGCGGGTGCGCGGCGGGGCGGTGGTGGTCGCGCCACACGGAATGGCGTCGTGGCTGCGGCGCCACGGGGTGTCCAACGTGCTCGAGCTCCGCGCGGGAGACGAGACACAGATTGGCGACCTCCGGGTTAAGGCTGTTGCGGCCGCGCACGGCGCGCACAGACGGCCGCTTGGCCCGACCGCGGAGCCGATCGGCTTCGTGGTGCACGGGCCGCGAACCGTGTACTTCGCAGGCGACACGGACATCTTCGACGGCATGTCGGCGATGAGCGGGACGCTCGACCTCGCGCTTCTGCCCGTCTGGGGCTGGGGTCCGACCCTGGGCCCTGGCCATCTCGATCCGGCTCGCGCGGCGCGCGCCGCCGCGCTCCTCGCGCCGCGCGTGGCCATACCAATCCACTGGGGCACCTTCGCCCTTCCCGGCCCGTTCGGCGGCCGAGCCGTCGGCGACGCGCCCGCCCGCGAATTCGCGGAGTTCGCCGCACGCGACGCACCGGACGTCGAGGTGCGGCTGCTCCATCCCGGCGAGCGAACCACCCTCGCCTGAGCGCTTCCTAGGGGCGGTCGGGAAGCACGACGTTGCCGTCCTCGTCGAGTCCGAAGCCCGGGTTGTGGGCCACCTCCCACGGATGGCCGTCGAGGTCGAGGAACACTCCCGCGTAGCCGCCGTAGAACGTCTCCGATGGCTCGCGCGTGATCTCCGCCCCGTTCGAGCGGGCCTGCTCGATCACCTTGTCCACCTCCTCGCGAGAGCCGAGGTTGTGCGCGAGGGCGATGCCGCCCCAGCGGGCGCCGTCGTCCGAGATCCCGCTGTCCTCCGCGAGCTTGTCGCGAGCCCACAGCACGAGAATGCAGCCATTCGCTTGGAAGAAGGCCGTCTCCTCGATGTCCATCGTGGCCGACCAGCCCAATGCCTCGTAGAAAGCCTTTGCGCGCCCATAGTCCGAGACGCCGAGCGTTACCAGGCTTATGCGCTGCTCCATGGCGGGGCCGAGCCTACCGCTAGCGCGCGATCGCGGGAACGGGTTGCGGTCCAGCGGACTGACGGTGCCCAATCAGCCTGTCGCCCAGTCGACCTGCCCAGAACCCCGCGCCGGCCACGAGCAGGCCGGCGGCGATGTCGAAGAGGTAATGGTTGCCGGTCGCGATGACCGACAGGCTCACGAGCGGGCCCCAGAGCAGCGCGAGCGCCTTTGCCCAGCGCCGGCGCAGCGCGACGGCTAGCGCGATACCCACGGCGAACGCGAAGCCGGCGTGCAGGCTCGGCACTGCGGCGAAGGGGTTGTAGAAGCTCGTGGCCACGTGTGAGTTGAGGCTCGCCTCGGACTGGTCGCTGATCGTGTCGACGATTCCGACTCCGGCGAGGCGCGGCGGCGCGACGGGGTAGAGGGCGTAGATCGGCACGGCGATCAGCCATGTGGCAAGCACGGTGTTTCGCAGCGCGCGGTAGACGGCAGGTGAGTGCGCGTACAGCCAGATCAGCGCGCCGGGAACGACCGCGAACTGGGCCACCAGGTAGAGATGGTTCAGCAGCCAGATCGGGGCCCCGGTGTCGAGCGCGCGCTGCACAGATCGCTCGATGCTCAGGTGGAGCGTTTGCTCTAGATGGACGATCCCGCGCGCGTGGACCGTGGCCTTGTGCACCTCGCCGACAGCGATCCAGCGGGTCGCGCTGTAGGCCCAGTAGGCGGACAGGTAGAGCAGAAGCTGCGCGCGCCACTTGCTGACTGTCCATCTGGCCGCGGCCGCCACGGGATCACGCCCCGGCAGCTTCCGCGTAGGCATAGGGGTGGTGGAATGCGGTGAGCGCGTCCGCCGAATCGACGTCGAGCTCGAACGACTCGCCGGAGCGCTCGTCCTCGACGGCCACCGAAACGCGACCCGTGTGCGAGTTCCACAGCAACGCCACGTGGATGCCGTCGTTTGTCCTGCAATCCAGCTCTTGGACCTCGATATCGGTTGTCGTGCTCATCGTCATGTCCTCTTCTGTGGAGCAGTGGTCTTGTTTACGAAGACCGGGGGTCGTCTCCAAAGTCATCGCTACTGCGCCATGCATTACGCCGCGCTCACCTCCGCGGCGACGAGCTCCGGCTGATCGCGCTCGATCTCGTGCTCGCGCACGAGCCAGAGGGCGAGCGCCGCGCCCGCAAAGGCGAGCACCGCGCCGATAACGAGAATCGTGTTGAGACCGCTCAGGAACCCTTCGCGAGCGGCGTTCGCCACCACTCCGCGGGTGCCGCGAGGAAGGCCGGCGAGGGCGGATCCGAGCCCGCCGCTCGATGCCGCCTCGATGAGCTGTCGGGGATGATCGCCGTGGGCGGCCGGGGTGCCGGCGGCCAGCGTCGAGATCTTGTCGGCGCCGCGCCCGAGGAAGATTGCGCCCCAGGCGGCGACGCCCACGGCGATGCCGACCTGGCGGAAGGTGTCGTTGATCCCCGAGGCCATCCCGCTGCGCTCCTTGGACACCACGCTCACGGCCACGTCGGCGATCACGGGGTTGAGCAGCCCGACGCCGATGCCCGCGACCAGGAAGCCCGGCAGCAGTGCCGTCCAGCTCGAGCTCGCGCTGAGTCCGGACATCAGTAGCAGCCCGGCGCCAGTTCCGCCGAGTCCGATCGCCATCACCACGCGCGCATTCACGCGCGCGAGCAGTGCGACCGCCAGCGGCGCTACGAAGAACGGCGCCAGCGTGATCGGCAGGTAGCGCAGCCCAGCCTGGAGAGGCGAGTAGCCCAGGTAGTTCTGCAGGTAGAGCGTGAGGTAGAGGAAGAGCGCGAACAGCGATGCCGAGACCGCGAAGGCCGCGAGCTGAACGCCGGTGAACGCGCGCCTGCGAAAGAGCCCGAGCGGCAGCATCGGCTCAGCCACGCGCTGCTCGATCGCCGCGAACGCCGCGAGCATGACCACCGCGCCGGCAAGCAGGCCCAGGATCAGCGGGCTTCCCCAGCCCTCGTCGTTGCCGCGTAGGAGCGCCAGCACCAGCATCAATAGCCCGCCGCTGAGGCTCGCCAGCCCAAGCCAGTCGACCCGCGTCGCGTTCGGATCGCGCGACTCGCGCAGCTTCGCGAACGTCGTCGCGACCATCGCGATCCCGATCGGCACGTTGATGAAGAAGACCCAGCGCCAGCCGAGACCGTCGGTGATCGCACCTCCCACCAGCGGGCCCACGGCCACGGCCACGCCAATCGTGGCGCCGTAGACGCCCATCGCCGCAGCGCGCTCCCTACCGGCTGGGAACTCCTGCGCAACCAGCGCCAGGGAGACCGAGAACATCGCGGCGGCGCCGATGCCCTGCACGGCGCGCGAGATATTCAGGAAGGTGGCATCCGGCGCGAGCCCAGCGGCCAGCGAGGCCACCGCGAAGATCCCAAGCCCCGCGGCGAACACGCCGCGGCGCCCCAGGCGGTCGGCGAGCGAGCCGGCGGTGAGCACCACCGCGGCGAGGGCGAGCGTGTACGCGTCGATCACCCACTGCAGGTCCGTGAAATTGGCCGACAGGTCCTTCTGGATCGAGGGGAGGGCCGTGTTCACGACCGTGATGTCCAGCAGGAGCATGAAGGTGGCCACGCTCACCGCAATCAGGGTCCACCACTTCCTAGCCATCACATTCCTCCGCTTGGGTAGCTAAACTCGTCAGGGAAACTTGTAAGGTATCCGTACTGTTCGGCAACCTTATCAGGAGTCCTGACGAAATGACGAGTGATCCTGGTCACACACAAGGCGCCCCACTCATCCGCCTGCTTGGCACTGCCTTCGACGAGTTCTCCGAAGAGCTCGCGAAGCGTGTCGAGGCGGCCGGCTACGCCGATCTCCGCGCGAGTCACGGGTGCGTGTTCGGCACCATCGACCCTGACGGCTCGCGCCTTACCGACCTGGCCGAGCGCGCCCGCATGACCAAGCAGACGGTGGGCGAGGCGGCCACCGACCTGGAGCGGCGCGGTTACGTCGAACGCGTCCCGGACCCGAACGACGGGCGCGCGAAGATCATCCGCCTGACGGCCCGGGGCCGCGAGGCCCACGCGATCGGCCGCGGCCTGATCGACGAGCTCGAGCGCGACTGGGCCGAGCGCTTCGGCGAGGAGCGCGTGGCCGCGCTGCGCGACGCTCTCGAGACGATCACCGCCGGACGCCTCGGCGCCGTGCCCGCGTAGCTCGCTCACGCTCGCTCGGCCAGCTACTCCTCGTCGTTCATCGATCACGTTCTCTCTGACGCGGTAAACACCGCCGATGTGACACACCAGCTCCTGGCACTCGCCCTGGCCGGGGCGGCGCGCCCGTCAGGCGGCGTGCTTGGTTCGATGACGGCGTTGCCGCTCCCGCAGCCCGCAGGGGCGTTCGGCGTGCCAACGCTGCGTGGCGGAACGAGTGTCGTCGTAGAACACCAGGTCGCACTCCTGTCGGGCGCAGCGGCGAAGGCGGGATGGGTCGAGTTCGCCGAGCTCGCGGACCACCCTGACGAGCAGCGTCGCGGCGGCTGATGCGCGCTTCGGA
>Ga0136846_1208917_pt1 | contig 14698 bp, 14 predicted proteins | sample HopSoiMetagenom2_FD_96841 | JGI IMG/M metagenome (GOLD analysis project Ga0136846, IMG submission 96841) | Grasslands soil microbial communities from Hopland, California, USA - 2 Assembly 2016 (version 4) | ecosystem: Environmental > Terrestrial > Soil > Grasslands | place: USA: Hopland...
GGAGCCGTGGACCTTGGTTTCGACTTCCGCTTTCTCTAGCTGGTCGAGCAGGGATTGCTCGGTGTTGGGCGGGTATCCGGTCGAGAAGCTTTCGCCGTTGGTCCGCTTGACGTCGAGGGTGTTGTCCTTGGTGTTGATCGAGATTTCTTCGATCTTGCCTTTGGCGATCAGGCCCGTTGTCGGGTTGACCAGCTGGTTGTAGGACGGCGACTCAGTGCTCGAGGAATGACCGATCCAGCGCTGGGCGACGAAAGCAAGGATCACCACCAGCAGGATCGGAAAAGCCGCGCTCTTGAAAAACCGCCTCACAGGGAAAATCAGCGTACCAGGGCAGTTTGGGCCGCTAGGCGTCGAGAGCAGCTACGTAGGAGAGATTGCGATAGCGCTGAGCATGGTCGAGGCCGTAGCCGATCGCGAAGCGGTCGGGGATCTCGAAGCCGACGTAGCGGGGCGAGAGATCGACGCGCAGGCGCTCGGGCTTGGTCAGCAGTGCGCAGACCTCGAGCGAGGCCGGATTTCGCGCCTTCAGGTTGCGCATCAGGTACTGCAGGGTCAGGCCGGAATCGATGATGTCCTCGATGATCAGCACATGGCGCGCTTCGATCGGGGCGTCGAGGTCCTTCATGATCCGCACCACGCCCGAGGAGTCGGTCTGCGAGCCATAGCTGGATACGGCCATGAAGTCGACCTCGCAAGGGAGGCTGATGTTGCGCATCAGGTCGGCGAGGAAGAGCACAGCGCCCTTCAGCACGCCGACCATGAAGAGGTCGCGGCCCTCGTACTCCTCGCTGATCTGCCGACCCAGCTCGGCGACGCGCTTCTGCAGATCCTCGCTCGAAACGAGGATCTCGCCAATCGCGGAGTCGGTCATCGAGGCGCAGTCTAGATACGACCGGGCCGACGGGCCTAAAAGTAGAGAGATAGATCGCTTTTAGGTCCGTCGGGGACGTTCAGCGCTCAGCGTGGAGCAGACCGCCTTCGACGACCGCGCGCGTGCCGCCACCGAGGTCGAGCATCGCGGTGCCGGTGCGCCGCAGGGCAGTCACCTCGTCGGCATGGTTGGCGGCGCCTGGCACAGGCCGCCCCGCGGCCCGATCGGCGAGCCGCTGGATGACCAGGCGACGTAGGGCTCCCGGCAGCTCGGCCAGCCGCTGAAGCTCGATCGTGCCGCGGGCACAACCGTTGGCGCCTTCGAGCTCAGCGTCAACCAGCGCGTCGAGCACCTCGGCCTCATCGCGCAGCAGCTCTGCGGTCCGCAGGACGTTGCGGGCCGCGGCAGGGTGAACCTCCGCAAGCGCCGCGGCGAGCCCGTGCCGGACACGGTTACGCGCGTAGCCAAGCTCCGCATTGGTCGGGTCGTCGCGCCACTCGAGCCCCTGCTCTTCGCAGTAGGCGGTGGTCTGCACGCGAGTGACGCCGAGCAGCGGCCGCACGAGGCTGCCGTCACGCCGTCGCATTCCGAGTAGGGCACGGCGGCTGGGCGAGGAGGCAAGGCGGTAGAGGATCGTCTCGACCTGGTCGTCCGCCGTATGTCCGGTCGCGATCAGGGCCTCCTGGGGCAGCGCCAGATGCGCCGCTGCCGAGTAGCGGGTGTCCCGGGCCCAGGCCTGCAAGTTGCCGGGGCCCTCTGGCCTGCGCGGCCGCTCAATCTCGAGGGCCACGCCGAGCCGTCCGCAAAGCTGTGCGCAATGCGCCTCGTCCTCGTCGGAATCGTCGCGCAAGCCGTAGTTGACGTGCAGCGCCGTTACCGCGTCCGCACCGAGCAGGCGCACCGCAAGGTCGAGCAGGCATACCGAATCGCGGCCGCCGGAGAGCATCGCGACGACCGTCGTACCTGCCGGCAAGAGCCCGTCTCCGCGCAGCCGCCCGAGTAGCTCCTCGGTCGTCCCGTCCGAACCCGCTCCAGCTCGGCGATCCATGGAATCGACTATAGGCGCGTCCGCATCCGATATTCACCCCACTCCAGTGTGGTGAATGTCGGATGCGCTTAAGCGGCGCGGACCAGGAAGAGCGGTGTCGGCACGGGGAAGCCCTTGAGGTTCACCTCGCCGATCGGCTCGAAGGCGAGGCCGTCGCGCCGGCGGATCGCCGCGGTGACCTGGCCGGTGACCAGCACCTCGCCCGCTTGGGCGCGAGTGACGACCCGATGGGCGAGGTTGACGTGGGTGCCGAAGTAGTCGCCGTCGCGGTAGACGGCGTTGGCGCAATGGATGCCGACACGGGGCCGCGGGCGCTCGGGAAGACGGGCAAGCAAAGCGACTGCCCACTCGGTCAGCGAGGCGGCATCGGCGGAGACGACCATCACCTCGTCGCCGATCGTCTTCACGATCGTCGCCTCCGGCGGCAGCGTCCCCTCCACCGTTTCGACGAAGTTCTCGACCACGTCGAGCGCCTCCAGGTCACCCTCCTCCTCGGTGTAGCGGGTGAACCCGGTCAGGTCGATGAAGCAGAGGGTGACGGGTACCTGGCCGAGATCGGCACTGGCATCCAGCTCACTCTCCATATGGCCGATCACGTCCTGCTCGAGGAAGAAACGCAGGTAGCGGGTGTGCAGGTAGTCGATCAGCGGCGAGGCGAGCGGCAGCATGTCGCCGGCAAGCCCACCCATCTCCTCGGCCATCTCCAGCTCCGGCACACCATCGCGGATCAACGGCTCGTGCACGTATAGGTGAAAGAGCCGCACCTCCGCATCGGCGATCCGCCGTAGCGATTGGGCGTACACACGGACCAACTGCAGGAAGGCGACAAGCGGGAAGCCGGCCGCAAGCGCCCGGGCACAGTGGCGCAGCGCCTCTACGTCATTGGGATCGAGCAGTCGCTCGCGCTCGAGCGGAGTGCCGAGGATGACCAGGATGCGCTCGACCAGCTCGGGCTCGAGTCCGGTTTCGCGGGCGACCTGCGCCACCGTCACCTGCTCTTGCGGTTTCGGGAAGAGGTCCTCGCTGAAGCCGAAGGCGAGGCGGCCCTCATGGCCGGCTCGCTTCAAATCCTCTAGTGAGTGGCCGCGCCCGCGCATCCTCGCCACCACCCGGGCCTGGGCCGCCGCCGCTGCGGTCCAGCGGCCGCGCCGGACCGGCACGATTTTCTCCTTGGCCCAGCGCTTCAGCGTGCTCGGCGAGACTCCGGCACGCCTCGAGGCCTCGCTGAGGGATATGCGTTCATCGCCTGCCACCGAGACCGAGGCTAGACCCAGCCGGGGTCAGCCAGGCGGGCCGTGCCGTTCATCGGACAGCGGGCGAAGCCCTTTCGCCTCCATCGTCGCGGGTGCAATGCCGTGTGCCGCCTCCGTTCCTTTCCGCATGACCGCGCCCGTCAAACGCGGGTATCGCGCACCATGCTCACGCGTCCGGGGGCGGCTAGGGTCCGCCGCAGTGCCCACCCACCTCCGTCCCACAGCGCCGATCGCCGCTGCCGCCGTTCTCGTCGGTGATCCTGGCCGGGCCCTGCTGCTCGCCCAGGAGCTGCTGGAAGCGCCAAAGATGAGCAACCACGCGCGGGGGCTGTGGGGCTACACGGGGCGAACGCCGAGCGGCGAAGAGCTGACCATCCAGGCAACCGGGATCGGCGGCCCGAGCGCGGCGCTTGTCCTCGCCGACCTGGCCGAGCTGGGATTGCGCCGGGCCGTGCGGGTTGGGACCTGCGCCGGCTTCGCTGACTGCAAGCTCGGTGAGCTCTTGGTCGTGACCAAGGCAATCGCCGAAGGGGGCAGCTCCACCTCTCTGGGAGCAAAGGTCGGCGAGGCGGTGGCCCCGGACCAAGGGCTGAGCGAAAAAGTTTTGGTGGCGATTGCCGGTCAGGGTCGACCGGTAACCGTCTCCAGCGTCGACGGACATCCGGGGAGGCAGGAACCGCCGCCAGGGATCGAAGCGACAGACATGCAAACCGCGCCCTTGCTCGCCGGCGCCCGGTCGCTCGGAGTCGCGGCCGCCGCGGTGCTGATCGTGGCGGAAATGCCCATCCTTGAGAGGAGCCTCGAGAAGGACAGGCTGGAGCCGGCTGAGAAGCGCGCAGGTGCGGCCACGGCGGCCGCACTCTCACTCTAAGGTCGAAGGTTAGTCTTCGCCTCGGGCGGTCGGTGACCGACGGATCTCGCCGAGATCGCGACTGACGCGATCGACCTGGTCCTCAATCTCTTCCAGGCGCTGGGAAAGCGAACGCAAACGTCGCTCGAGCCGCTCCAGATCACCGGCGGAGGGCAGGTTCAGGGCGCTCATCGCCGCATGCTGCGCCTCGACCGCCTTCTCGCGGGCGCCGAAGGCGGCCGACACGGCGTTCTCGAGGACCTGGCTATCGAGCAGCGCCTGGGCGAACTCGCCGATCGCCTGCTCGCTGCGCGCCCTCAGGCCATCTGGATCGTCGTACTCGGCGTTCATCGGTAAATCGGCCTCATCTAGAGCAGCTTAACCGGCGCATCCGGCACGCCTGAAATCCTGCCGTCGTGTCGGCATGAAACAAACGTTGATTAAGGGCTTGTTGGGGGCGGGGACGAGTCGTTGCGCCCCCTTGGGCAAGCCAGTAGCTTGGGCAAGCCTTGTTGCACAGGGAGAAGGCGAAAATGGCCTGCACATTCCGGGACCGCGGGGATAGAGGCGCCGTCGCATGAGAAAAAAGCTCGCACTGACCATGGCCTTGGCCAGCTTTGGCGTCATCACGGCGCTCGGTGTCGGCTTCGCCGGCGCCGACAACGTCACGACCACCGAATCCCTGGAAGCAGTTGCCCCACTCTCCACCCCGCCGGCGACCATTGTCGAACCGACGGCCTGCTCAAACGAACTCGACGACGACCAAGACGGTCTCATCGACGGCGCAGATCCTGACTGCGTCTCGCCCACCGACGAAAGCGAGGCAGGGGCGGCACCGGCCCAGGAAGCAACCCCCGTGGAAGCGCCCTCCGCGCCAGCGACACCGGCGGACCAGGGCAGCGGCTTCGAGGCCGGCACGACGATCGCCGGTGGCGACGCCCAGGCCCATCACAACGAAAGCCTCGGCGACACGAGTGGCGGCAGCGGCAACAGCGGCGGTGGCGTCAGCGCACCAAGTGCCACCGGCGGGGTGCAGCTGCACACGAAAGCGGACAGCGGCGGCTCGCAGTACTCGACCGGCGGCACGCCGACAGAAGCCAACCCGACGACGACGATCGCACCCTTCGGTCCGGCCCCATTGGGGGTTCCCAACTTCATCATCGACTCCTTCGAGATTCCGCCCTTCCTGCTGCCGATCTACCAGGCCTGCGGGACCGAGTACGGAATTCCCTGGGAGGTCCTGGCCTCGATCAACAAGATCGAGAGCGGCTTTGGGACCAACATGGGCCCTTCGAGTGCCGGTGCGATCGGCTGGATGCAGTTCCTTCCCTCCAGCTGGAAAGCCTTCGGCCTCGATGCCAACGGGGACGGACAGAAGGACCCCTACAACCCGGTCGACGCGATCTGTGCCGCGGCTCACTACCTCGACCTGAGCGGCGGCTCGAGCGATCTCTACAAAGCGATCTTCTCCTACAACCACGCCGACTGGTACGTGCAGGAGGTGCTGAGCTACGCCCGCGCCTACGGCAAGCTGCCCCCCGACCTGGTCGGCTCGCTGACAGGGCTGACAGAGGGCGCTCACTTCCCGGTTGCGGCCGACGCCAGCTATGCCGACGACCTCTCTGCCCGTGAAGCGTTGAAGCGCTCGGCCCCTGGCGCCGACGCCGCCTACGGCGATGCGGCGGAAGTGATCTCCTCATCTCCGACCCGGCGCGGCATCAACATCTTCGCCGACCAGGGAGCGGCGGTGGTCGCGGTCAACGACGGTGTGATCAGGGCGCTCGGCGACTCACCCAAGCTTGGCAAGTTCATCGTTCTCGAAGACGCGTACGGCAACCGCTACACCTACGCCGAGCTGGGCGAGATCGTCCACTCGGGCGGCGGCATCCTTGCTTCTCACGGTGGGCAGCAGCCGCTCGTCAATACGGAGAACCTGCGGCCGCGGCTGTACGCGCTGCCCGACAGGGCGGCCGAGGACGCGAAGGGCTCCGATGCTGAGTCGACTGGCTCTGGGCAAACACTCAAGGTCGGCTCGAGGGTTGTCGGCGGGGCCGTGATCGCCCGCATCGGCAGCGGCGCCGACGGTGTCGACCCGCACATCAATTTCTCGATCGCGCCGGCCGGTGCGGGAGCGCACCGGATCGACCCCAAGCCGATCCTCGACGGCTGGAAGCTGCTGGAAGCCACCGCGATCTACCGGGCCAACGGCAAGAGCGCCTTCGCCAACAACCTCAGTGTCAGCGGCGTACTGCTACTGCCCAAGGATGCCCTGGAGCAGCGGGTCCTGCATGACAAGAACCTCTCGATCTACGACTGTGGGCGCGAAGACGTCGCCTCCGGCAAGATCGACCGCAGAGTCCTGGCGGGGCTCGAGTACCTCGTCTCGAAAGGCTTCCAGCTGGCGATCACCTCGCTGGAGTGCGGCCACAGCGTCTACAGCTCCTCGGGCTACGTCTCCGAGCACAGCACCGGCGATGCGGTCGACATCGCCACGATCGACGGCGTTCCCGTCACCGGCCACCAGGGCCCCGGGACGCTCGCCGACGCGCTGATCAAAACGGTGCTGCGCCTGCAGGGCACGATGCAGCCCCACCAGGTGATCTCGCTCGAGGACCTGCCCGGTGAAACGAGCTTCGCCCTGCCCGACCACTACGACCACGTCCACATCGGCTACAGCCCAGCCTTCGAAATCGAATACGTCAGCCCCTTCCTCTCGGCAAGCACCGGTCGCATCGACCAGGGCGTCGACTTCACCGGGACTGGCCCGATCGCAGCGGTCGGCGCCGCTGAAATCCTCGCCACCGGCGCGCCGGGTTGGCCGGAAGGGGGCGGCGTTCTCTACAAGCTGCTGAGCGGCTCGCGGGCCGGCCAGATCATCTTCGTCTACGAGGGAGTGGCAGCCACCGTGCATGCCGGCCAGCACGTTTCGGCCGGTGACCAGATAGCCACCTTCGTGCCGGGTGGCTCAATCGAGATGGGCTTCGCCGACGCCAGCGGTGTGCCGCTCAGCCACGGCGAATACCAGGAGGGCGACGAAACCCAGTGGGGCCGTGAGATGGCCTCGTTCCTGACCAGCATCGGCGGCGCCAGCGGGCTCTCGACGAGCCTTGGCGAGCTCTCGCCGGACAAGTGGAACCGGCTGATGCAGCGACTCGGCGAAATCGACAACCCACAGGTGCCGACCACGCCATCGCAATTTGCCGAACCCGATGGCAAAGCCAAGCAGGGCAAGAACGGCGACGCCGCTCAGCCCGGCAGCGACTGAGTTTCGAGCAGAATTGGGTCTTTGACCCGCCTCTTCGGATTCGTCCAGTTTGAGTTCGCCGGCACGCTCGCCGTCGCGGATGGTCGCTACGTCTTGCGGGACGGAGGTAGCGAGCGCGTGCTCGTGCTCGCGACGTCGGGGGCGCCTGCGCCGCCCCGCCGCCGCCGGCGCCGGCGCTCGCGCGAGGCCGAGGCAGGCGCACGGCCGGCGACGCTGCCGCTGACCCGGGCAACGATTGTGCGAGCGTCGGAGCCGTTGCACGGCGAGGAGGAGGCGTCCAGCTGGCTGCAGGAGGCCCTCGCCGACGAGGGCATCGTGGATGCCCTCGTCGGCGAGGGCCTCGGCCTGCTCAACCGGGCCCTCCACGCCCACGCCGTCGCCAGTGGTGACCCCCACGTACAAGCCCTCACCCCGCGACAAGCGGTTGCGGTGCGGCTTGGCTATGGCAGCGGCGAAGAGGTCGCCGACGGCGAGTTCAGCGCCGCACAGAAGGTCGATACCGAGGCCGGCGCTGCGACTCGGCGCCAGCAGCGAGCCGAGGAGCTGCGTCCGCAGGAGCGCCTGGCCGCCGTGCTGGGAGGTCGCGAACGCCTCGATGCCTGCGAGACACTGCTCCTGCGCGCTAGAGCTGACCTCGACGCCGGCCGCCACCGTGAGGCCGCGCTGCAGCTACGGGTCGGCCTCGAGGCGCTGCTTGCCGAGCTGCGCGGCGCGCTTTCGGACTCCAGCCACGAGGAGGACATGGGGGCGATCGAGGGCCGGCGCCACGACATCGGCGACCTCGCCAACGCGGCCTTGCAGGGCGACCTCAACGCAGCGCAGCTTCAGCAGGTCCGTGACAGCCAAGCTATCTGCGAGCGCGTCCTCCGTCGACGCCGAGTCCTGAAGAGCTGAGTCGGGGCATCCTCGAACGGGCGGATACTCAAAATGGCGGTCTCATTAGACCGGCATTTGTCCGGGCGAGGATGCCCCGACTCAGCCCGGCCCAAGGGCTAGATGTTTCGCGACGACCGCGTCGAGCAGCGACTCGGCTATCTCGTCAGCCTCGGCGAGCTCGATTCCGTCCAGGGACGGCACTCCAATGACCGTCAGCCCAGCTGCCCGAGCGGCGGCGACACCGGTCGGCGAGTCCTCCAGCGCGATCACCGAGGGCCCAGCCTCGACGCCGAGGCGCCGGCATGCCTCGATGTAGGGGTCCGGGGACGGCTTTGGCGCCGCCACTTCATGGGCGCTGAGCACGACGTCGAAGCGATCGGCGAAGCCGACGATCTCCAGTGAGCGGCGCACGAAGGCCAGCGGCGAGTTGGAGACGAGCCCGATCGGCGTGCCGCGATGCTTGAGCTGCTGCAACAGCTCGCTCGCCCCAACCATTGCCTGCACCCCATGCTCGAGCTCGGCGACGACCAGCTCGTTCAGCTCCTCGATCAGCTCGAGCGCACGGCCCGGTTCGCCGAGGCGGCGCTCGAGGATCCCACCCGCGATCTCGGCCGAGGTCCCGACCAGCTCACGCTTGTGCTCGGGCGTGAAGTCGATCCCCCGCCGTTCGAAGAGATCCTGCTCGGCCCGGGTCCAGACCGACTCCGTGTCGAGGAGGAGACCGTCGTTGTCGAAGACGACGGCAGCGGGCAGGGGCGTCTCCATCGCGGCTGAGCATATGGTTGTTCGGTGCCCTTCCACGTCGAGGTCAGCTCGCCACTTCACCACGCCCGGGTCTTCAACATCGGGGACCCCGAGCTGGAGCAAATCCTCAGGGCGTGGATCGCCGGGCAAACCCTCGAGCTCGGCGAACAGGAGTGGGACCCGCAGGAGAGCAAGTTGACGATTCTCGAGGGGAAGGCTCTGGAGGGCCCGGATCTCGCGTTCGGCCAAGGCTGGTCAAATGCGCTGCGCTCGGCCGAGGACGTCACCCGCAGCATGCTGGAGGCGGAGGAAGTCCGCGCGCCTCAGGCACCCGTGGTCGCGATCGAGGCAGACTCGCTCGATGAGGCTCTGGCAGGTCTGGGGGAGGCCGCTGCGCAGTCGCTCGAATGGCGCGAGGCACGGGAGCGGATCGACGGCCGCGACCCCGCGGTCGCGGCCGTGATCGTCGTCTTCAGGCCGTCTGGGCTCGAGCAGAACCGAAGCTGAGCGCCACCCCGCGGGGCACCACCAGCACCGGCTGTGTCGCGGTCTCGACCACGTAATCGCTGGCGGCGCTGAGCGTCACCTTGCCGGTCGGCGACTCCGGTCGCGATCCGACCACCAGCAGGTCGACGAGCCGGCCACCGTCATGCTCGCCGACCTCGGCGCCCAAGGCCGCTGCGAGGCTGCCGGCGGTCTCGCCGGCAGCCTCGTCCCCCTCGTCGATGACGCCGACCGTATTGACGCCGACCGATGGGCGCGAGTGCAGGTCGGCGGGCGCAATCGCTATCGCCGCCGGACCGCCGAGCAGCAGTTTGTGAGCTGGAATTCCAGGCTTGACCGTGCCCGGCGCGGTGCGGTACTCGGAGCCGAAGACGATCACGTCAGCGTTCTCGCGCTCGGCGAGCTCGGCCAAGCCGACGCTGGTGCCGGCGTTGACCACCACATGCTGAGGCATGTCCGGCGCGCCGACGGAGGCGGCTCCACGGGCGAGCAGCTCCTCAGCCTCTTTGTCCTCCAGTGCCCCGCCTTGGGCGTGGCGTACGTAGGCGAGCGACAGCTCGGCGCCCGAATAAGCCAGCAGGCGGCCGAGGGCAAGGGCGTCGCGATCGTTATCGGTGTCGTCATAGGAAACGATGATCTTCAGAGCCATGAGGCGCCTCCTTAGCTTGATTCGAAAAGTTCGAGGGGCGAATCGTGGCAGCCGGCGAGCATTAGCGCAACTGGTATTAGCTATGTTTAAAATCACTTCTACTTATGCTCAATTCCTCTCGCTTGCAGGTGTTCCGCGCAGTAGTCAGCCAGGGATCCTTCTCGATGGCAGCGGACTCGCTCTCCTATTCCCAATCGGCCGTCTCGCAGGCAATCGCCACGCTGGAGGCTGAAGTCGGCGCCTCGCTGATTGAGCGCAGCCGCGGCGGCGTTCGCCCGACCCCTGCCGGAGCGGCGCTGGCGCGGCACGCCGACGGCATCATCGCCAGCATGGAGACGGCGGAGACTGAGATTGAGGCGATCGCCGCGGGGCGCGGTGGTCGATTGCGCACCGCGTCCTTCCCCACCGCAGGTGCGACCTTGATGCCGCAGGCGATCGCCGGCTTCCGAGCCTCGCACCCAAGCGTTGAGCTCAGCCTCGCCGAGGGAGAGCCTGAGGAGATCGCCCCGCGGGTTCGGGCGGGAGAGTTCGACCTCGTGCTTCTCTTCGAGTTCGAGGGGGTCGGGGAGAGACTCGGCAAGGGGATCAAGCGTTTCGAGCTGCTCGACGACCCGCTTCATCTAGCTCTGCGCCACGACCATCCGCTGGCCGCTCGCAAGCGGCTGGCGCTCGAGGACCTCGGCGACGAGTCCTGGGTGCAGACCTCGGCCGCCAGCGCCTGCGCCAGGCACGTGGTGCGGTCGGGCCACGCGGCCGGGTTCGAGCCCAACGTCTCCTTCGAGAGCGACGATTACCTGACGGTGCAGGGCCTGGTTGCCGCCGGAGTCGGGGTGGCGCTGATTCCCCAGCTGGCCCTCTCGACCGTGCGGCCAGATATCCGCGTCCGCGCCCTGCACCCAGGCAGCCCCGTGCGCAAGGTCTTCGCCGCGACCCCGCGTGGCGCCGCGGTGACACCGGCGGTGGCGACGATGCTCGGTGTCCTGCGCGAGGCTTTGCATGCTCACCATCCGCCCGCAACCTGATCGATCCGCCCGCGGGCCAAACGGAAACCGCCCCCGAGGAGAGAGCGGGGGCGGTTCCGTCTGACTGCGGCTGCCGAGCCGAGGGAGGGCGGCCCGACTGTTGTCGTTCCCGGCTAGGGAGTGGCTCCTCCCGTAGCCGGCGTCGGCAGCGGCGCTGCCGGAGGGATCCCGGACGGGAACCCAAGCGAAGGCACGTCGGACGGGTACACCTCGTGCCCGTGCACGGCGATGTCGCCCTCCTCCATTTCGGCGTCGGTCATCCGCAGCGGCACGAAGAGGCCGACCAGCTTGAGCAGGACGAACGTGCCAGTCGCGGAGAAGACGATCACCCAGAGCGCGGTCAGGGCCTGCCAGCCGAGCAGGTGCAGTCCGCCACCCGAGATCGTGCCGGCGAGCACGGTTTCCGCCATCGCGCTGTTGGCAAAGATGCCGACCAGGAGGCCGCCGGCCACCCCTGCGAACCCGTGCGTGTAGACGACGCCAAGGGTGTCGTCGACGTTGCGAAACGGCGCCATCCGGCTCAGGTAGTTGAGCGCGAAGTAGACGAGGGTCGCGGCGACCACACCGATGATGATCGCGCCCCAGCCGTTGACGAAACCGGCGCCGGGCGTGATCGCGACGAGGCCGACGATCATCCCGTTGACGCTGCCGATCAGGCTCGGCTTGCGGCCGGTCAGGTAGTCGAACGCGACCCAGACCAGGAAGGCGACGGCGGTGCAGATGTTGGTGTTGAGCACTGCTGCCGAAGCGATGCCGCTGGCTTCGTACCAGTCACCGCCGTTGAAGCCGTTCCAGCCCATCCAGAGCAGGCCGGCGCCGACCGCGACCATTGCCAGGTTGTTCGGCGCGTCGACCTCGCGGTCACGCTGCAGGCGCGGGCCGATCACCCATGCCGCAATGAACCCGGAGACTCCGGCCGCGAGGTGGATCACGTAGCCACCGGAGAAGTCGACGGCACCGTGCTGGGCGAAGAAGCCGCCGCCCCAGATCAGGAAGGCGTTGATCGTGTAGACGAACACCGTCCATAGCGCGACGAAAGGAATCCACGCTTTGAAGTTGATCCGGCCGAGAACCGAGCCGAGCATCAGGATCGGTGTGATCCCGGCAAAGACGATCTGGAAATAGGCGAGCGTCGACTCCGGGAAGGAGAATTCCAATTCGCTGTACTCCGGGATATGCGCCTGTTCGAGCAGGCTGGAGCTGCTCAGGATCGAGCCGGGCTTTCCCCAGAAGTTGCCGAAGAAACCGCTGTCGGAGATCGCGTGCACCGGCACCCCGAAGGCCATTTTGAACGCAAATAGGACCCAGAGGATGAGCACGATTGCGAAGGCAACGAATGCCATCATCATCGAGTTCACCGACCAGCGCTTCTGCATAACGCCGCCGTAGAGAACGACCAGTCCGGGAATGCTCATCAGGCCGACCAGGCTCGCGGCGGTCAGCTGCCAGGCGTTGTTGCCGGTATCCAACCAATCCATTGTTCGATGTTCCTTTCCTCTCGAGGGCCACGCCGCACCTACAGCACACGCCGGCATCGACTCGCCCAGTGGCAATGGCATAACCCTGCCGGGCGGGGTGCGTGACGACCTCGTACGGCTGTCTAAAGATCGGGGCGAAAGATTCGCCCCGATGTCGTAGCGAGGCCCCGAATCGGGCGATAGCCTGCTTCGCATGCCGCTCGAAGGGCATTTCCAGCGCGTCAACACGCCACTGCGAAGGCTGACCAAGCGCGAGCGCGGCATCGTTGTCGCCGGGCTGGTGGTCACGGTCGCCGCCCTGCTGGCGCTGATCCTTGCCACCGCCAGCGACAGCCGCCCCCAGCCGGCGGCCGGATGCATCTACACAGTGGTGGCGGGTCGCACCGGCGGCGAACCGGTGCACGGCTGCGGCGCGGAAGCGGAAGCGATCTGCGCCCACTCGGCGCGCTTCGACGATCCCCGCGCCGAGAAAGTCGTCGGGGTCTGCCGCGAGGCAGGCGTGCCGACCAGCGGCAAGCCCGGCGGTCCCTTCTCGGTCCGCTAGACCGCCGCCAGGACCGCCCCCAGCTCTGCCTCGACGTCTCCGACGAGCTTCAGGGCCGCATCGGCGTCGTATGGCGTCGGCCCCTTGGTGACGATCGCGAGGCGACCACCGCCCGCAAGCGTGATCTGCGGCAGATTGGCGACCGGGTAAACCGCCAGGGAAGAGCCGATACAGATCATCAGCTCCGCCCGCTCGGCCAGGCGCTGCGCCTCGCCGATCGCCTGCTCCGGCAGCATCTCGCCGAAGAGAACCACGTCGGGCTTGACCGCACCGCTGCAGGTCGCGCAGATCGCAACGCCGCAGGCGTCGAAGAGCGCTTCGACCTCGTCGATCCCGTATGAGACGGCACAGCTGCGGCACGAGGAACTCTCGATCGAGCCGTGCACCTCGATGACGTTCTGCGAGCCCGCCTTGCGATGCAGGCGATCGATGTTCTGCGTGATCACCCCCTCCAGCAGGCCACGCCGCTCCAACTCGGCAAGCGCCTCGTGAGCCGCGTTCGGCTGCTTATCGCCAAGCGACTGAAAGCGCGGGCGGTAGTAGGACCAGAAGCGCCCCGGATCGCGCTCGAAGACGTCGATGTGGGCGACCTCCATCGGGTCGACGTTGGCCCACATGCCGGTCTCCGGCGTGCGGAAGTCAGGAATCCCGGAGGGAACCGAGATCCCCGCCCCGGTCAGCGCGACGGTGCGCTGCGACTCGCGGACGAGCTCGGCAAGCCGCCGAACCTCAGCCGACGGGCCTAAAACGGGTGATATAGACCCGTTTTCGTCCCGTCGGCTGGTGGTTTTGCCTACTTGCCGCTCCATCTCGGGGTGCGCTTGCCGAGGAAGGCGCCTATGCCCTCTTTGGCGTCCTCGCTGCGGAAGGCCGTTGCAAAGCCCTGCTTCTCGGCCTCGATGCCCTGGTCGAGATCACCGGCGTGGGAGACCTGCTTGATCTGCTCGACCGCGAGCGGCGCCTGAGCGGCGAGCTTGCGGCCCCACGTCAGGGCCGTCTCGAACAGCTCGTGATCAGGGACGACGCGGTTGACGAGGCCCGATTCGAGCGCCTCGCCGGCGAGAATCGCGTCGCCGATCAGGTTCATCTCCAGGGCCTTGTTGGGACCGACCAGGCGGGGCAGGCGCTGGGTGCCGCCAAAGCCGGGGATGATCCCGAGCTTCACCTCGGGCTGGCCGAAGACGGCCGCTTCGGCGGCGATCCGCACGTCGCAGGCCATCGCCAGCTCGCAGCCGCCGCCGAAGGCGATCGCGTTGACGGCGGCGACAGTCGCCACCCGTGACTGTCCGAAATCACGCAGCAGCGCGTGGGCGGTGTGGATCAGCTCCTCGCCGCCGGCCTCGTCCATCTGGGTGAAGGCCTTGATGTCGGCGCCGGCCGAGAAGACGACCGGAACCGAGGAGGCGATCACCATCGCGCCGACGCCGTCGGCGGCCTTGACCTTCTCCCAGACAGTGCCGAGGTCGCGGATCACGTCGGGCGAGACCGCGTTCATCGGCAGGTTGGCGAGCCAGGCGATCGCGACTCCGTCGCGGGTCTCCAGCTTCACGGTGTCGGCCTGCTCGCCCTCGTCGGGCTGCGGGTAGGGATAGAA
>Ga0136846_1218611_pt1 | contig 14696 bp, 18 predicted proteins | sample HopSoiMetagenom2_FD_96841 | JGI IMG/M metagenome (GOLD analysis project Ga0136846, IMG submission 96841) | Grasslands soil microbial communities from Hopland, California, USA - 2 Assembly 2016 (version 4) | ecosystem: Environmental > Terrestrial > Soil > Grasslands | place: USA: Hopland...
AATTGGTATTGACGAATGCACCTGTTGCCCTGAGAATGGGTGAGATCAACAAATTGGCATAGGCGGTGAAAGCTCCAGTGATTGGCTCTGACGTCACGAATATGGATGACCTCAAAAAACTTTTCGAGGAGAGCCAAAAACACTTTGGCGGTGGTATCGATTTTATCTTGCATTCGATTGGAATGAGCCTCAATGTGCGCAAAGGCAAGCATTATACTGAATTAAACTATGAATGGAACCAGAAGACGTTGGATATTTCGGCAATGAGTCTTCACCGCGTATTGCGTACTGCGTGGGACATGGACGCCATGAATGAATGGGGCAGCGTTGTTGCCTTGACATATATAGCCGCTCAACGCGTGTTTCCTGATTATAATGAGATGGCAGATGCGAAAGCTTTATTGGAAAGCGTCACTCGCAGTTTCGGCTATCATTTTGCCTTGCGAAAAAAAGTTAGAGTAAACACGGTGTCACAATCACCCACGCGTACAACGGCGGGAAGCGGTGTAAAAGGTTTTGATGGTTTCATCAACTATGCTGAGAAGATGAGTCCATTGGGAAATGCAAGCGGCGACCAATGTGCAAACTTTTGCGTTGCGCTCTTCTCTGATCTAACCAGAATGGTGACAATGCAAAATCTTTTCCATGACGGTGGGTTTTCTTTCACTGGAGTAACGCAGGGAGTGATTGAGCAAATGGAAAGATAGCTATTGATCATTAGCTTGAGATGTAAGATTTTTGAAGCAGGTGACTGTCATAAAAGAAAACCGCTCCAAGGGAGCGGCTTCAAAAAGGTAACAGCTGAAACTATTGGCGTCGTCAATATTCGTCTTCATTAAAAAGAAAGTCTTCCTGGGAAGGGTAATCAGGCCAGATATCTTCAATGCTTTCGTATACCTCGCCCTCATCTTCAAGTTCCTGCAGGTTTTCGACCACTTCAATAGGAGCACCAGATCTAATTGCATAATCAATCAGCTCGTCTTTCGTGGCCGGCCATGGCGCATCTTCAAGGTAGGAGGCTAGTTCTAAGGTCCAGAACATTGTATAGCTTTTAAGTAACGGAGGGCCGTTGAACCCTCGGAATTTTTCGCAAAAGTAGTTTTTAACACGAAACCACAAAATTCTTCTGTCACATTTTAACGGCCGGGGAACAGACTCTATTTTATTACAGGGCTGGCAAATAAAAAATAAACTGTAACCCTGGCTTCGGAATCCATTGATTATTCAGTTATAAGTTTTTTATTTGCCGCTGCCCGAAGGCGGAAAGGCTTAAGGAAGACTTAGTTAAATGCTCAACTGGCTGAATGCTGACAGCAAAAAATATCCACAAATACTATGGTCCCCTTTGGGTTTTAAAAGGAGTTGACCTTTCCATCAAAAAGGGGGAAATCGTGAGTATTGCAGGGCCTTCGGGTTCAGGAAAGAGCACCCTTTTACACATTCTGGGCACTTTAGATACAGCCGATGAAGGTGAGATCCTGCTTCAACAAAAATCGCTTCACCTGCTCAAAGGCAAGGCCCTTGCAGCCTTTAGGAATAAGCATATTGGTTTCGTCTTTCAATTTCACCACCTGCTTCCTGAATTTACAGCAGTTGAAAATGTATGCATCCCCGGCTGGATTGCTGGGAGGAAGAAGGCGGAAGTTCGTCAAGAGGCTGAACGGCTGTTGGAAGCATTGGGCTTGCAACAGCGAATAGAGAATAAGCCTAACCAATTATCCGGCGGTGAACAACAACGGGTAGCGGTAGCGCGGGCATTGAACAATAAGCCCGATATCATTTTTGCCGATGAGCCAACCGGCAACCTCGATTCATCCAACGCAAGAGAACTACATCGTCTCTTCTTTGATCTGAGGGAAAGTATGCAACAGACTTTCCTCATTGTTACACATAACGAAGAATTGGCCGGAATGAGCGACCGCATCCTGCATATGAAAGACGGTAAATTAAATTATTAGCCACTCTATTTGGGAGCTCTCACGTATAACCAAATACCAACGAAGGAAAATGTCACATTTGGAAGCCAGGCTGCTATCAACGGATTAAGGTTTGCATTGGTTGAAAAAACAGCGGAGAAGGTATTCATTCCAAAAAACAACGTGCCGATGATAAACCCCATGGCAAGGTGTAATCCAAGCCCACCACGGGTCTTGCGTGATGCGATTATTGCCCCGATCATTGTGAGAATGACTACCGAAACCGGTGTTGCGTCCCGTTTGAATCTTTCCACTCGAAACTCATTCAACCCCTCCCTGCCTCTTACTTCTTCCTGGTGAATGAATTTTTGTAACTCCGGCGTAGTGAGTTTGTCTTTCAAGTAATGGTCTCGTCTCAGCTCAGCCGGCTGCACATTCAAATTAATATTCATGGTTGGAATTTCCTTAACCTCCTCCACCAATCCATTTAATTTTCTTTCAATCGCCTTTTCCAACTTCCAATTCTTTTTTGCAGTATCCCATCGTATCACTTCGGCCCTAAGGTTATATGTCACTTTATTTCCAGAAACTTTTTCCAGGAAAAAATTCGAGGCCGATTTACTTGCAGTATCATAATACCTCAGGCCGAAAAAAGTCACGGGATCTGCCTGCAGATAGAACCGGTTCCCCTGGCCCATTCCAGTGAAGTAAGAATTGTTATTATCGACATACCGCGCCTGAAAGTTTCCCCTGATCACATTGGCCCGCGGAATCGCATATTGACTTGCCAGCCAGAAGATAATCCCCAAAAAGAGAGATCCGATGAGATATGGCCGAAGAAACCTGTTATAAGGTACACCACCAGCGATGATCGCTACAATTTCAGTGCGGCCCGCCAACTTGGAAGTAAAAAAAATGACCGCAATGAACACCATCAATGGAAAGATCATGGAAATGATGAAAGGCACGAAACCGATATAGTAATTGGTAAGTATTTGGTACGTGGTCAGGCCCGACTTTACAAAATCATCTGTTTTCTCGCTGGCATCAATAGCCACGGCAATCATCGAAAACATAATGAGTGTAAAGAAAACTGCCGAGAGATACTTCTTAATAATGTACCAATCCAGGATCTTCATTCCATTTCTCCATTGAAGGGCTCAAAAGTAATTGAAAGTACCCAGTCTGTGTATGTTTGCTTAGTTGGAACAATTTATTGTTGAGTTAAACTCACCAGAAGAGAATCGCAGCAGGCTCTGTCAGAAATGTTGATAGGTTCGTACGCTGCTGTTTATTCTGAGCTCGTATTTCGAGCTTCGCTTGTACCTTGCTCTCTCATGATAATTTAAACAATTGACGCGATGCCAAAGCGAAGCGCCGGAATTGTATTATACAGGATGAAAAATCGGGAACTTGAAATTTTCCTGGTTCATCCTGGTGGCCCTTTCTGGATAAATAAAGATGCAGGTGCATGGTCAATCCCAAAAGGTGAAATAGAAGAAGGCGAAGATCCGTTAGCGGTTGCGGTCCGGGAATTCAAAGAAGAAACTGGTCAGCAGATTACGGGCGACTTTGAACAATTGCAACCGGTAAAGCAAAAAGCTGGGAAAATAATTACTGCCTGGGCAGTTAAAGGCAATGTAGATGAAAACCGCATCATCAGTAACACCTTTGAAATCGAGTGGCCGCCAAAGTCCGGAAAAATGCGGGCGTTCCCGGAAATAGATAAGGCAGAATGGTTTGGTATATCAGACGCAAGAGACAAGATCAACCCGGGCCAGGTGGGGTTATTAGATGAATTGACCCATAAACTCAAACTGAAAAAATAAAATTCAAACGGATCTAAATTCGATTACAATTCATCACCTTCTTAAGATGTGCCTCATAATCGGGTCTTAATTATTTCAATGGTTTCATTCTTCCAGCTTTGAAAGTCACCTGCTGCTATATGTTTCCTCGCCTCTCTCATCAAATGCATATAGAACGCAAGGTTCTGAACGCTGGCAATAGTAAGTCCGAGAAACTCTTTTGATTTTACTAGGTGTCGGAGGTAAGCCTTGCTATAATGATTGCTCATTTCACACGCAATACCATCATCGATCGGCGAAAAATCCTTTTCCCATCTTTTATTATCTATATTGATGACGCCTTTGCTCGTAAACAGCATCGCATTTCTTCCATTGCGGGTAGGCATTACGCAATCAAACATATCAACTCCAAGCGAAATACATTGAAGGATATTCCACGGAGTGCCCACTCCCATCAGATACCTGGGCTTTTGCGAGGGCAAATGCTCGCAAGAGAGGGAGCAGATGTCGTACATTTCTTGTTCAGGTTCACCCACGCTCAATCCTCCTATCGCATTTCCTGCAGCTTCCTTTGAGGATATGAATTCGCAAGATTGTTTTCTAAGATCCGGGAAGATACTTCCCTGCGCAATGGGGAATAGGTTCTGTCCATATTCGTATATTCCTTCAGTTTTATTGAACCGCTGAAAACATCGGTCCAGCCAGCGGTGCGTAAGTTCCATCGACTTCTTTGCATACTCATATTCGCTGGGAAAAGGAGGACATTCGTCAAAAGCCATTATGATATCCGCTCCAATAGTTCGCTGAATATCCATGACCGTTTCCGGCGTAAACAAATGCTTACTCCCGTCAATATGGCTCTGAAACATCACGCCTTCTTCAGTAATCTGCCGCGAACCGGAAAGCGAAAAAACCTGGTAGCCGCCGCTATCGGTAAGGATTGGCCTGTTCCAATCGATAAACCGGTGCAGGCCACCCGCTTCTTTTAGCACTTCGAGACCGGGGCGCAGGTACAAGTGATAAGTGTTTCCAAGTATGATTTCGGCATTCACATGATGGACCAGTTGTTCTTTACTGACTGCTTTAACGCTGCCCGCCGTACCCACGGGCATGAAGATGGGTGTTTCGATTTGACCATGATCAGTTGTTATGGATCCAGCCCGGGCCTTGCTATGAATGTCAGTTTTTTCAATCCGAAATGTCAATGGCGCCATCTGGCAAATATCATCCGAATTTTGAAACGTCCATTTGGAATACTACAAAGGCATTGGGGAAAGCATCATCCGAACTTCTTTTCCCCATTGAAAAATAATTTACCACCAGTTCGGTTATTGGATAGACTTATATCAGCTTAACAACTATTTTCGCTGTTGACGCCCAGCTAAACCGCAGATCGTATGGATTTTCTTAAATGGAAGATCGACCTTGGTCTTCTTGTCTTTTGTGTATTTGCCTTCATTACGCTTATCCAATTAACTTATCATTGGTTATTTTTCAGCAGGCTTGCTTTTTTTAAACCGGCAGCGAGAGAAAAATCGCAAACTCAGCCAGTTTCAATTATCGTTTGTGCAAGGGATGAAGCAGCCAACCTGGCCACCAACCTGCCCGGTATCCTCGTTCAAACCTATCCGACAACACACGAAGTGATCGTTGTGAATGATAACAGCGTTGACGAATCTAAATACGTGATTGCCGAATTGCAGAAGGATTTCAAGAATTTGCAGCACGTTGAGCTAAAGCATGAGGCGAAAGGGATTCCCGGTAAAAAATACCCACTCTCTATAGGTATTAAGGAAGCGAAGCATGAGGTATTGTTACTGACTGATTCGGATTGTGTTCCTGCGTCTGAATTCTGGATCCAAAAAATGCAGGATGCATATACAAACGGTGTGGAGATTGTTTTGGGATATGGAGCATATCATAAAAAACCAGGTTTATTAAATAAAATCATAAGGTTTGAAACTTTCCAATCGGCACTTCAATTTTTCTCGTTCGCGCTTGCAGGTCTTCCTTATATGGGCGTTGGAAGGAACCTGAGTTATAAAAAAGGACTGTTCTTCCAGGTCAAAGGGTTTTCATCAATCAACCATATTCCAAGTGGTGATGATGACCTGTTCATTAATAAGGTGGCCAACAAAAAAAATACTGCTATAGTGATTGACCCAGGTGCGATCACACTTTCTGAACCAAAGAAAAAGTTCGGCGAATGGATTCGTCAAAAAACAAGGCATTATACCACGGCAAAATATTATAAACCGGTTCATAAATTCTTGCTTGGATTGTACTCGTTCTCCCAGTTCATCTTTTATCCGGCATTTATTGCAGCTCTGCTATTTTTTGATTGGAGATTTGTATTGGGTGTTTTTTTGTTGCGCATGCTTTCGCTCTTTGTTGTGTATGGCAAAGCTTTTAGAAAGCTAAATGAAAATGATCTTGGTGGTTGGCTGTTGTTCTTTGACCTTTGGCAGTTTATCTATTACATCATTTTTTTACCTGCCCTGTGGAAAAAGCCAAAACGAACATGGCAATAATCAAAGACTCTGCAACCATTTCATGGAAATCATTCTTAAATATTTCGATGATTTTACACCCGCCCAATTACAACAACTTGCCGCGCTGAAGGAATTGTACGAGGATTGGAACTCAAAGATCAATGTTATTTCCAGGAAGGATATAGACGCCTTGTATGAGAAACATGTTTTGCATTCGCTGAGCATTGCTGCACTATTTGATTTTCCTGATGGTATTAAGGTTATCGATATTGGTAGTGGTGGGGGGTTTCCAGGAATCCCACTCGCGATTTTCTTTCCTGCAGTTCAGTTCCACCTGGTGGATAGCATCGGTAAGAAATTGAAAGTAATAGAGGCCGTCGCATCAGGTATTGGTTTGCGGAATGTAACTACGCAACATATAAGGGCAGAAGAAATCCGGAACCGTAAATTCGATTTCGCCGTCAGCCGGGCCGTTGCCCCTCTTAAAGAGCTCTGGACTTGGGCCAGGCCGCTTCTTTATAAGTCGGAATACAAGACGAGAAACAGTGATGAGGACATCAAATCAGGATTAATTTGTCTTAAAGGAGGCGATCTCGCGGCCGAAATATCGGCATGTGGTTGCCAGCCAAGGCAGGTCGAAATATTCGAAATCTTCTCGGAGGAATATTTTAAACAAAAATATATACTTCACGTATTTACATAAATCAAGCGTGAATTACCACTTTGTGGTATTTTTCAGGGTACAAATGTCCAGAACTTTGTGTTATGTCAATAGCAGTATGTATTGTAGATGATAATAAGGATATCCGTTCCGCTCTTGAACAAATCATCCAGATGTCCGAGAATTGCCTGCTCATTGGAAGTTTTGCGACAGCCGAAGACGCCCTTAAAAATATTCCCATTCTCAAGCCAAATGTAGTTTTAATGGATATTGATCTAAATGATCAATTTACAGGCATCCATTGTGTTCAGCAATTGAAGCCAGAAAATCCTGAGATTCTTTTCATGATGTGCACGGTATATGAAGATGATGAGAAAATATACCAGGCGCTCACCGCAGGAGCCAGCGGATATATATTAAAGAAAACTCCTCCCAGCAAATTGTTGGATGCCATCCAGGAACTTTATGAAGGAGGCGCGCCAATGAGCAGCCAGATCGCAAGAAAAGTAGTTGCTGCATTTCGCTCAAAAAATGCGGACCTGATGCCGGAAAACCCCGCGGCCAAAGAGCTCAGGGTCCTTTCAAACCGCGAAAAGGAGATACTTGAATTATTGTCAAAGGGTTTCCTTTACAAAGAGATCGCCGCTTCACTCTTTATCAGTGCGGAAACAGTTCGTAAACACGTGTACCATATATATGAAAAACTCCACGTGAATAATCGCGTGGAGGCAGTAAACAAATTTTTCGGCCGATAGTCAATGGCTGAGGTTGAGTTTTCCTACCTCTCCACTATCAATCTTCTCTTTCTTTGCGATAGCCTTTAACATGCTGAAGAAGACGGACATTTTTGACGAGCTGTGATTCCAGAAGTAAGCATCGTCGGTCACAACTTTCAACAGGCATAGTTTCGGATCATCAGCTCCTTCCGGAAACCACGCCTTTAATGCTGGACTCCACAAATCGTTAATTCTTGAACGATCGACTACCACTGTACAGGTTCCTTTAACATAAACGTACGTGTTAGTCTTTGGGTTTGAATAGATCAGGTATACGTTATTATCTTTTGATATCTCATGAACTTTTTCAGAGAACTCATTTGTGAAAAACCAGGCGTTTCCTTCGTCATCAACCTCCGTAGTTACCATTGGCCGACTGAATAATTCAAGATTGTCATTGATGGTAGTGAACATGCAAACATTCACGTCATTCACCAATTGTTTAAATTTGTCAACGGCTTCCTGGTCCTGTAATTTCTTTTCAGTTGCGATTTTGTTAGACATAAAGTTGGTTTGAATAATTACGTGACAATTTTTTTTCTGCGCTGATGCATCAGGTGGTACAGGGCTCCGCCAAATGCCGGAATAATCAAGACAATGATTAGCCAAAATTTCTTTTGATATGGTTTTAAATCGCTTGTCGCAAGCACGTCGATTATAGACCAAACCCAATAAATAACTGCCATGCCTAGCCCAACATACATAAGGGTCGTACCGGTTTTTTCATTCTCAGTAAGCATATACAATCCAACAAAAAACAGGATGATTCCTATTACATTGAATATAAAGGCTGGTTTGCTCAGATTTAACATATGAATGCATTTATTAAACGAGAGAAGGTATGGCAAGAGGAATGCTACGAATTTTATGCCATCGGAATTCAACGGTTAAAAGTGAAGAGATCGAAATCCGGATTTCGTTGACCGGTAATCTTATCACAGATGAGCCGTCCAGCAATCTGGCTGAAAGTGATGCCATTGCCTCCAAATCCCATAGCAAAAAATGTATGGGGCCGCGCGGGGATGGAACCAATATAAGGAAGGCCGTCTTTTGTACCCGAAAACGTACCAGCCCACTGGAAGTCAACTTTGAATTCCAACCCCGGAAATAATTTATTAAATGATGATTTTAATTGCCGCGCTTTTGATGAGATTAAACTGTCTCTCTTTTGTGGATTATAGAAGGGCACATCCTTTCCTCCCACCAGAATCCGATTGTCCGTAGTAACCTTCATATAGAGATACGGCATGGCAGTTTCCCAAATCAATGCATTTTTAAACCAAAATTCGTCGAAAACAAAAGGCTCGCTGATTACCGCGAAGGTAGATGCGATTCTCTCGACCTTTTTTGGAAGATATTTTTGAGACTCATAGCCACAAGCAATGATTAATCTCCTGGCCTTAATCTTCACAGATCTCCCCACTTGCACCTCCACTCCTTTTTTCATGTGTTTGATCCCGGTTACTTCCGAATGATCGAATACTCTACCGTTGATTTTTTGGATGTCTTTTAATAAAGCATGAGTAAGTGCATAAGCGTCCACTTGCCCACCAGTACCCGACAAAATGCCACCCGGTTTTGAAAAATGAAACAACTGTTTTACATCCTGCGCCTCGAACAATTGAACGTCGATACCAATCTCTGACCTCGCTTTATATTCTTCTGTCAGTCTTTTTACGTGAGACATCTGGCTTGCAAACTGAAAGCTCGAATTAAGTGCGAAGGATACGTTCGCCTTTAAATTTTTTGAAATTTGCTTCAGCTCCCCAATTGAATTTCTGCAAAGCAAATAGCTCCTGTCAGCATTTTGAGCGCCAACCAGGCGGCGGAGTTTTATTAACGGCGTGTCGATTTCATACTGGAGAAATGAAGTGCTTGCCGCCGTGCTACCCATACCAACATGTCGTTTATCAAGTACCACCACAGGTATTCCCCTGTGTGCGAGATGCCAGGCAACTAATGCACCTGTTATGCCCGCTCCAACAATTAGAACGTCGCACGTCAGATTAGCGTTAACAGACGGATAAGTGTAAATAATCCCGTTCTTTAATAACCAGAAAGGATAATGAGAACGTAAATCCATATTGATGAAGATGAAACGGCAGCGGCCCGCGAGCGCACCAGATCAAGCTAAAAAAAATATTCCTGAACGGTATTTATCAATTTATTTTTTTTCAGAAGCAGCCACTATAGTTTCTTGCTTGAGCGAGCGTGTAGAATTATTTGCCCGCTGAGCTTCAGTTCAGGCGAGTATTCTTTCAAGCCGTTGAATTATTGCTCCTTCCGGGGACAACGTGAATTATGGCAACATATTTACTATATAGTATTAAAAGGCATTATAAAACGCTTAAACATTTTTTTATGAGAAGTATTTTGTATGTAGTAGCAATTATTCTGGTAGTAGGCTGGCTTTTAGGAGTGTTTGCATATGGTGCAGGAGGATTGATCCATATCCTTTTAGTAATCGCTGTTATAGCACTACTTCTAGGTTTGATCCGCCGAGCCTGATGTATCTGCCTCAACAAAAGAAAACAGCTACAGCTAACCTGTAGCTTTTTTTTGCTTATGCAAGCCGCGTAAGGTTTACCAAGGCATGTAGCATCAATATTCCGAAGAGAAGGAAATAAAAAAAGGCCGGTTAGAAAACCAGCCCGTCCAAATTGCAAGTACTAATGAAAAAAAGCTATTTTATATTGTTCGATTTAGAAGTATACCAATCGCTCACTTCCCCAATTACACAATCCTTCACATGGTCATCTAATATTTATCAAATACTTTGCCTGACTTTTGATCTCACTTTTCAAATGTCCAATCCGCTTTATTCGGTTGACCTTTCTTCATGCATATCGCGATAACGCTTGATAGTGTCATGAGAAGTTTTGAGTGCCGCTTTTTGGTTGACAATTAATTGACGTACATCCGATGGAAGATCAGTCTCTGCTTTGAGTGCCTCTTCATACGCTTTTTGTGCTGCATCCTCACCATACTCGCACGAAGCGAGAATCGATTTACGGGCCTTGCCACTAATGGCCGATTTGAAATCCATCCACACCCGATAGATCTTACCTGAAACGGTGGTATCAGAAGCTATGTCCCCACCAGATTTTCTTACTTCAGACTCCAGTTCGGACGCATATTGCTTACTCTCATCCGCCATCCGGTGGAAAATTGATTGAAGATCTGTATCCTTATCCCTGGTGTCGTCAACTGCGCGCTCGTAACCTTCAATCCGATCATTATTAATTCTGATGAGATCGTTAAGGATCTCGGTGACGTTTTCGTTGCGTGGCATATGATATGTTTTAATTGTTTAATTGGCTTAAAAAATCGTACCCTTTTTTTTAAAAAAAATTCGGGAGTCCCTCATTACCTGGCCCATCGGCGGATCTGCTGGGGAATTAATTGCGCAGATTGTTTCCCGAACTTAAATCGTTGCAGTAGCCACTTTTAATAATCACGAAATCAAAAGCATCATGGAGTGCAGGCCAACTCAGCAGTATAAGGCCGGTTGGTTGAATTTGAATTATTTGCGTTGAAACTGGCAGAAAATTTGGGGATAACTAATAGCCATACACACAGAAACTACCCTTGACCAGGTAGAGTCTATTCATCACCCTACTAACGATTATGCCACTACAAAAAACTGATCGGGACTATCATAGTTATCTCCGAACCTTCTGTGGAGATTTTATGGAAATTGGTGTTGGTCCAAGCCCTGGACCGCTCCTTGCGCCCACGCCAACAAACGTGATAGAAACAGAAGAAGGATACAGGATACAGGTTGCACTGCCGGGTTTTAAAAGAGACCAGATCCATTTGAAAGTGGAAGAAGATATTCTTTCAATTAGTGCCCAAGTAAAATCCAGGAAAAAAGAAGAGCATAAAAAGTATCACAAGCAGGAAATTTTTTCTTCCTCTTTTGAAAAAAGCATCCTTTTACCTGAGGATGTAAATGACAGTGACATCAAAGCAAGCTTTCGGGATGGCTTGTTAAACATAGAACTCCCGAAGAGTGATCACCCATCCAAGTCATCCCTCGAGATCTCCATTCATTAAAAAATAAATGCTTCATTATGGCAAAGTATTCAAAGGGTGCACAAAAGAAAGTGGAAAGGGCAATGCATGAGAAAAAGCGTGGTCAACTTAAATCAGGAAGATCAGGCAAGAAAGTTACTAACAGGAAACAAGCAATTGCAATCGGGCTGTCAGAAGCCCGGGAGTCAGGCGCTAAGGTACCAAAGAAAAAAGGCGCTTCGAAGAAAAGCGCGTCAAGGAAAAGTGCATCGAAAAGAGGTGCATCCAAGCGAGGCAGATCAAAGAGTGCATCGAAAAGAGGGCCGTCAAAAAGAAGTTCTTCCAGGAAGTCCAGTTCCAGATCTAAGAGTGCAGGCAGAAAATCTTCCCGTGGTCGTTCTAAATCGGGCAGAAAAAGTAAAAAAGGAAGATAAGTTCGAACGGCTTTTCTGAACTCTACTTAATATTAAGTGCCACAAATTTTTTTCACTGAAGAGTCTTTAGAATCTTCATGAGAACCTTTTCATCGTTAGTTAAATCGGTTTTATTGTCGCACTGTTCCAATTTCTCCAACTCATCCAGGTATTTTCCCAAGCTATTTTCTTCATATAGGCGGACGAGCTCAGGGTGGACGTAATACTTTTTGCAGATCGCCCTGCTATTTCCAAGCTTCTTGCTTACTTCATCAAGCGCGGCTACCACATTCTTCTTGATCTCATTACTGGTTGAAGCGTTTCCAATTGACCGGAAACACTGCAGAATGGCGACGGAACCAGCCCACGTTCGAAAATCTTTTGCGGTAAAATCCTGTCCTGAAATTTCTTTGATGTAATTATTTACACTACCTGAATCAATCGATTTCTTGTTATGTTCTTCATCGAAATATTGAAAAAGCTCTTTTCCGGGAATATCTCTACAGGCCTGTACAATCTTTGCCAGACGTTGGCTCTTTAATGAAATTTCATGATAAATACCTTTCTTTCCTTTGAAACAGAATTTCATTTCACTGCCTTTGATGGCAACATGGCTGTCCTTAAGGGTGGTGAGTCCGTAAGACCCGTATAATTTCTCATAACTCTCATTGCCTACCCTAATAGATGTTCTCTCCATCAAACTGACAATTGTTGCAAGCACTTTTCTCTCATTGAGTTCTTTTGAACAAATATCTTTTTCTACCTGCAACCTGATCGCAGGAAGCGCTTTACCGAATTCAAGCATCCGGTGAAATTTTGTTTCATTTCTTAAAGATTGCCAAAGGGGATGATACTTGTACTGTTTTCGTCCTAATGCATCAATACCTGTTGCCTGAAGATGTCCATCTTCGAAAGGGCAAATCCATACTTTCGTCCAGGCCGGTGGTAACACCAATTTCCTGATGCGCTCGATTTCACTTTTATTCTTAACCGGTTTGCCACTGCTGATGTAAGCAAACCCCTTTCCTTTTTTAACTCGTGAAATTCCCGGGATTGCGTCATTGACATATTTGAGGGATACAGCCTTGGCCGCCTGTTCAGGATCGTTATGGATCTTCAGGTGCTTCTTATGCGATAAACGTATGGCTTCAACAGTTTTCATAGTTTACCATTTGATTTTTTTGTGACCTTAGTTGAACCAGCAATCGATTTGCGTTTGTATGAGTTATTTCTTTCTGCCTCATCCAGGGAATGAGAACTAAATATATCGGCTTCTCTTTCCGCGAGGTCCGCGAGCTTGATATAAAATTTCTTCAAGAATAGTAGTTCTTCTTCTGTAAGGTCTTCGATATCGATAAGACGGTTGCTTGCTTTCTCATTCGCGGCGATTAGTTCATTTAGTTTAAGATGAAGTGCGGTAGTGTCTTTGTTTTGCGATTGCTGAATAATAAAGACCATAAGAAAAGTGATGATCGTTGTTCCCGTATTAATCACCAACTGCCACGTATCGGAATAGCCGAATATTGTCCCGGTGACTCCCCAGATAATGATGACAGAAAACGCAATCAGCAATGCGAGAGGACGTCCTGTGGCCCTGGTGATTTTATTGGCGAAGGCATTATATGCTCTTGCGAGTTTAAGCTTCGAGTTAGGTATATGCGGCTTATTTTTATTTTGCATATTGGTTAGGTGTTATTTTTATATTTATATCGAAAGATCAGCATCGTCACATTTTGCATTAGTGAAAAACAATTTGTCACGATTAGCGGCCAATCTTCTTTGAGAATTCCATAATAAATCCAGAGCGACAAGCCAACAAGTAATACTGCCAACATTCCCACTGGTACCTGTTCTGGCTTTTTTTGCCTGATCAATTTTACCAATGGTGGAATTAATGAAGCGGCGGTAAATATTCCAGCAATAATTCCGATCGACTTGGTAAACGCCAACAACAAATACATATTCATTAAATAAAAAAAGTCAGACCATACAGTCTGACTTTACAAAAACCCAAACCAACCCTATGAGCAAAAGTTAAAGACGTTTTATGCTTCCTCACCTTCTTTCTCGGCTTCCAAATTGATATTATTCTCTGCGATATAAGTTAATAATTCGTCAGTGTCCTTTTCTTCCTGCAATGTTTCGCCAAGGATTTCGGCAATTTCTGTTAGGCCCATTGTATTGGCCAATTGAACAAGGCTTCCATAAGTCGCAATCTCGTAGTGTTCTACTTTTTGCGCCGCGATAATTAGACCCACGTCGCGCGTCATTGAACCGTCCTCAGTATCCTCAAGTAATCCTTCTGCTTCTTTCGTAAGTCCGTCCATTGCTTCGCACTTCTTTGCCTGCGCCTTCTTACCAAACATTTCAAACACCTGTTCAAGCCTGCTAACATGCTCTTCCGTAGCTGCTGCATGATCTTCAAAAGCCTGCTGAAGCTCATCTGTTGTCGCTTGTTTGCTCAATTTGCCCAATGCTTTTACTAAATGTTTTTCGGCCCAATAAATATCTTTTAGTTCGTCAATGAAAAACTTCTCGAGCATAGGATGCCGTTGGCCTTGCGAAGAACTCTCAGCGCCTGTACCGGATTTTTTTGATCTACCGCCTTTACTTCCA
>Ga0136846_1212053_pt1 | contig 14693 bp, 17 predicted proteins | sample HopSoiMetagenom2_FD_96841 | JGI IMG/M metagenome (GOLD analysis project Ga0136846, IMG submission 96841) | Grasslands soil microbial communities from Hopland, California, USA - 2 Assembly 2016 (version 4) | ecosystem: Environmental > Terrestrial > Soil > Grasslands | place: USA: Hopland...
CGCTCGTGGTGACCACGGCCGGGGAGACCGCGAGGAGCTCGCGCTCGCCCGGTGTCTCGAACGCCATGTGCACCAGCGCCACCAGCCGGAGCCGGGCGGCCGCTGCGAGCAGGACGTCGGCTGCCCAGGACGCGACCAGGCTGTCGACCAGCACGACCGCGGAGTCGGGGATCGTCGGCAGGACCGCGGCGACGTCTTGGTCCGAGGCGAGCTCGTGGGCCACCACGTCGCGGCCCAGCCCGACCAGCCCCGCCTGCACCCGCCGGTCGTAGATGTTGCCGCCGCTCGGCCGCTGGGCGAAGCCGGCCGGGACCAGGAAGTGCGTCGTCATAAGGACCTCTCGTAGCTGGCCCACGCGACGTGTGACTCGTGCAGCGTGACCACCAGCCCGGTCAGCTGCCCCTCGTCCGCGAACCGCTCGGCCAGCCGGTCGGCGACCCACCGGGCCAGCGCCTCCGTCGAGGTGTTGCTGCCCTTGAACTCGTCCTCGTCGTCGAGGTTGCGGTAGTTCAGCCCGGCCAGGACCTCCTTGAGCTCCTCGGCAGCGCGGCCTATGTCGACCAGGATCCCGTCGGGACCCAGCTCGGGGCCGCGGAACGTCGCGTCCACGACGTACGTCGCGCCGTGCAGCCGCTGCGCCGGTCCGAAGACCTCGCCGTCGAAGCTGTGGGCGATCATCACGTGGTCGCGAACGGTCACGCCGAACATCAGGTCTCCCTGTCTACCGAGCGGTCCGACGCGCTGTCCATCGAGCTGTCCATCGAGCTGTCCGTCGAGCCCTCGGGGTAGGTGATCGTGTGGCAGAGCGCCGTCCGCCGGCCCGCAGTCAGGTCGGCCATCAGCTCAGGCAGCTCGTCGAAGGCCGAGGCGCCGGTGAACAGGGCGTCGTACGCCGGGTCGCGCAGGAGCTCGAGCGCTAGGGCCAGCCGCTCCGACCGGGTCCGGCGGTGCCTGCGGTGCAGCGCCACCTCACCCACCTGGCTGGCGCGGATGCGCAGCCGGCCGGAGTGGAAGGCTCCGCCCAGGTCGAGCCGGACCGACCGGTCGCCGTACCAGCTCAGGTCGATGACCTCGCCGTCCGGTGCCAGGAGCTCCAGCGAGCGCTGCAGCCCCGCCTCGGTCGCGCTCGCGTGGATGACCAGGTCGCGTCCGCCCGCCGCCTCGGAGGGATGGGCGAACGCGACGTCCAGGGACTCGGCCACCTCGGCCCGAGTCGGGTCGACGTCGACCAGGGTGACCTCGACGCCGGGGATGCGGGACAGCAGGCGGGCCACACAACAACCGACCATGCCGGCACCCACCACCGTGACGCGGTCGCCGACCATCGGAGCCCCGTCCCACAGCGCGTTGACCGCGGTCTCGACGGTGCCGGCCAACACCGCCCGGTCGGGCGGGACCCCGTCCGGCACGACGGTCACGTCCGTGACGGGGACGACGTACGCCGTCTGGTGCGGGTGCAGGCAGAACACGGTCTTGCCCAGCAGGGACAGGTCGCCGGCCTCGACCACCCCGACGCTCAGGTAGCCGTACTTCACCGGACCCGGGAAGTCGCCGTCCTGGTGCGGCGCGCGCATCCGCTCGTGCTGGTCGGGAGGCACCGCGCCGCGGAAGACCAACGTCTCGGTGCCCCGGCTGACCCCCGAGCGGAGCGCGCGGACCCTGACCTGTCCGAGCGTGGGCTCGGCCACGACGACCGGGCGGATCTCGCCGCGGCCGGGGCTCACCCAGAACGCCCGTTCCTGCACTGGTGCCTCCCTCTCGTTGCGGTCCATTCTGAACCAGGGCTCGATGCCGTTCGTGTGGTCGTCGTACCCACACACACGGAGGCATGGTGCTTCAGGTTCAGAGCAGGCAGGTGAGCGCGACCAACGCCGCCAACGTCGTGACGGGCGCCCGTTTCCTGCTCGCGGGCGCCGTCGCGGTGGCCGCGGTGGCCGACGGCTCGCGCCTGCTGTTGGGGATCCTGGTGACCCTGGCGCTGCTCACGGACCTGGTCGACGGGCGGCTGGCGCGCGCGCAGGACACGACCTCCGAGCTCGGCGCACGGCTGGACATGGAGGCTGACGCGCTGCTGATCCTGGTGCTGAGCGCGGTCGTGGCCGCCGACCTCGGCTGGTGGGTGCTGGGGATCGGCGTGGCCCGGTACGCCTTCGGCGGGCTGTTCGCGCTGGTACCGCGGTTGCGGACACCGCCGGCCGCCCCGCGGCCGTGGTGCAAGACCGTGGCCGTCCTGGTCGGTGGTGTCCTGGCCGTGGTGGCCGTGCTCCCGGTGCCGCATGTCCTCGCGCTGGTCGCCGTCGAGGCCGCGGCGGTGCTGCTGGCCGAGTCTTTCGCACACGAGGCAGTCGATCGCTGGCGGGCGCCCCAGCCGCCGCCGGTGGTGCCGTACGGCACCGTCCTGGCCTTCCTCGTGGTCTGGCTGGCGCTGGTGGCGCCGGCCAGCCGCGACGACGTGACCGTCCACGCACTGCTGCGGCTGCCGATCGAGGTGCTGGTCGTGGTCGCACTGGCACTGGTGCCGTGGCCCCGCCTGCGCACGGCGCTGGCGGTGGCGTTCGGGCTGCTGCTGGCCCTGCTCCTGCTGGTCAAGGTGCTGGACGTGGCCTTCAACACCGTCTTCGACCGGGACTTCGACCCGGTGGGGGACTGGTACTACCTCGGGCCGGGCATCGCGGTGCTGGGCGACTCGATCGGCGTGTGGGCGGCCCGCGGGGTGGCGGTGCTGGCCGGGCTGGCCACCGTGGTCGCGCTGGTCGGTGTCTCGCTGGCCATGGTCCGGCTGGTCCGCGTGGCGGCCGGTCATCACCGGTTCTCCCTCAGCGCGGCCACCGCGCTCGCGATGGCCTGGGTGCTGGCCTTCGTCATGGGCACGCCGATCGCCTCGACCAGTGCGGCCTCGCTCACCGTCGACGAGGTGAACCTGGTCAGGGCCGACCTCCACGACACCCGCGTGTTCAACGGCGAGATCGGCCAGGACGCGTACGCCGCCCGGGCGGCCAGCGACCCGCAGTCACTGGTCTCCGGGCTGGCCGGCAAGGACGTGCTCCTGGTCTTCGTGGAGAGCTACGGACGGGTGGCCGTCCAGGACACGTCGTACTCCAGCGGCATCGACGACGTGCTCGACCAGGGCACCGCGGCGCTGGACGCGGCCGGCTACCACTCGCAGAGCGCGTTCCTCACCTCTCCGACCTTCGGCGCCGGTTCGTGGCTCGCACACTCCACGATGCAGTCCGGGCTGTGGGTGGACAGCCAGCGCCGCTACCGGCAGCTGCTCGGCGCCGACCGGCTCACGCTGACCTCGCTGTTCGGGCAGGCCGGTTGGCGAACCGTCTTCGACGTGCCCGCCGACACCAAGGACTGGCCGGAGGGAAAGGACTTCTACGGGTTCGACCAGTACTACGACTCACGCAACGTCGGGTTCCGGGGGCCGAAGTTCGGCTATGCCCCGATCCCCGACCAGTACACCCTCTCCGAGTTCCGCCGGCGCGAGCTCGCGCCGGCCGACCGCAAGCCGGTGATGGCCGAGATCGACCTGGTGTCCAGCCACCACCCGTGGACCCCGCTGCCGCACATGGTCCCGTGGGACCAGGTCGGCGACGGCTCGGCGTACGACTCGCAGTCGCAGCAGCCGACCTCGGAGGAGGTCTTCCAGGATCCCGACAAGGTCAAGGAGATGTACGGACAGTCCGTGGAGTACTCCTGGCAGGCGCTCACGTCGTGGCTCACCACCTTCAACGACCCGAACCTCGTCCTGGTCGTCCTGGGCGACCACCAGCCGCACACCTACGTCAGCGGCGAGCACGTCGGCCACGACGTGCCGGTCAGCGTCATCGCCCAGGACCCGGCGGTCATGCAGCGCATCGCCGGCTGGGGCTGGCAGGACGGCCTGCACCCGTCACCGGATGCGAGCGTCTGGCGGATGGACACTTTCCGGGACCGGTTCCTGCAGGCGTTCTCGAACTGATCGTCGACGCTGGCCCACGTGCGAGAGCGTTCACGGCCGAGCCTCGAAGCCTCTGCAGCGGGGGCTGGGAGTGGGTTGGGTGCGGCAACCCGATGCGAGAGTGCTCGTCGACGCTGGCTGAGGTGTGAGGCCGTTCACGGCCGAGCCTCGAAGCCTCTGCGGCGGGGGCTGGGATTGGGCTGGGTACCGGGTTGCCGCGGGTGGTGTGGCTGCGGTTCCCCCGGGTCGGGCGCGGCGCGCGCGTCCCTTTTCGGTGCACAGTCGAGGTCACGGAACCGCTTGTCCACAGCGGGTTTCGGGCGTCCTGCGGGTGTCGGTGGTCGGTGGCAGGGTGGGTCCCACGATGACCTCCACGACCGACCGGCTCACCCTCGATGGGTGCCACGACCCCGCTGCGGTGCTGGCCTACGCACGGGCCCAGAAGCAGGTCGAGGACGAGGCCGCTGCCGAAGTGATGAGGGCGGCGGTTAGGTGGGCGTCGATGCATTCCGGGGCGTCGCTGGTCGGCCCGTCCGACGGGTGGCACGAGTCCTGTCTCCCGTTGGGGGGCGAGGGCTGCCCGGAGGTGGCGGAGTTCGCGGTCACCGAGTTCGCGGCCGCGTTGGGGAAGTCGACCGAGGCCGGGCGCCGTTACCTGTCCCATGCGGTGGAGGGCGCCTACCGGTTGACCAGGTGTTGGTCCCGGCTGGACGCCGGACAGCTCGAGGCGTGGAAGCTGGGGTTCATCGCCGAACGCACCCTGTGCCTCTCACCCGGAGCTGCGGCGTTCGTGGACCGGCACGTGGCGCCGGTGGCGCACAGGATCGGGCCGGCCCAGCTGGCCAGGTTGATCGCGGAGGCCACCGCCCGGTTCGACCCCGACCGGGCCGAGGCCGACCGGCTCGCGGCCGCCGACTCCCGCCGCGTCGATGTCCGGGTCGCTGATGTCACCGTCACAAGCAGGTCTATGTCGAGGGTGAGGTCGATCTGGCCGACGCCCTGGACCTCGAGGCCGCGCTGACCGGGGGTGCCGAGCAACAACGCCGCCTGGGCTCCACCGACTCCCTGGACGTACGCCGCACGATCGCCCTGGGCGACCTGGCCCGCGGCCAGACCGCACTGGACTTCGACTCCGAGCAGAAGCCGAACCGGCCCGCTCGGCAGGTGGTGCTGCACGTCCACCTCGAGCACGCCGCCGTCCTGGGTGCCGGCGGGCTGGCCCGGCTGGATGCCGTCGGCCCGGTCACCGCCGAACAGGTCCGGACCTGGTGCGGCAACCCCGACGCCAAGGTCACCGTGCGGCCGGTCCTCGACCTGGCCGAGCACATCCAGGTCGACTCCTACGAAGCCTCCCAGCGGTTGAAGAACCAGGTCGACCTGCGCGACGGGAGCTGTGTCTTCCCGTTCTGCACCCGCAAGGCCCAACGCTGTGATCACGACCACCGCGTCGCCCACGACGACGGCGGTCCGACCTGCTCGTGCAACCTCGCGCCCTGCTGCCGACACCACCACCGGGCCAAGACCACCGGAGGCTGGAGCTACCAGACCGTCGATCCCGGAACCTACTGTGGCGCTCACCGCTGGGCTACCGCTACCTCCGCGACCACACCGGCACCCTCGACGCCACGCCCGACCCCGAACGACTCAGGCTGGCCCACGACTTCACCGCCCACTTAGGCGAACCCTGACCACCCCGCGCAACACCCCGCCCCGCCTTTGGCGAGCGGGGTGATCGCCGTGTTTCGACGGCGGTGCCCCACGCTGGGTACTGGTGGTCGACCCGCGAGGTGACCCGTGACCGCTCTCTCCGTCGTGCTGGTGGTCGTGGTGTCGGTGGCGGTCGCCGTCTTCATCCTGCTGTTCGAGCGGCGGCGCGCCCGACAGATCGAGCACGACCTGAGGGAGCAGTACGACGCCGAGCACCGCCGACCGCCCGAGGGCTGACGTCCGGGCCCCTCTGGTGGAGGCTGTCGTCATGTTGCCCGCGACGATCCGGACCACGGACTACCACACCGGCGGCGAGCCGTTCCGGATCGTGGTGGATCCCCCGGTGCCGATCCCGGGCCGGAGCGTGGCGGAGCGACGGGCGCTGGCGATCGAGGATCCGGCGGTCCAGCAGCTGCGCGCACTGCTGTGCTCGGAGCCGCGTGGGCACGCGGACATGTACGGCGGGTTCGTGGTGCCGCCGGACGACGAGGACGCCGATCTGGGAGTGCTGTTCTGGCACAAGGACGGGTTCTCGACGGCCTGTGGTCACGGCACCATCGCGCTCGGGGTGTGGGCCGTGGACACCGGCCGGGTGACCGCCCCGGGCACCGGCCATGTCGACGTGGTGATCGACGTGCCTTCGGGGCGGGTGACCGCACGCGTCCACCGGGAGGACTCGCGGGTCGTCGACGTCGACTTCGTGAACGTCCCGAGCTGGGTCGTGGCTGACGACGTACCGGTGAAGACCTCGCGCGGCGAGGTGCGGGTGGCCGTCGCGTTCGGCGGGGCGACCTACGCGACCCTGCCCGCGGCACAGCTGGGCCTGTCGGTGCGCCCGGGCGACCTCGGGGACCTGATCGCGCTCGGCCGTGAGATCAAGTGGGCCCTGAACGACTCCGACCATGCCGCCCATCCGAGCGACGCACGGCTGGACGGCGTCTACGGCACGATCTGGTACGACGAGCTCGGCGACACCCCCGGAGAGGTGCACCAGCGCAACGTGACGGTCTTCGCCGACGGTGAGGTCGACCGCTCCCCGTGCGGCTCCGGCACGTGCGCCCGGCTCGCGGTCCTGTCCGCGGAGGGTCGGCTGCCCACCGGCACGGTGCTGCGGCACGACTCCATCGTCGGGAGCACCTTCACCGGCACGGTCCTCGACACGGTCGAGGTCGAGCGGCGGGCCGCGATCCTGCCGCAGGTCACCGGGATGGCCTACCGGACCGGTGACCACGCCTTCTCGGTCGACCGCGACGACCCGCTGGTCCCGGGCTTCGTGCTCCGGTGAGGTTCCTCGACGAGGACGCCGTCGCGGCCCTGGGTCCGGCCGGGGCGGTCCAGGCCATCATCGACGCCCTGCGCGGAGGGCTCGACCCGGCGGCGGATCCGGCCCGGACCGCTGTGCCGCTCTCCCACGGCCAGTTCTTGCTGATGCCTTCGGAGGCCGAGGCGTCGGCCGGGGTCAAGGTGGTCACTGTCGCCCCCGACAACCCCGAGCTCGGGCTGGCGCGGATCCAGGCGCAGTACCTGCTCTTCGACCGGACCACCCTCGCGCTCCGGGCGGTGCTGGACGGGACCGCGCTGACCAGCCTGCGCACGCCGGCGGTGTCCGTTGCTGCCGTGCTCGGCCGACTGCCGGGCCGGCCGCTTCGCGTCGCGGTGGTCGGCGCCGGTCCGCAGGCCACGGGTCACGCGGCGACCGTGGCCGCCGTGCGCCCGGTCGAGGCGGTGACCTACCTGGTCCGGGATCCGTCGCGCACGCCACTCGACGCCGTCGCGCTCGGCTCCGGACCAGCGGACGAGACCCTTCGGTCCGCGGACGTCGTGGTGTGCGCGACGTCGGCCCGCACCCCGGTGCTCGCCTCCAGACTCCTGCGCGACGACGCGGTCGTCGTTGCGGTCGGGTCGCACGAACCCGACGCGCGTGAGCTGGACGCCGCTCTGCTCCACCGCGCGAGCGTCGTGGTCGAGGACGTCGCCACGGCGCTGCGTGAAGCCGGCGACGTGGTCCTGGCCATCAAGGACGGTGCTCTGGCCGAGGCGGACCTCATTCCGATGCGCGACGTCGTCACGGGTGACGCCGTCGTCCCGTCCGGCCGGCCGTTGGTCTTCAAGAGCGTCGGCATGTCGTGGGAGGACCTCGTCGTCGCCGAGGCCGTGGTGAGGCTCAGCTGAGCTCCAGCACGGTCTGGTCGCCGCTTCGCACCTGGACGTCCGCGATGTCGCCGGCGTCCGTTGAGGTTGCCGCCGCAAGGTGCATGGTCTTGCCGGGCAGCCCCTTCCACGACGCGACCTGTTCGGTGCTGCCGTCGCTGCGGGTCACGAACATCGTGTACGTCGGAGGCGGCTGGTCGTGGTAGGTGTCGCTGCCCTCCTCGTCGTACGAGCAGGTGAGGTCGAGGCGGGTTCCCCAGCCGACCTGGGTCAGGGAGACCCAACCCGAGATCGCTTCGGAGCCGAGCGGGTGCAGCTCGACGGGAGCGGCGGTGGCCGCCGGCGCGGCCTGCGGAGGAGCATGGTCGTCGTGGCCGCCGAGCGTCGCCACACCGACGGCACCGATCGCGATCGTCGCCGCGGCGGCGACCAGCGCGCTGGTGACCCACCTGCGTCGCCGCTGGCTCTGGCGGACCTGGCGGACGACCGCCGGGAGCAGCGTCTCGGGCACCGGGAGCGGCTCCTGTTCCGGGTCGACGATCTCGACCGGGACCCGCGCCAGGAGCCCCGGCAGGCCGGCCAGCTCGCGCACGGACCGCGCGCACTCGGCGCAGTCGGGCAGGTGGCGTTCGAAGGCCACCCGCTCCTCCGGGGACAGGGCGCCCAGGACGTAGGCGCCGTCCTCGTGCTCGTGACCGCAGTCGGTCATGCTCCCACCCCCATCTCCTCGAGGGCGAGCCGCAGGGCGCGCAGGGCGTAGTGGGTGCGGCTCTTCACGGTTCCCTCCGGTACGCCGAGGCGGCGCGACGCCTCGGCGACGGACCGGCCTCGGTAGTAGCACTCGAGCAGGACTGCCCGGTGGTCGTTCGACAGCTGGGTGATCGCGTCGGCGACGACCCACGACTGGAGCAGCGTGTCCGTCTGGTCGATCGGATCGGGCGGCTCGGGCACCTGGTCGGTGGCGCGCTCGTTCTGGAACCTCTTGCTCCGCCACTCGTCGATGACGATGTTGCGCGCGACCGTGAACAGCCAGGAGCGCACCGACCCGCGCGCCTCGTCGAGCACCTCGTTGTGCTGCCAGGCGCGGAGCAAGGTCTCCTGCGCCACGTCCTCGGCCCGGACCGGGTCGCCGGTCAGGTGCAGGCAGAAACCCCACAGCGCGGCTGCGTGCTCGTCGTGCAGCTGCTGCATCAGTGCGGTCGGGTTCTCGGCGGCCATGGCTCAGGTACGCACCTCCGCCCATGACACGGTCGGCGGTCGCGGTTGGTTCACGCGACCCAGTGTGAGGTGCGACGCAGTCCGGGTGGGCATGACGAAGGGCCGCCCCGATGAAACCACGGGGGCGGCCCTTCGGAGCCGGGGTCACCGACGAGCGAGGCGCGGGATGATGATGGCGGCCGCGACCACATGGGTCAGGACGAGCCCGGCCCTGCTGAGGACGCCGTCGCCGAGCGCGAGGTCCGGCACGCACGAGAGCGCGGTCAGCGCCACCGCTACGCGGTAGAACGTCGCCCGGCTGGTGTGCCGGGCGATGACGATCCCGGCGACGGTGGCCAGCAGGACCATCTGGGCGAACGCCGCAAGGGGGATCGCCCCGTCGGTGACCTCGAGCGCGTGACCGGCGGCCTGGAAGGCGCCGGCGACGGCGGTGACGACGACCGCGGCGACGAACCCGGTCGCGACGCCGCGCCTCCAGCTGACCCGACCGGCCTTGCGGTCCTGCGTGGCCTCGGCCGAGGTGGCGGTCGCGGTGCTGTACGTGGTGCTGGCGGCGGTGCCGAAGATCGCGGTGCTCATGTCGCTCTCCTGAAGGTGGGGGAGCGACTTCGTGCCGCTCCGTCACCCTCTCCACGGACGGCGGTCGGCCGATACGACAGCCGGCGGGAAAGAGAAAGAGGACGGCGCCCCGTCTGTGGGGCGGGGCGCCGTCGGCCGGTTCCGCGTGGGGGGAGGTGCGGAACCGACGTTGTGTCCCTCCCAACGAGCGTGCCGCGGATCGGTTCGCCCCGGTCTGGACCGGTGCTCCCGCCGGCTCTGTGCGCTGAGGGGACGAAGAGCTCCGCGGACCGATCGGCCACCCGTGGCGATGGGCCTTGGGTACCGTTGCGTGGTCTCGCGCGGATGCACGGTCGCCGCGCGCCTTGAAATCGGGGGAATCCATGAACGCTCGCGCCATCACCAAGGCTGCCGCGGCACTGGCCGGCATCTCGCTGTCCGTGCTCGGCCTCGCCGCACCCGCCCAGGCCGGGCAGTGGGTCGGCACCGACCCGGGCCACGACGTGGCGGCGTACAGCTGCCAGCCGGGCTGCCACTGGAAGAGCGCGCCCGGCAACGCGAGCGCTGACATGGTCCGCGAGCAGGTGACCTACCGCCACGAGAAGATCAAGATCACCGTCACGATGCGCAACATCGACCCCTCGGCGGCGTTCGCGCTCTCGAGCATCCTGAAGAAGACCGAGCAGGTCGGCCGCTACTACGGCGTGATCGCGGCGTTCTCGCCCGGCAAGACCCCGCAGGTGATCATCCGCAACCCACACGGCACGCCGATCGACTGTGGCGCCGCGACCCCGGAGATCGCGGGCGACAAGATCAAGGTGGTCGTCCCGTCCCGTTGTCTGCACTCGCCCGACTGGGTCCGCTGGAGCGGCTACATGCGGGTCATCTTCCACGGCGACCTCGACGACGACGCCAAGTTCGAGGGCTACTTCGACAAGTTCCGCAACCGCAGTGACGCGCCGCTGAACAAGCACACCTTCGAGTTCTCGCGCCGGGTCTACCGCGCGGCCTGACCTCCGGGGTTCCGTCCGGCCAGCAGGACGCGGGGCAGGACGATCATCAGCCCGGCCAGCACCACCAGGAGCGCGCCGCCCACGACGAGGGCAGCGGTCCGATCCACGACCACGTCGAAGATGAAGGTCACGATGCCGGCGGCCAGCAGGCTGAGCAGCGCCAGGGCGATCCGCACCAGGGTGTGTGCGGCCTCGACCAGCAGCCCCTTGACCCGCAGGCCAGCCAGCTGCCGGTGGATCGCCACCGGGCTCAGCACGACCGCGATGACCAGCGCGGCCAGCACGACCAGCACGAGGTAGAACCGCTCCTGGGCGGTCGAGAGCTCGGTGAACCGCTGCTGGAACGGGAGCGTCAGGAGGAACCCGGCGGTGAGCTGGGCGCTGGTCTGGATGACGCGCAGCTCCTGCAGCAGGTCGTCGTACTTGCGGTCCTCCCGCTCGGCCTCGCTCTCGTTGCGCTCCGCGTCGGGTCCCTCTGGGTCCTGGTTCATCGCTCCTCCTCGCGGAGGGGTACCCGAATGGGCGAACGCCCCGTCGCGCTGCGCAAGGGACGGGGCGTTCGGCGTCTCACGAGGTTTCCCTCGTAGGTCGCGACACCGAGAAACCTACCAGTGTCGCGCACCGACGGTGCCCGGGTGACCTTGTCGAGGAACCACCCCGAGGGGTGAAATGTCCGGAAGCCTGAAGAATCAGGCGGGTGGGCGTCCTTGAGCCGGGCCGCGAGATGCGCGTCGTTCGCCGCCGCTGTCTTCGTGGTCTCGGCTGTCTTCTCCGGTGTCGGGTCCTGGTCGTTGTAGTCCTCGGTCTGCATGGCCTCGCCCACCCAGTACGTCGCGCCCGCGGCCGGGATCGTGAATCCGGTGTCGTTGAGCGCCTGGAACACCTCGGCGCAGACGTGGTGGGCGCCGTCCTCGTTGCCCACGACCGCAACCAGGGCCACCTTCCCGTAGGTGAGCATCCGGCCCTCGTCGTCGGTCTCGCTCAGCTCGGCGTCGAGTCGCTCCAGCGTCATCTTGCACACCGAGGACGGCTGTCCCATCCAGATCGGCGTGGCGATGACCACGACGTCAGCCGCCAGCATCTTCTGCCGGACGTCCGGCCAGCCGTCGCCGTCGCCCTCGTCGGTGCTGACCCCGAACCGGACGCCGTGATCGACGACGCGAACCACCTCGCCGGACACGTCGTGCTCGGCCAGCGCGTCGAGCACGTCCTGGGCCATCTTCATCGTGCTGGAGTCCTCGGGCGAGGGTTTGAGGGTGCAGGCCAGCGCGAGTGCGGTGAGTGCCATGGCCTCAGGTGACCGAACGGCAAGCGAACAGTCGGGGGTGGGCGACGAGGTTCACCTGTTGGGGTGGTCGTGGTCGGTGACCTGCACGGATACCTGCTCGGTGTGACAGCACTGCCCAAGCCGCGAGGCCGGCTCAGCGAGCGCGTCCTCGCGCGCCTGGGCGACCAGCCGACCGCCGGAGCCGGGCTGCCTCGGCCCGAGTCGGACGAGGACGCAGCCATCACCCTGTGGACGCTGCACGAACTGTCCTACGGCGGCTTCGAGGACGTCGACGACGGTGCCGAGCGCGACGTGGACCTCTTCCGGGTGCGGTGCCTGCTGGAGGACGACCTCGAGCGCCGGCTCCGGGACCGCTGGCCGGGTGTGCCCGACCTGGAGCTGGCCACCGGGTTCTTCGACTGGGTCGGCGGCCACGACGGGCCGTCGCTGGCCCGGTTCGTGCAGAAGGAGGCGACCGAGGAGCAGGTGCTCGACCTGCTGCGGATGCGCTCGGTCTACCACCTCAAGGAGGCCGACCCCACGTCGTGGGTCATCCCCAGGCTGACGGCCGGACCGAAGGCGGCACTGGTCGAGCTGCAGTACGACGAGTACGGCGTCGGCGATCCCGAGCGGCTGCACCACGAGCTCTGGGCCCGGGGTCTGGAGGCCAGCGGGCTGCGACCCGAGACCGGCGGCTACGTCGACGAGGTGCCGCTCGAGGTGCTCGAGCAGAACAACGCCGTCTCGGCGTTCGGGCTCCAGCGCCGGCTCCGCGGGGCGGCGCTCGGCCACCTCGCGGCCTTCGAGGCCACCAGCTCCCTGCCGTCGCGGCGGATGGCGCAGGGGCTGGACCGGCTGGGCTTCCCTGCCGAGATGGTCTGCTACTACACCGAGCACGTCGAGGCGGACGCGGTGCACGAGCAGATCGCCCTCCGAGACGTCTGCCTGCGCCTGGTCGAGGAGGAGCCGGGCCTGGAGCCAGACGTGTGGTTCGGCGCGTGGGCCTGTCTCGACCTCGAGGACCGGACTGCGCGGCGGCTGCTCGACTCGTGGGGCGCCGCGTGAGCCGTCCGGACGTGTTCCTGTGCCCGGGCGGCCCGATGCTGCTGCGCGGTGAGCACGTGGTCGTGGACGAGGAGGGCACCGAGCACCGCACGACCAGGCCGGTGACGGCGGTCTGCCGCTGCCACCGGTCGGCCTCCAGGCCGTGGTGCGACGGCACCCACAAGCTGCTGCCCGAGAAGCTGCGGCCCTAGACCTGGACTGGACCTGGAACTAGACGGTCCGGTCGACGCGGAGCAGCGCCCCGCGGGTGAACTCACGGACGTCGCCCACCTCGAGCTCGCCGTGGGCCCCCACCAGCCGGCGTACTGACGTGACCTGCGTGGGTCCCACCTGCAGCACCGATGAGCCCGCCGGGGTCAGGTGGGCCGCGATCAGAGTGAGGCAGTGCCGCACAAGGTCCAGGCCGTCGGGGCCACCGTCGATGGCGGTCACCGGGTCCTCGGGGTAGCGCCCGACCTTCGCCTGCTCGACCCACGGAGGGTCCGCGATGATGACCGGGAACTGCTCCGCGGGGTGGAGGACGCCCTCCATCGAGCCTTCGCGAACGTCGACCGACAGACCGTTGGTTCGGGCATTCTCGCGGAGCAGGTCGCAGGCGGCGGGGTTCGCGTCGACGCAGACCAGCGGCCTCGGTGCCAGCCGCACGGCGAGCAGGCCGATGTGGCCCACTCCGGCACAGAGCTCCAGCACCGGACCGGGCGGCGCGTCCCGGATCAGCTCGGCGGCCCAGTGCGACTGGGCCGCTGTCCAGTCCCGGGGGGCGAGGACGCGGTCGTCGTACCGGATCGCCAGCCCCTCGAAGTCGTGCACGGGGCCGGAGGTGGTCAGGATCACGGGGCGGCCTCGCGCAGCCTCTCCAGCAGAGGCTCGGCCGCCTCGTGCAGGAACCGCTCCTGGCCCTCGTCGCCGACCTGCACGACGGCGACGTCGGTGAAGCCGGCCTCCCAGAAGCCGCTGACCGCCTCGACGACCTTGTGCAGGTCCGGGCCGCAGGGGATCGACTCGGCCACGTCGTCGGGGGTGACGAACTGGCTGGCCCCGGCGAACCCGGACGTCGTCGGCAGGTCCGAGTTGACCTTCCAGCCGCCGCCGAACCAGCGGAACTGCTCGTGCGCCCGCTCGACCGCGGCCTTCTCGTCCGGGTCCCAGCAGATCGGGAGCTGGCCGATCGCCCGGGCCCCGTCGCCGATCTTCGAGACTCCAGCGACGCCGTTCCACGAGCTGACCAGGTCCTCGCGCGGTTCCACGGCGATGAGGTCGTCGGCCAGCTTCGCGAACCGCTCTACGCTCTGGTCGCCGGAGACCGCGACGCCGATCCGCACCCGTTCCTCGGGCACGTCCCACAGCCGGGCCGCGTCGACCGCGAAGTGCTCGCCACGGTAGGTGACCAGGTCGCCGCCGAACAGGGCCCGGATTATCTCGACGGCCTCCTCGAGCATCTCCTGGCGGGTCTCGACCGCCGGCCAACCCCGGCCGACCGTGTGCTCGTTGAGGTTCTCCCCGCTGCCCAGGCCGAGGGTGAACCGGCCCTGGGACAGCAGTGCGAGCGTCGCGGCCTTCTGGGCCACGACCGCCGGGTGGTAGCGCATGGTCGGGCAGGTCACGTAGGTCATCAGCTCGACCCGCTCGGTGGCCTGGGCGACCGCGCCCAGCACGCTCCAGGCGTACGGCGCGTGGCCCTGCTCGGTCAGCCACGGCGAGTAGTTGTCGCTGCAGACCGCGAAGTCGAATCCCTTCTGCTCGGCCGCCGCGGCGTACCGCACCAGCTCTC
>Ga0136846_1222932_pt1 | contig 14687 bp, 11 predicted proteins | sample HopSoiMetagenom2_FD_96841 | JGI IMG/M metagenome (GOLD analysis project Ga0136846, IMG submission 96841) | Grasslands soil microbial communities from Hopland, California, USA - 2 Assembly 2016 (version 4) | ecosystem: Environmental > Terrestrial > Soil > Grasslands | place: USA: Hopland...
AGGCGGGCGAGCAGGAGCAGGTCCTCCACCAGACCCGTCATCCGTGCCGACTCCGCCGAGACCCGGCGCCAGGCCAGCACCGGCTCGATCCGGTCGGTGCCGCGGTTCATCAGCTCGGCGTATCCGGCGATCGAGGCGAGGGGGGTACGGAGTTCGTGGCTGGCGTCGGCCAGGAACCGCCGCATGCGCTCCTCGCTGCGCTGCCGTTCGGCGAGGGAGGACTCGACGTGGTCGAGCAGATGGTTCAGCGCGGCGCCGACCTGGCCGGCCTCGCTGTCGGGGTCGGTGTCCCGTTCCGGCACCCGGGTCAGGCCGGCGACCTCGCCGTGGCCGAGCGGGGCGCGGGAGACCTCGGCGGCGGTGGCGGCGACCCGGCCGAGGGGGCGCAGTTGCCGTCGTATGACCACCGCGCAGACGCAGCCGGCGGCGGCGAGCCCGGCGACGGCGACGCCTGTCTCGATCATCACGAGTCCGCCGATCATGTCCTGGACGTCGTCCATGGGCAGGCCGGCGAGGACCCGGACACCTTCGTTCTCGAGGACGGTGACCCGATAGGTGCCGAGGCCGGGCACGGTCCGGGTGTGCATCGCGCCGTCGGCCCCGATCCCGGCCAGGGCGGCGCGCTGCCCGGTGCCGAGGCCCCGGGTGGGGGCGTCCTGGACGACGACGGCGGCGGAGAGGATGGTGCCGTCCTCGTCGAGCCGGGCGGCGAGCATCCCGGCGGGCTGCCCGGTCTCCCTCAGGAACGTCAGGTCGTCCGGGAGGTCCTGGTGCAACGAGGCTCCTCCCAGGGCCCGTTCGGCGGTGTCGAGGACGCGGTCGTCCATGTTGCCCATCAGATAGGCGTGCTGGAAGAGCGTCGTGATCAGGCCCATCGCGACACAGACGACGATCAGGGTGGCGGTGACGAAGACGAGCAGGCGGGTACGGATGGACCGGGTGCGCATCCTCGCGTTCGGCCGGCGGCTCATCTCCCGTCCTCCGCGGCCCTGATGGCGTACCCGAGACCGCGCACGGTGTGGATCATCGGTGCCCGTCCCTTGTCGATCTTCCTGCGCAGACTGCAGATGTAGACCTCGACGGGATTGCCGCCGCCGTCGAAGGAGCTGCTCCAGACGTGGTCGAGGATCTGCGCCTTGCTGAGCACCTGGCGTGGATGGCCGAGCAGCAGGGCGAGCAGGTCGAACTCCTTCACGGTGAGCTGGACGGGCACACCGGCCCGGCGCACTTCGCGGGTGCCCCCGGTCATGACGAGGTCGCCGAGCACATGGACGGAGTCGTCGGTGCGACCGTCCCGGGACGCGGCCCTGCGCAGCAGTCCCCTCAGCCGCAGCACGACCTCCTCCAGGGAGAAGGGCTTGGTGACGTAGTCGTCGGCGCCTGCCTCCAGGCCGTCGAGACGGTGTTCGAGGGCGTCGCGGGCGGTGAGCATGAGGACGGGCAGCTTGGGGTTCTCGTGGCGGAGCCGGCGCAGCACCTGGAGGCCGTCCAGGTCGGGCAGCATCCCGTCGAGCACGACGGCGTGCGGTGCCCAGCCGCGCGCCGTACTCAGTGCGCTGTGCCCGTCGAGCGCGGGATAGGGATGTCGGCCCGCCTCGGTGACGGCGACGGACAGCACTTCGTTCAGTGCGGGCTCGTCGTCGACGATGAGCACTCTTGCGCGGCCGGTTCGGGACCCGGAGGTGCCAGTCATGTACCGATCGTGTCCCCGAGGGCTGAGGGAATCCTGTGTTCCACCTGAGGGTGGGAGATGACCTGCGACGGCGGGGTACGGCGAAGGGCCGCACCCCCGTCACCGGGAGTGCGGCCCTCAGGCGCCCGAAGGACTTACTTGCGGATCAGGCTGCTCAGCACGTACTGAGACATGCTGCCGCTGCCCGGTAGTTCGGCAGGATTTCGAGGATGATGGCGTTTGGCAGTGATCCTCGCATCGGATCGCCGCAATGACCATGGATTCAGGGCGTGGAGAGCGCATCTGACTGAGTTTTCCTACCGCTAACGCAGCACCTCGACACGCGCGGCACGGCAAGTCAACGTGCTTCGTTGGCCGTTGCCCCGTGTTCCGTGTCGATGTGAGGTCTCAGCAGATGCTTGACCGTCTGTACTCCGGACATGGTTGACACGTTCGGCCGAACGTCCGCTGTCCCCCAACTGCCGGTGCGGCAGGGGTGCTTCCGTCGGAGTCGTGGATGTACAGCAGTTGGCCGAGTACCGCTACCGGGCTGTCCGCGAAGTGCTCGGCTGGTCTTTGATCGGTGAGGTCGCGGCCCGGTACGGCACCTCGCGCCAGACCCTGCACAGCTGGCGGCGGCGGTTCGAGCAGGAGGGCATGCCCGGTCTGCTGGACCGCTCCCGCCGGCCGCGGAACAGTCCCCCTCGCCTGTCCGCCGAGGTTGAGGCCGAGATCTGCGAGCCGCGCCGCCGGCATCCCCGGCGGGGTGCCCGCCGGATCTCCCACGAGCTGTCCGGCCGCGGGCTGGAGCCGGCTCCGTCGCGGGCCACGGTCCACCGGGTCCTGTCCCGCAATGGCCTGGTCCGCGCCCAGGAACAGGAGCATCCGCGCACGTACCGCCGGTGGCAGCGTGAGGCGCCGATGCACCTGCGGCAGACGGAACCGGCCGGAAGGAGGCAACTGTCGGGTTCATCAGCTACAGCAGGCGACACAGCCGAAAGCAGCGGCGATGTACCACGGTCAGTTCGACACTCGGCACGCACGACCGTGAGCGTAGAGCACGCCGACCATCAGAACGCCTCGCGAACACGAAGGCCGCGCCACCCGGCCCCTCCGGCCGTACTCGAGGACCTCCAGAAGGCGGGAGCCGCCAAGACCGAGGGCGCGCCTCCTCTGTCACAGGCAGCTCGACGCGCTTGCGTGCCGCACCCAACTCGGACAGGTCGCTGCTGGACGTTCCGGACGACTGCCCCGTATCGATGAGGTGTCGGCGGCACCAGACATAGATCGTCTGGTCGCTGAGCCGAGGAGCCGGGACTTCGGCGGCGACCTTCCTTCCGCATGCGACGAGATCGAACCTTGCGGCGGAACCCGGGGGATATCTGCGGGGCATCACGGCCTCTGGAAGCTACTGAACGGTCAAGCCGGCCGCCGCAGGCACCGCTTCGCAACAGCCTGCCGCCTTACCGCCTGAGCTTGTAGGCCCGCGGTGACGCACGGACCGCTTCGCTCGGCTGCACTCACGGCCAGGGACACTGCGGCGAGAGCCACGCCCAGTGACACTCGGGCCCGCGTCCCGCGCCGCACGCGCACACAGGGGTTGCACTATCCGCAGGCACCTGCAAGTATTTCTTAGCACGAGCAAGGAGCTGGTATGCGGAGGATGAATGGCGACCACATGCTGCGAGCTGCGTCGGCACTGGCCAATCCGCACCGTATGCGTGTCGTCGCGGCACTCTCAGGCAAGCGCAGCTATGTGAGCGAGTTGGCTCGGGAGCTGGGTATCAGCCGCGCCCTGCTGCAGGTGCACCTCCGCAAGCTGGAGGCGGCCGAGTTGGTCACGGCTGAACTTCAGCTCTCGGAGGACGGGAAAGCAATGAAGTACTACGAGGTGACCCCCTTCACGGTCCTCCTCACCCCGGAGACCATCACGGACGCCGCGCAGACCCTCACACTGCCTCCTAGTGATGGATCACAGACCGGACGAAAGGAGTCATCCGATGGATGACGAGTACCAGTGGCAGGCCGTAGCCGCGATCATCGGAGTCTTCATCCTGGTCACGTCCGTGATCGTGGTCCTCATCTGGAAGCGCACCACCACCACCCGGGCCAAGGCGCTGCTGTCCCGCGAGTCGGACTACCGGGACCTGTCCGAGGAGGGCGCGAAGACACAGCAGACGCTGTTGCGCCAGCTGGAGACGGTCAACTCACGGCTGGCGGACATGCAGAACCGACTGGACGGCGTGGAACGGATCCTCAAGGAGACCGAGTAGTACGGGACAGGCAACGAACAGGCGCCGTTCGGGCACCGAATGAAGATCAAGTAGCGGTCGGGCAGCGATCTCGACGCGACACCACAGAAGACACCACAGCACGACCCTGGGCCGACGAGCGGCAACTCGTCGGCCCAGGTATGGAAGAGCGCTCCATCTCGCCCGAGGGCGAGTTCTCGCAGGTACACACTCCCTGAGGAAGGACTACACGTCATGCCGGGCATTGGCAAGCCGAGTCCCGACGAAGCGATCGGCAGCCCCCGCGGCACCTTCGTCGAACGCGTCACCGCGTGGTCGGTACTACATCGCAAGACCGCGATCGGGGGCTGGTTCGCACTGGTCCTCGTCGCATTACTGGCCAGCGTCCTGGTGACGGGCAGCGAAGCACTGACGACCGACCCCGGGGAATCGGGACGGGCACAGGACGTGCTGCGTTCGCAGCAGACCGATGAGCCCGTCCACGAGAACGTGCTGATCCAGCCGCGCGAGGCCGACAGCCGGACCCGGTTCTCCTCTGCGGAGATCCAGGCCGCGGTCGACGACATGGTGCGGACGCTGAAGCGCGAGTCCGAGTCGGTCACCGACATCCGCTCGCCTCTGGACAAGGGCAACGAGAGCCTCCTCTCCGAGGACGGCCGCTCCGGACTGGTGACCTTCGAAGTCGCCGGCCCCGATGAGGAGTTGGGCCTGCACTCCGAGACGGCGTGGAAATCGATCAACGCCGTCCAGGACCGACACAAGAACGTCTGGGTGGGCCAGGCCGGCGACATGAGCACGCGGGCCGCGGTGGACAACGCCTACGACGACGACTTCCAGCGTTCCGAAGTCATCTCGTTGCCGCTGACCTTGATCATCCTGCTCATCGTGTTCGGCGCGCTGATCGCGGCGAGCGTCCCCCTGCTGCTCTCGATCACCGCCGTGCTCTCCGCCCTCGGCTTCCTCCAGGCACTCGGCCATGTGATCCCGATCAACAGCACGGTCTCCTCCGTGGTGCTCCTGATCGGCATGGCCGTCGGCGTCGACTACTCCCTGTTCTACCTGCGCCGCGAGCGCGAGGAACGGCAGCGGGGCCGCGACTTCAAGGAAGCCCTCCGGGTGACCGCTCGCACCTCTGGGCACGCCGTTGTTCTCTCCGGCGTCACCGTGATGCTCTGCCTGTCCGGCCTGTACCTGACCGGAATGGACGTCTTCCGCGGCCTCGCCGTCGGCACCAGCATCGTCGTCGGGCTGACGGTGATCGGCTCCATGACCGTACTGCCGGCCCTTCTGTCCGTACTGGGCCACCGCGTCGACAAGGGCCGGATCCCCTGGCTGGGCCGTCGGCGCACCGCCGCAGGAGAGTCACGGGTGTGGGCCGCGGTGGCCCGGGCCGTGGTCCGTCGTCCGCTGGCGTGGGGCGGTGTCGCGCTGCTCGCGCTGCTCGCGGTCGCGGTCCCCGCGCTGGACATGCGTCTGCAGGATCCGTCCGTCACGGACAGCATGCCGCACACCAACCCCGCAGTCGAAACAGTGGCCCGCATGGACAAGGCCTTCCCCGGTGATCCGTCTCCGGCGCGGCTCGTGGTCTGGGGCGACAAGGTGGGCGACCCGGCGGTGCGCCAAGCGGTCGACTCACTGCGTGAGCGGGCGGCCGACACCGACGGGCAGATCGGCACCTCGATCACCAGCACGAAGGTCGGCGACGCTCTCGTGGTCAAGGTACCGCTGGCCGGTTCCGGGACCGACAAGACATCGAACGCCGCCCTGGAAACCCTCCGCGAGGACCTCCTGCCCCCGACTCTGGGCAAGGTCGACGGCATCGAGTACGCGGTGAACGGTCAGACGGCCCAGCCGTACGACTTCACCAAGACACTGAAGGACACCACACCCCTCGTCCTGGCGTTCGTGCTCGCCGTGGCATTCATCCTCCTGCTCGTCTCCTTCCGGTCGCTGGCCGTCCCGGTCATCTCGATCGTCCTCAACCTGCTGTCGATCACTGCCGCCTACGGTGCCGTCACCTGGGTCTTCCAGGACGGTCACCTCAGTTCGCTCCTGGACTTCACGCCTTACGGCGGAGTGACCAGCTGGCTGCCGCTGTTCATGTTCGTACTGCTCTTCGGCCTGAGCATGGACTACCACATCTTCATCCTGAGCCGGATCCGTGAACGCCGGCTGGCCGGCGAGGAACCGAAGACCGCCGTCGTCAGCGGTATCGCCACGAGTGCCGGCGTGGTGACCAGCGCGGCCGTCATCATGGTCGCCGTCTTCAGTATCTTCGTCACGCTGTCGGCCATCGAGTACAAGATGCTCGGTGTCGGGATGGCACTGGCGATCCTCATCGACGCGACCGTCGTGCGGGGTGTGCTGCTTCCCGCGGTGATGTCCGTGCTGGGCGAGAACACCTGGGCCCTCCCCCGTTGGATGCAGTGGTTGCCGGGGCGCAGGACGGAAGCGGCGGTCTCGCAGCCGGTCCCCGCTCCCGGACACACGGAGCCCTCGGTCCCTGTGCACCGCGGTGAGGACGAGTCCCTGAGTGCGCCCCGGTCCCAGGGATGAACCGGCGAAGGCGTGAGCCTCGAAGGTGTGAACCCACTGCTCGTCCGGAAGGCCCAGCCCCTCCGGATCACCCAGCTCGTCCGGATCGCCTAGTCAGGAGCGTCGTATGAGCCCGGTTCCGTCCTTTTCAGTGATCTCGGGCGCCCAGGTCGACGGCGTGCTCAGCGGGCAGGAGAAGGAAGTCCTCCGTCTCGTCGAGAACGCCTACCGACTGCACGGCGAGGGCGCCACGATCAACCCCGACTCCTACTTCCTGCGGTTCCCCGACCGGCCCTCGTCGCGCATCATCGCGCTGCCGGCCTCCGTCGGGGGTGACGTCGACGTGCACGGCATCAAGTGGATCTCCAGCTTTCCGGAGAACGTGGAACAGGGCATACCCCGGGCCTCCGCCGTGCTGATCCTCAACGACGCGGACACCGGCTATCCCTTCGCCTGCCTGGAGAGCTCGATCATCAGCGCCTCGCGCACCGCGGCCTCGGCCGCGGTGGCCGCCGCGGCGCTGAGCGAGCGCCGGCCCGGCCGCCGGCGGCCCCGACGGGTCGGCTTCGTCGGGCTGGGGCTCATCGCGCGATACATCCACAAGTACCTGGAGAAGTCCGGGTTCGAGTTCGAACAGATCGGCCTGCACGACCTGTCGGCACCAAGTGCGGCAGGCTTCCGCGGGCACCTCGAACGAGTGGCCGCCGACCCCTCGGTGTCGGCGGCTCCGCCGGAGATCGTCGTCCACGAGGACGTCGAGGAACTGATCCGGTCGTCGGACCTGGTGGTCCTCGCGACCACCGCCGGGGAGCCGTACCTGACCGCCACCGACGCGTTCGAACACGGCCCGATCGTGTTGAACGTCTCCCTGCGCGACCTGTCACCGGATGTGATCACCAGCTCGTACAACATCGTCGACGACATCGATCACGTTCTCAAGGCCAACACCTCGGTGCATCTGACCGAACAGTGCGAGGGCCACCGCGAGTTCATCGACGGCACCCTGTACGACCTGCTGACCGGAGCCACCACACCGCCCGCCGACGGTCCTGTTGTCTTCTCGCCGTTCGGCCTGGGCGTACTGGACCTGGTGTTGGCGAAGTTCGTCCACGACCAGGTCGCGCTGCGGCAGGAACTGACGACCGTTCCGGGATTCTTCTACGATCTCAGCCGCCACGGCTGAGTAGCGGGGGAGGCATCGATGGGCTTTTCCGTCGCGACCCTGTACGACCACCTGGCCGGACAGCCCGTGGCCCTTCTGGCACTGCTGCTGTGCGCCGTCATGGCCGGGGAGACACTGATCTTCGTAGGGCTGATGCTGCCGGGCGACTCTCTCACCGTGCTGTCCGGAACGGTCTCGACGGATCCGGGCCGCTATCTGAGCTTCGTGGCCGCGGCCACGATCGGGTCGGTCATCGGCGAAGTGGTGGGTTACGGAGTCGGGCACCGGCTCGGCCGTCGCCTGTCGCAGTCCTTCTGCGGTCGGATGTCACAACCGCGGCACTGGCAGCGGGCCAGGGAATTCGTCAGCGGGGGGCAGCGGTGGCACACACTGGTGTGGCTGCGCTTCGTCCCGGTGGCACACACGCTGGCACCCCTGGCGGCCGGCGCCTCGGACAGGTCGTTCCGATGGTTTCTCAGGTGGTCGGCGATCAGCTCGCTGCTCTGGTCGGCCCTCTATGTCGGACTGGGCGCCGTAGCCCGGGCGTCCTCCGAGGGCGCGGCACCCTGGATACCGCTCGTCACGCTCCTGGTCCCCCTGGGGGGGATCAGCGGTGCCGCCGTCCACCGGATCGTACGGCGGCGCCGCGAGCAGGACAACGCGCGCGGGGTGACCACTGGGCCCCGGCACACCGGAGCTGTCAGGAAGCAGATGGCGCAGGCATCAGGAGATCGACATTGCCTCTGAGCACAGCGAGGTATGTGTTGTTGAGGGTGTCGCCCGGGGCAACCCCCAGTTCGTCCGCGAGATACCGGCGCGCTGCGTGAAACATGTCGATCGCCTCGCTCTGCCGGTCACACCGATAGAGGGCAATCATGAGTTGGGAACGGAGCTTCTCGCGGGTCGGGTACTCCGAGACGAGGGCGGTGAGTTCCGGAATGAGGCTCTGATGCCGGCCCAGGCCGAGATCGGCCTCGATCCTGCTTTCGTGTGCCGCGTTCCTGAGTTCGTCCAGCCTTGGTCTCTCGGCGTCCTCGAGGTAACTCGTCACATTGGTGAGCGCCGGCCCTCGCCACAGTGCGAGGGCGCGCCGCAGGGACTCGGCGGACGCAGCGTAATCCCCTCGGGCCAGTTCGGCCTGGCCCGTCCCGCACAGCTCCTCGAACTCCACGACATCCAACCGGGACCCGTTCATTCTGAGGAGGTATCCCGATCCTTTACGTTCTACTTGGACATCATGGCCGAGCGCTTTGCGCAGTCTCGAAATGTACGTGTAGATCTGAGCGCTGCGAGTGGTTGGCGGGTGCGCACCCCACAGTAAATAGCTCATGCGATCGCTTCCGACAAGCCTCTCCCTGGCGAGGAGAAGCGATGCGAGGACAGTGGAGATCTTCGACCCGGAAATGATCAATTCGGAGTCATGACTGCCCGCCTGTACTGGACCGAGGAGCTTGAATTCCACATTCTCTCCCTGAGATAAATGGCGCGCCTCGGGGTTCGACGTGGGTCGCAGGCATGGAGGGCTCAGGCGTCGACATGATCACGACTCGCCCACCCGACCCGGTCCGGCATCATGACGCCGGCCGGCGTAATCGACGTGGCTTTAAAGCACACGACCAGATGGGCACGGAAAAACCCCCTCCGGCAGCGCGCACGAATCCCCCGTGCTTCCGACTTCGCCAAAAACCTACGAGACGTTCGACGATACCCGCTCAAACTCTCGCCTAAATCGAACACTGACCTTCCAAAGTGTAACGAGCCACAGTCACACCGTCAACACAAAACCATGACACCCCACGCTAACCACGCGCCCCCCTATTGCGCCTTTCCGATCACCACGCAAGAGATCGTGACGCGGCTGTCGAGCGCCCGCCTCTCGGAATATCCGGACATAGGGAACGTATAGGTCTCCATCGGAATAACTCCATTTGAAGAGACAAAATCAAAGAAGTCCTCCGGGGTGCTCCACAGGTAGATGTGATCAGGTGCAGGGCTATTCACGGGAACATTAATGAAAATCTCAGCTCCCGGTCTCATGACGCCGGCCAGCGAGCGCAGCACCCCTCCCGGGTTTTCCACGTGTTCCAGCAGTTCACTTGCCACGACACGGTCGAACCCGTCGTTGCCCAGCACTCCGTCCTGAATGTCGTGCAGAGCGAGGTCGACGCCGCTCACACCCATTTCGGCGAGATTCCTCCGCGTGTACTGGAGGCTCTCGGGGCTGATGTCCCATCCGGTGAGCACCCGGGTGGCGTGCCGGGCGGCCAGCGCGAGGAACAGACCGTGCCCCGGGCCGACCTCCAGGAGCCGGCTTTCCGAATCACACCGGGACAGGAAATCGCGCACATACACCTGGGAGATGCCGGCGTGATTGCGCCACAGGACCTGGGACAGCAGGAGTCCCCGGTGATAGTGATGGACGTCCTCGGAATCATAGAAACCCGACTCCTCCACTTCACGGACCGAGGCGTAGCGATAGCGACCGTGTCTACGAAAGTACAGCTCCTCGTCAAGGAGCCTCCGGCACACCCAACGATAGCTGGTCACTACGGCGTCGATCTCGGGTTCGACCAGTCTCCATACCAGACTCGCGACCTCCTCCGAGTTCCCGAGAGCCTGCGCATCAATCCCTGCGAGACTGCTGGTCAGAAATTTTTCGTGCTCCGGCCACAGCTCAACAACGTGCGACATGATCCTGGCCAGAGCTGGTGCATCCTTCGCGACAACGGAGTCGACGGTCGGCATCTCACACGGCCCCTATGCTGTCCGACGCCGTGTCCGACAGCTGCAATTGCAGCACGAAGTCGGTGAGGGCATCGATGGTCGGATAGTCCCAGGGCACGTTGGCGTCCAGCTCGCGCCCGACCCGTTCCTCGATCTGAACGAGCAGGGAGGTGGCACCGATGGAGTCCAGGCCGTACGACGACATCGGCTCGGCGGGCTTGATCTCCGCGGGGGCCATTTCCACATGGGCAGCGACACACTCGGTCAGCCAGGCGGCCAGGGTCTCTCGCTCCGGGCTGTCCGCAGGGGTGGTCATTTCGTCTCCTCAAGAGGTTGTCGGGTGGATCGGCGGAGCTGCCGCTCGGCTCGGGAACTCAGCCCTGCCAGACGGGGGCGAGTTCACCGGCCAGGTAGAGGCGGCGCATCTCGCCGCGGCGGACCTTGCCGCTCGTGGTGCGCAGGACCGAGCCGGGTCTGAGCAGGGCGACGGTGCTCTCCGTGCCGAACTCGCGGGCCACGGTCAGTTTCATCGCCTTACCCAGCGCCGCGAGCCGGTCGGCGTCGTTCTCCCGCACCTCGTGCGTCACCACGACACGCTCCTCGGCCGGCTCGGCCTCCGTCGAGGACACTCCGAAGGCCGCGCCGACCTGGCCGAGTTCGGGATGCTGCAGGCGCAGTTCGTTCTCGATGTCGTGGGGGTAGAGGTTGCGGCCGCGCACGATGAGCAGGTCTTTGATGCGCCCGCTCACAAAGACCTCCCCTTCGATGACGATCCCGAGATCGCCGGTGCGCAGCCACCCGCCGTCGCCGTCCGCCAGTTGGGCATCGAACGTCTCCCGCGACGACTCCTTCCTGCGCCAGTACCCCGGCGAGACGCTGGGGCCCCGCAGCCAGATCTCGCCGAGTCCGTCCGGGGGCATCGTCCGTCTCGTGACCGGATCGACGACCCTCACGTCGTAGGCATCCTCCACCGGACCGCACCCGACCAGATGGCGCGCCTGCCGTCCCAGCCGGGCCGGCGCGAACTCGCCCTGTTCGAGCAGTTCCGCGTCGACGCTGCGGACGACGGGCCGGCGGCCGGAGGCGCCGCTGACATAAACGACCGTCTCGGCCATGCCGTAGCTCGGGCCGAGGGCCGTCTCACGGAAGCCATGGTCCGCGAAGCGCTTCGCGAAGGCCGTGAGGACCGAGGCCTGCACCGGCTCCGAGCCGTTGCCCGCGTACTCCCACCGGGACAGGTCCAGGCCCGCCACCTGCTCGTCCTTGATCTTTCGCTGGCACAACTCGTAGGCGAAGTTGGGCGCGTGGGACACCTGGATGCCGAAAGTGTCGATCATGCGCAGCCAGAGATGGGGGCGCCGCACGAACGTCATCGGCTGCATCAGGTGGCAGCTGCCGCCGGCCATGAGGGCGGGCAGCAGCTGCGCGCTCAGTCCCATGTCGTGGTACAGCGGGAGCCAGCCGCCGGAGCGGTAGCCGGGCTGCTGCCCCATGCCCCGCAGGTAGGCCGCGCCGTTGTGCAGCATGTTGCCGTTGGTGATCATGACGCCCTTGGCGTCGCCGGTGGACCCCGAGGTGTACTGGAGGAGCACGACCGTGCCGTGGTCCGTCTCCACGGCGTCGCCCCCATCCAGGATGCCGGAGTCCTGGTCCGGGAGGTCCGTCGCGATCACCTGGAGGTGGTCGAGGCGGTCCTCGGCGCACCAGGTCAGCACCGCCTCGTGGGCCGACGCGTCGGTGAGCACGGTCCGTACGTCGGCGTCCGTCGCGATGGCTCTGAGGCGGCGCCGCTGCTGGCTGTACTGTCCGGGCTCCGGTGCGGGCACCGCGATGACGCCCGCGTACAGGCAGCCTATGAAGGCGGCCACGAACGGCAGCCCCACCGGATACAGCAACAGGACCCGGTCGCCCGGGCTGTTCCGCTGCCGCAGCCGGGCGGCCACGGCACGGGCCTCCTCGTCCAGCCTGCCGTACGTCCAGGAGCTGACGCCGTCGGGACCGTCGAGGTGTGCAACATGGGCGACTGCGAGCTCGTCGCGCTCCTCGCGGACGCGCCGCCGCAGAAGTGCCGCAACGCTCGTCGCCCGGGTCAGCTCGTCCACGTGTCCACTCCTCATTTCGTTTCCGCCGGTCGGATGCCGTCGCACGCCACTTCGAGCCGGGCGGGGCCGCGCAGGCTGAGATTGGGCTTGTACGACAGGCCCTGAGCTGCCAGCCGCGGCCCGACCACGCGCGAGGCGAAGAGTTCGAAGGCGATGCGCACCTCAAGCCGTGCGAGTCCCGCTCCGAGGCAGAAGTGCGGGCCGGCCGAGAACGACAGGTGCGGTGCGCCGGGCGAGCGCGTGATGTCGAAGCGGTCCGGGTCCGGGAAGACGTCCGGGTCCCGGTTCGCCGCGCCCAGGAGCAGCACCAGGAAGTCGCCCTCCTCGGCGTGCACACCCGGGAGATCCACCGTCTCGCGTGCCACGCGTGACGTCAGCTGCACGGGGGCGTCGTAGCGGAGCACCTCCTCCACCGCGTCCCCGGAGGACTCGGGTCGGCTACGCAGGAGTTCCAGCTGGTCGGGGTGGCGCAGCAGGGCCAGGACGCCGTTGCTGATCAGATTGACCGTCGTCTCGTGCCCGGCGTTGATGAGGAGGATGCAGGTGGCGAGCAGCTCGTGCTCGTCCAGCCGGTCACCGGACTCCTCGACCCGCACCAGATGGGAGACGAGGTCGTCGCGCGGGCCGATGCGCCGTCGGGCGATGAGTTCGCGGAAGTACTGGATGAACTCGGCGCGCGCCTGTGCAGCCTGGGTCGTGGCACTCGGGGCTACCAGCCCGGGCAGTGGCGGCTCAAGCGCCTCGGACAGCTTGCCCGACCAGTCCTGGATCAGGTCGCGGTCCGCGAAAGGCACCCCGAGCAGTTCGCACATGATCCGCAGGGGCAGTGGATAGGCGAGGTCGGAGACGACCTCGAACCGGCCTTTCGCCGCCGCCTCGTTGAAGAGCGCCTCGGTCGCCTCCCGGATACGCGGTTCCAGCGCGGCGACCACGCGCGGGGTGAACGCCTTGGCGACCAGCCGCCGGAGCCTGGTGTGGTCCGGTGGATCCAGGTGCAGGAAGTTGCGGGTTAGGGGCCCCTTCGCGTTCGGGGAGAGGCGCGCTCGTTCGCGTTCGCTGCTCATGGCCGGGTGGCGCAGTACGGCGGAGCAGTCCGCGTGCCGGCCTATGAGCAGGAGTCCGTCGGCGGGCCGGAACGGCGACGCGAGCGCCAGCTCCCGCAGGACCGGGTAGGGATCGGCCCGGTTCAGCGGGTCGGTCAGCCGGGTGATATCGACGGTGTCGGTGCTCATGCTCCGTAGCCACCCCATTCGGCGAGTATGCGGCCCTGTTCCACCTCGCTCGGTGCTCCGGCGTCGGTCACCGGCTGCTCCGGGTCGTCGGCCAGGGAGTTCAGGAGGTCCAGGCACCGGTCGAGCAGATCGACGGCAGCTTGTGGGGTGACGACGTCCGGCCGGTGGTTCAGGGCCAGTTCGAGGGACTCGCCGCGGACCCCCGCCAGTCGCAGGGGATACGGTGTGCCCTCGACGAGCGTGTGTGTGGCCGCTCGCAGCCCGCCCGCCGTGATGTCGAGTTCCTTGGCGTTCATCGAGGCGTCGAGGAAGACCGTGGTGGTGTCGAACAGTGCCCCGAGTCCGGTGAGTTGCTGGATGCGGGAGAGGCCCAGGTACTGATGGTCCATGAGTTCCGCCTGCTCGTTCTGTAGTCGGATCAGCAGGTCGCGCACCCTCTCGTCCGGCCGCAGCGTGACCCGTACGGGCAGGGTGTTGGTGAACAGGCCCACCATGCGCTCTATCCCGGGCACCTGCGGCGGCCTGCCGGAGACGGACGTGCCGAACACGACGTCGTCCGAACCGGTCCACCGGGACAGCTGCAGAGCCCAGACACCTTGCACCGCGGTGTTGAGCGTGACGCGGTGCCGACGGCACCAGGCGTCCAGGCGGGCCGTGTCCGAGGGTGACAACCGTGCGGTCAGGGTGTGCTGTTCGAGACGCGAGGACTCGGCGGCACCGGGCGCCACCAGGGTGGGCTCGGTGAGACCGGCCAGAGCGGCGGTCCAGGCGCGATCGGCCGCGGCGCCGTCCTGGGCGGCGAGCCAGGCCAGGTAGGCGCGGTAGGGCGTCGGCGCGGGCAGCGTGCCGGTTCGCTCGGGCCCCGTGTAGAGGGCGAACAGCTCGCGCAGCAGGATCGGCGTCGACCAGGCGTCCACCAGGATGTGATGTCCCGTGACCACCAGGCGGTGCCGCCCGGGCGCGAGAGTGAGCAGCCGGAACCGCAGGAGCGGCGGCCGGTCCAGGTCG
>Ga0136846_1226937_pt1 | contig 14681 bp, 14 predicted proteins | sample HopSoiMetagenom2_FD_96841 | JGI IMG/M metagenome (GOLD analysis project Ga0136846, IMG submission 96841) | Grasslands soil microbial communities from Hopland, California, USA - 2 Assembly 2016 (version 4) | ecosystem: Environmental > Terrestrial > Soil > Grasslands | place: USA: Hopland...
CACGTCAACTCCAAGGAAGTTCCGGTCGGGAAATAACCGGCCCAGTCCAAGGGCGTATTCACCTTTACCGCAAGCGAGTTCAAGGGTAATGGGATGATCGTTATGAAAAAAGTTTTTCCAGGTACCGGGCATATTGTCCGGGTATTGCAGCACATTGGAGAATGTGAGTACTTCAGCGAAGCGTTGTAATTTTTTTTGGCCCATGAAGCCGCAAAAATAGGCTAAAAACAAAAATGCCGTCAATATACTGATAGCCAATATAAAGACGGCATTTGAAGCTGTAGAGGGAGGATTCGAACCTCCACGGGGTAGTTAGCCATGGTGCAAATCTGTGGTGGTCAACCCCAGTCGACCAATTGCTTGATCGGCATTACACCACGTTTATCCCAAACCCCCACCCCCGAGACAAGAGGGCATGTCTGCCAAGTTTCATCACTCCACAAGATAAAAACGTGTAAAAAAAGCTGCTGTAGGAGAAGGATTCGAACCTCCACGGGGTTGTTAGCCACGCCCGAAAGCGTAATTTGTCCTTTGTTCCCCACCCCCGAGACGAGGGGGCATGTCTGCCAAGTTTCATCACCCCACAGTGTATTTGTCGCTGTTTAAAGAACTATTACAGCACAATATTAAAGAAACTGCCGGTATTGTTGTAAATTATTCAAGAGAAATTTGGAAAGTTTCGATAATATGCAAATATTTGCACTATTGCTTGAATTTTGTAAAAAAACGATTGCAAAAATGGCAGCTAAATTGAATTTGGATAAACTGGACCTGCAGATCATCCACGAGATGATGGATAATGCAGAAATTTCATATGCAGATCTGGGTAAGAAGCTTTTTGTTTCCGGAGGTACAATTCATGTTCGGATAAAAAAACTACAGGAAGCGGGTATAGTCAAAGGTACAAAATTAAATGTGGACCTTAAAGCGCTCGGATACGATGTTATTGCATTTATTGGCATATATCTTGAGAAAAGCTCCCTGTACGATTTTGTAGCTAAAGAACTGCAGCGCATCCCCGAAATTGTACGGTTGAATTATACAACTGGTAACTACAGCATGTTTGCTGAGATCGTGTGTAAAGATATTAATCAATTACGGTTTGTATTACACGATGAATTACAGAAGATAAAAGGAATTGAACGCACCGAAACGTTTATTTCGCTGGAAGAAAGTTTCAGCCGGAACGTTCAGGTTTTTACACAATAGCCAATTTTCATAGTAAAATATGTAAAACGGCAGCTTTTTTGCGTTGTAAGTATAATTCAAAATTTATCTCTACCTATTATGAAAAAATTTATCCTGCTTGGTTTGGCCGTACTCCTTGTTCTTTCTGCTGCTGTGAGTTGTAAAAAGAAGAAAAATGGTAACGAGGGTGGTTGTGGCGAACAGGCAATAAAAGTAACAACCATTCCAGCCATCAACACGGTTGATCCTCCCGCTCCCGGAACTGATTTTCCTTTAGTTGTAAATATTGAAACCATGCCGCCATCAGGCGCTACCGTTATAGTAAATGCCAAAACTGAAAATAATGGTACGGTCTTCTTCACGGAGACTCGCGATAAAGCATTAACATCTAATAGCTTTACCATCACCAAAACACCTCCTGGTGTTAGTTGCCTGGTTACAATTACTGTAACTTCTGCAACCTGTAACACCAATACCTGGTCTGGTACTTATAGATACACGGCTAAATAAACTGGATGATAAATTATACTACCTGCCCTGCGAAAGTTGGGCAGGTTTTTTTATTCCTTCACCTGCAAGGCATCACGTAAACCATTGCCCAGCATATTAAACGCCAGCACCAGTAACATAATGGCAAAGCCGGGCGCCAGTGCCAGCATAGGATTGTGGGTAATTATAAAGTTGTAGTTTTCTTTTATCATTAATCCCCAGCTTGGTTGCGGTGGTTGAACGCCCACGCCTAAAAAGCTTAATCCTGCTTCTATTACAATAGCCGAAGCAAAGTTGGAAGCCGCCATTACCATCACCGGTCCCATTACATTGGGCAGCACATGGCGAAAAATAATCCGGGTATGCGAATAACCCAATGCTTTGGCGGCCTCTACATATTCCAGCTCACGCACGCTTAATACCTGTCCGCGAATAATACGGGCCACACTTACCCACATGGTCAATCCAATGGCAATAAACACCTGCCAAAAGCCTTTGCCCAATACCAGCGTAATGGCGAAAACCAGCAACAGCGTAGGTATACTCCAGATCACATTGATGAACCACATAATTACCTCATCGGTTCTACCCCTGAAATAACCTGCCAGCGCGCCCAGCAATACGCCGATACTTAATGAGATCAGAACCGTGACCAGTCCTACACCGAGGCTTACGCGAACGCCAACCAACAACCTGCTTAAGATATCGCGGCCATATTTATCAGTTCCCAGGCGGAACTTTTTTGTAGTGATCTTAAAATCACCTTTGGCCGATCCTTCCTGCCAACGGGTTTGGGCTATGGGCAGGGCAACTCTTTCTGAAATACCTTCGTCGATGTATTTCTGAATAAGCAAACTATCGCCTTGTTGGTGATAACCGGTGATGGGAATGTATTGGTATTTATCTTCTTTGCCGGAAAAAAGGCGGTTGAAGAAACCCGCAGATCTGACCTTTCCTGCCCGGGGTAATTCAAGAAATGACTGGGTATAACCGGGTTGTTGACCACCTATTTCCACCACCATCCTGTTGGCATTGGGCGAACCATCCGGCGCTAAAAAGTAGGCAAATACAGCTATCAGTATGGCCAACGCAATAATGGCTATACCAATCAGTGCCCCTTTGTTCTTTTTAAGTCGCCGCCAGGTTGTTCTTGTGGTGGCAGTAGTCATATTGTTATTTCTTTATTCGTCTTCCTTTCCACTCGTAATGTCCAAATTTACCCAACCAGCCTGCAATAATGGTATAACTGATATGCAGGGGTTGCAGAAAAGGAAAATACTTCATTAACTTTTGCTGGCCAAAAAAGATGGCTACCGAATTTACGAATGGAAATTCTATTAACACTTTTGCCAGCAATAATAACAGCACCATCAACAGCCAGGTACCATTCCATAACGAGGCAACAGCGCCTGCCAGAAAGCAAACATTCAACAGGTATACTAATAACAAAACCCAGAAGATGCGCTTGTCATCATAGCTGTCGGCTTTGCTTGCCCAGCGAATGCGCTGGTGAAAGAACTGTTTCCAGTTGTGCGCCGGTTCTGTAGTAACAATGGCGGTATTATTCTTCAGGTAAAATACCCTGTCGGGATATTGTTTAAATATTTTATGCATTAACAACATATCATCCCCCGAGGCAATGGTATCGATGTTGTTAAAACCACCCACTTCATAAAACGCCGACTTTTCATAAGCCAGGTTGGCGCCATTGCACATGGAGTGAAACCGTTTATACACCGACGCGGCTGTAATGCCTTGCAAGGTCAAAAAGTCAAGGGTTTGAAAAACGGATAATAACGTCGACTGATTATAGAACGTAACGGGTGCTGCAATGAATTTGGCGTCGTTGGCTTCATAGAATGCGGCTATCGATTGCAACCAGTTTGGGTTGAACCGGCAATCAGCATCGGTAGTTACAATCAATTGTCCGGCGGCGGCATTGATGCCGGTTTCAATGGCTTTCTTTTTATAAGAACCGACTGCACTTCTTTCTTCCACATGATCTTTTAACGCCAGGGCTTTTATCTGCAGTCCATCAAAACGCAATTCCTGTAAAAGCGACCAGGTATGATCGGTTGAATGATCGTCGATGACAATTACTTCATAAAGATGTTTCGGGTATTGCTGGTGCTGCAAAGATTGTAACAGGGTAGGAATGTGTTGCTCTTCATTACGTGCGGCAATAATGACTGAGATGAACACGGAAGCCTGCTTTTCGGGTAAAACAAATTCCGGCAACTTGTTCCAGGCACTGTGATAATAATTTATCAGCAGGGCATAGATCACCATAAACAGAAAGAACAGGAAAAAGAAAACTGGCATCATTCAATTGGATTTGGAAAATATTTTACGATTCTATTAATGATATTATCTCATTCACTTGTTTTTCCTGTAATACCTGGTGGCCTGTCTGAATAATATGCAACGTACAGAAAGATTCAATACCTCTTCGAAATTTTTCTCCCCGTTCGGACCGGATGATTCGATCGTATTGCCCATATAACAATCGAACCGGCAGGGCATGTGTACGGATTAACTTTTTTATAAATGCAAGGTTGGGTTTAATCGCACGCATGGTGGTCCAACGTTCGTATAACAACCTGCGTACAGTGGTATCGTTGATATAATAGCGGGTGAATTTTAAAACACTTTGATTGATCAGTTTTAATTTATTGCCGGCTTTCAGCAAGGAGAAGAACCAGCCGGGATGTTTCATGGTATATCCGAACAAACGGTTGCCAATATAAGTCTGCGTGGCCAGCCAGTACCAGAAATTTACCTTCAACCCATCGGGCGCCAGCAATACTGTTTTTTCTATTTTGGTAGCAAGCGATTGCAGTAATTGTAACGCAACTCTGCCGCCCATGCTATATCCTAAAAGGGTTATGGGTTGTATACCATCGCAATATTTTGTATGCAGGGTTTCAGTGATGGTTACCAGGTCGGCAACAGAGAACTGCAGGCCTTCGTTCCATTGCGTTTTGCCATGAAAGGGAAGATCGATGCCAATGAGTGTATAGTCGGTTCCAATATATTTTTCAAGAAAGTGAAACGACTCCGAGGATTCGCCATAGCCATGCAAACAAAGGATCAGCTTTTGCCCGGTACCAAACCAGCAATAATGCACTTGCGACGACCGGTATGGAAGAAAAGCAGTTTGCATGTGTATAAATCGGCTACAATATAAGTATTAAGCGGCACACAGGGCATTGAACAGATCGTTTGTACAAGAAGGTGGTTCAATTAAAAGAAAGTTTTTTCTCAGTAAAACAGATCCTGTTTACAATAGAAAAATCATTTTTTCACTGGAATGGATCCTGTTCTTTTTAAAATGCTTCTGCTTATATGGAATCACCTGCTGTTTTAATTAAGACTGGTTCTGTTTGAATTAAAAGAAAGTCAGTCTACATGATAAATCAAATTTCCTGGTGAAAAGCGAGTCGAAACAGTCGGTAGAAGTTTTTTTCTCAATAAAACAGAGGCTGTTTTCAATGGGAAATTTGTTTTCTCGCGAAAATCTATTGTGTTCTCACGAGGAATGTATCTTTTCTTAAATGAAATGTGCTGTTCCTGATGAGAAATGGTACTGTTTTCAGGAAACAACTATTGGTTTAAATGAAGATTCAGCATTTCATGGCAGAAAATTGTTTTTTCTATTGCAAACACATAGTGTTCTATTGAGAAAATTACTTTTTTGTCGAAATTTAAGAGGTCTTTGTTTTAATATATTATTCATTTCCAGCCAATTGAATATTTATTAGCATTATTAAAAGCCAGTATTTCCTTATTTCAGCCAACCTTCACTATTATAACCCGCTTACAAATATTTGCCGGCCAAAACTTGTTGAAATGAAGGTAAATTGCTAGATTTGGATAGTTGTATAAACAACTATATGACAAACAACCAATTCAAGAGAGGCGAATTATACAGTTTTATCACTGGAAAGGCATCAACGGCTATTGCCCGTCGGCTGCAGAAAAAGTTCAATACAGCGAACCTTAATTTAACTATTGAGCAATGGAGCGTGCTATACCATTTATGGAAACAGGATGGTATCAGTCAGCAGGAGTTGTGCAATGCATCGTACCGCGATAAACCCAGCATTACCCGGTTAGTAGATAACCTGGAAAAACTGCAACTGGTAAAACGGGTATCATCCGAATCAGATCGCAGAATGAACCTGATCTATTTAACCGGCCGCGCCCAAAAGCTGCAGGACCAAACCATGGAGCTGGCCAATGAAACTTTGTTGGAAGCACTGGAGGGAGTTAGCCCGGACAGAATTGATGTATGTAGGGAAGTGCTACAGATAGTTTATGATAACCTGAAGTAGTTGACCAGTTGACCAGTTGATCAGTTGACGAGGTTGACAAGTTGATAGGGTTGATATAGTTGATAGAGGGAGTATGAAATAAGAGGTTAGAAGTAGGAAGTTGAAAGGGTTGACAAGTTAACAGGTTGAATGCAAAAGTGAGGCTCGAATTACGGAGGTCGTTTCACGTTTCACGTTTGCCGTTTCACGAAAAGCACTCAGAATAACGATTGCAACAAAATTTACCCAACAATAAACATACTACATATGAGCACCACCACACAACAAAACATACTCAAAGGCGGTGAATGGCTTATAAAGGAAAGTTCCCCCTTTGATACCTTCATCCCGGAAGATTTTTCAGAAGAACAGCAAATGGTAAAAGACATGTGCGCTTCGTTCCTCGATGCGGAGGTATTGCCTATTCTCGACCGCATCGATAAACTGGAACCGGGTCTGATGCCTTCACTTGTTACCAAAGCCGGTGAACAGGGTTTGCTGGGCGCTTCCATTCCCGAACAGTATGGTGGGCTGGGTAAAGACTTTATTACCTCTAACCTGGTAGGGGAAGGACTGGGCGGCGGTTTTTCATTTTCCGTGGCGGTTTCGGCGCACATGGGTATTGGCACCCTGCCGATCCTTTATTTTGGCACCGACACCCAAAAGAGTAAATATATTCCCAGGCTTGCTACAGGCGAATGGAAGGGCGCTTATGGCCTTACAGAGCCCAACAGCGGCAGCGACGCATTAGGCGCCAAAACAACAGCTACTTTAAGCGCCGATGGAAAGCATTATCTGTTAAACGGCCAGAAATGCTGGATCACCAATGGCGGTTTTGCAGATGTGTACACCGTGTTTGCGAAAATTGATGGCGACAAGTTTTCGGCCTTTATTGTAGAAAGAGGTTTTGAAGGGTTTACGCAAGGGGCCGAAGAACACAAAATGGGTATCAAAGGTTCTTCAACCGTTCAGTTGTATTTTCAGGATTGTAAGGTGCCGGTTGAAAACCTGCTGGGTGAAATTGGCAAAGGCCACATTATTGCCTTCAACATCCTGAACATAGGCAGGTTGAAATTGTGTGCAGCTGCCCTGGGCGGCGCCAAAAGGGCCACTACCACCAGCATTCAATACGCCAATACCCGCGAACAATTTAAAACGCCTATCGCGTCATTTGGCGCTATCAAAAATAAACTGGCCGAAATGGCCATTGTCATGTGGGTAGCCGAAAGCGCTTTGTACCGCACCGCCAAATGGATCGATGATAAAGAGCATGAACTGCTGGCCGCCGGTAAATCATTCAGCGAATCAGTGCTGGGCGGGGCAGAAGAATATGCCATCGAATGCGCCATCTTAAAAGTATTTGGCAGCGAAACGCTCGATTTTATAGTGGATGAAGGCGTACAGATCCACGGTGGTAATGGTTACAGCGATGAATATGTAATTTCAAAAGCCTACCGCGATAGCCGCATCAACCGCATTTATGAAGGCACCAACGAGATCAATCGCCTGTTAACGGTTGATATGGTATTGAAACGCGCCATGAAAGGCCGTTTAGACCTGATGACAGGCGCCATGAACGTGCAGAAAGAATTGATGAGCATCCCCGACTTTGGCAGCGGCGATGAAGAAGCTTTTGCCAAAGAGAAAAAGCTGATCGCCAATTTTAAAAAGGCCATCCTGTTAACAGCCGGTGCCGCAGTACAAAAACTGATGACGAAGATCGAGCAGGAGCAGGAAATACTGATGCACATTGCCGATATGGCAATTGCCACCTTTGCCGCCGAAAGCGCCCTGTTACGGGCCATGAAGCTGGTTGATCGCAAAGGCGAAGCCGCAGCTGCCTTTGAACTGGATATAACAAGAACTTATTTATACGATTCCGCCGACCTCATTCACAAACATGGCAAAGACGCTATTAATGCGTTTGCCGATGGTGATGAACAACGGATGATGTTATTGGGAATAAAACGGTTTACAAAAATGGAACCTTTCAATAGCAAGGAAGCCAAACGCCGCATTGCTGCGAAGCTCATTGCCGATAACCGGTATCCACTGTAAACATATTATCCGGACGGAAAATTAATAACCCTTTTGCGCTTTGGCAGAAGGGTTTTTTCTGTGGGTTAACTCGTCAACTTGTTAACTGGTCAACTTATCACCTTCTTCTCCCTCATCAGATTTAAATGCAGCCCGGGCAAGCAATAAAAAGCCGGCAGTGGCATGAAGTATAAAACAGGAATGTGAAACTTTATCGTTGTAACCAGTACTGGTGAGCATAATGGTCATAGAAGCTATCACAGCCATAAAACAAACGATCAATAAGCTGTTTACAAAGGGTACTATACGCATACGGTTAAATTTTGTAGCACGAATTTCAGATTGAATATAATATCTGCCTTGCAATTATTCTAACTTTTGGATAAAATCAATTGGGTTTTGTAGAAAATATAGGGGTTTGCCCTTGGGCTATCAGGGTTTTGTAAGCTAAATACCCCTTAGGACACAAGGTTTTGCGAAAGCTGAAGGCTATTTTAAACCCTCGCTATTTTTCGGTTATTTTTGTCGCCATGAACTGGCAACAACTTACTAGCAGCAAACGGAGCGGCTCTGAAAACAAGACGGCGTACACCGATGCGGTACGAACGTCCTTTGTTAGGGATTATGATCGCCTGATATTTTCAAGCGCTTTCAGACGGTTGCAGAATAAAACCCAGGTATTTCCGTTACCCGGTCCCGGCGTGTTTGTGCATAACCGCTTAACGCATAGTTTAGAGGTGGCATCGGTGGGCCGGTCGTTGGGTAAAGCGGTGGGCGACGCCCTTGCGCAGAAATACCCACAGGAAAACGATTACTTCCGCGAGTTTTATAAATATGAATTGCCCTCGGTAATTGCCGCCGGTTGCCTGGCGCATGATATTGGTAATCCACCGTTCGGGCATTCGGGTGAGGACGCCATCCGTACTTTTTTCACGGAGCTCACCGGAACGGAAAAGGCGCAATTTTCGGAATTGCTCAGTGAGAACCAGCAACGCGATTTTCTTTATTTCGAAGGGAACGCCAATGCTTTTCGCACCCTTACACATAGTTTTAATGAAAAAGCAGCCGGTGGTTTCCGGTTAACCTACGCAACACTGGCCTCCATTGTAAAATATCCATCCGATTCACTGAGCGGGTTTAATAAACAACAGCTGGTAACAAAAAAATCGGGATTCTTTGATTCGGAGATTGAAACCTATAAACATATTGCCAATGAACTGGGCATCCCCCGGCTCGATGACTCAAAAAACATTTTTGCCCGCCATCCCTTTGTGTACCTGGTTGAAGCAGCCGATGATATCTGTTACCGCATTATTGATTTTGAAGATGCGCACCGCCTTAATATCATTTCCATCGATACTATTAAAGAATTATTCCTGCAGTTTTTTGAGAATGAGACCGGCTATGATGCCAGAGAAAAGGTAGAAGATACTTTTAACGGCATAAACGACAATAACCAGCGGGTGCAGTTCTTACGCGCCAAGCTCATAAACCTGCTCATCAACCGCGTTACCAATGTGTTTATGGAGAAAGAGGAGGAGTTGCTGCAGGGTACCTTACAAAGATCATTGATCGATTATTTGCCGGAATCGGAATTGCAGTTGATGAAAACCATCGACGAATTTTCCATCCAGCATATCTATAATCACCGGTCGGTAGTGGAAATTGAAATTGCCGGTTACAATGTAATTGGCGGTTTGCTGAAAGAATTCTTTGCGGCGGTTATCAATCCCAAATCGGCCAAATCAAAGAAACTGCTGCAATTGATCTCCCAACAGTTTATAATTACCGGTGAACGCGACAAGCTGTACAACGACATTCAATCGGTAGTTGATTTTATTGCGGGTATGACCGACCTGTTTGCGGTAGACGTTTTCAGAAAGATCACGGGGATTGAATTTCCACAAATACGATAAAATAAAACCTTAAAAATATGACTACACGCCGCGAATTTATTAGTAACACCGGAAAAGCGATGGTTGCCGGTGGATTGGTTACCTTAGCAGAAAATGGGGATCCCGTTATGATAGAAAACAAATTTATCCATCACGTTTATTTCTGGTTAAAGAATGCCGGCAGCAAGGAAGATCGCGCCAAACTCCTCGAAGGTCTGCATAAGCTGTCGAAGGTACCAACTATCAGAACCTTTCATATTGGTCAGCCGGCCGATACCAACCGCGATGTAATTGAACGGGGGTACGTATTCAGCTGGTTTGCTTTGTTTGATAATGGGGCCGACCAGGCAAGCTACCAGGTTGATCCTATTCACCTGAAATTTGTTGAAGACTATTCGCACTTATGGAGCAAGGTAATTGTGTATGATTCTGTAGATGCTAAATAACGGTGGCCCATGAACGGATACTTACTGCGGGAGCAGTCCTATACTGCGGGGGAAGCAACCTTTATTGATTGTATCAACGAGATAAACAACTATGCCGTTGCTTTTGAAGATGATACCGATACGGGGTATTTTTATGCGTTTATACTGGATGTTGAAGGAAAGCAACTGGTATTAGATGCGTTGCATATTTACAATATTGAGGAAGTGCCTGAAGAACTGCGAAAAGGTATTATCAGGATCATATGGTCGAAAGACTGGCAACGGTGCGCCCTGGTGATCAATAATTATTGCCACGCCATCTTTGATTTTGAAAATCATGGCGGCTACTGCCGGAACGAATTTCCGCCACCCAATGAATTCTGGACGAAAGGGGAAAGAACGCTCACCAATGAAATGGTAACGGCCCTGTTTAAATAAAAAATATCTGATCCCTTTATTCCGCCAACGGCGCCTTCCGGGAGATTTTCAGCGATTCGACCGCGGGTTGAATTAATTGCCTTGGTTGCAACGACCTGGTTGTTGAAAGCATATCCCACATAGTGGTGAAATCGCCTTCTGATTTCAGGTCTTTGATCAGGCGGTATAAGCGTTGTTGCATCTTTTCGCCCGACCATCTTTTTGCATAACCCGGTAACTCAAACTCCCAGATGTCGGTAAATTCCCAGGGATGAAAATATAAGCACAGGTAACCGTCTTTATTCAGGGCTTTTATGGCCAGGTTTTTAAAAGCGCTGTAAGGCATGTTTTTAAAGGCAAGCCAAAACAGCGGTATGCGCAGGCGTGAACTCACAGATGCCGGTACGCGCAGCATATTCTGATCGGTGTATATGGTGCGTGGCAGGTGAAGATCGTTATATCGACCCGGGATCCAGGTAGGGTTTACAGAAGAATCGTAACTGTACCCGGCGGCAATAACATCAGCCATAGGTACTTTTTTCAACCGGGGCATTCTTAAGCCATAAACAGGTTGATTGGTAATATCTTCCAGTTCGAGCCGGCTTTGTAACAGGTCTTCTGTTTTGTACCGGGAATGAAAGAAAGTATGTGAAGCTATTTCGTGCTTGCGCGAGATCTGGCGAATGCTATCGGGATACCAGCTGGCAAAATTAGCGGTAGTAAAAAAGGTGCAGGCGGTATCGGCCCCATTTATGATGGCCATAGTAGATTGCAGGCCCTTGAAACCGATCTCCATTTGTTCTTCAATGGACAGGTTTTGATTATACTCCAGGGGCATATCAAACTCTTCTACATCAAAACTCATCAATATGTATCGCTGACGGCTCATGAATATTTGATTCTTTTACTATGTAAACAGGTCGGTGTTTGTTTTGCATAAATAGCTTGCCCAGGTAAATGCCAATGATACCCAGTATCATCAGCTGCAGGCCGCCAAAAAATACAACGGTCACTATTAACGAGCTCCAACCAGAGATCGTATACCCGAAATAGTAACTGTACAAGGCATAAGGTATATAAAGGGTCGATAAGGCTGCAAATGTAAAGCCAATATAGGTTGCTGCGTATAATGGTCTGATACTGAATGAGGTTATACCCTGTAAGGCAAACCGTATCATCTTCTTCGACGTATATTTTGAAGCGCCTGATCTGCGCTCATTCGGTTCGTATTCAACAGGGATCTGCTTAAATCCTGCCCATTTTACCAGGCCTCTGAAAAAGGGTTCAAACTCGGCCAGTCCGCGCAGTACATCTACCACATTGCGGTTCATTAACCGGAAATCTGCGGTTCCTTTTTCAATTTTGATATCACTCAGCCAGTTTATGAGCTTGTAAAAAGCGTTGGAGGTAACCCGTTTAAAAAAGGGCAGCTTTTTATCTTCTTTTCGAATGGTGTACACCACATCATAGCCTTCCTCCCATTTTTCAAGCAAAGCGGGTATCAGAGAAGGCGGGTGTTGCATATCCCCATCCATGGTAATTACACAATCTCCATCGGCTTTATCCAAACCGGCCTTGATGGCTGCCTGGTGGCCGAAATTGCGGGAGAAAGAGATGTACCGGATGTGATCGTCCTGAAGGGCCAGTTTTTTTACTTCGTGCAAAGTAAGGTCGTTGCTGCCGTCATCAACAAACAGCAGGTTGTACCGGTAAGGCAGGTCGGCAAACGTGCGTTTAATGGCTTTTGCCATTACGGTTACATTTTCCCTTTCATTATGAACCGGAACAATGATAGATACGAGTTTCGTCATGCCGTCATTGTTTTTAGGTAAATAATCAGGTTAGAGTTTAAACGCCAGCGTGTTGGAGGAGTAGAGAGATGGTTGCAAATCAGGCCTTGCATGGCATATGCATGATTACCTTGCGAGGATGACCCTGGCAAGTTTTCGTTCAGGCAAATGATTGGTGCTTTTCGATTGGGTGTTAACATCTCAATAACTACGGATAAAACGGCATTTTTGACGTTTCCCCTATGTAGAAAGGCAAAAACTTCTCCAATTCCAGGAAAAAAAACGCTTATTTCCTGAAATATTGAAAATCAGTAAAATATACTTATGTGAATGTTAGGCCTTTACCTTGCTGGCGGCGGCTTCATCCACAAACCAGTGCAATTGGCCACTGGCAGGTTGAATGATCTGGGAAGGAAATTGGTCAACATTAGGTTCCCCCTTTAATACTTCATACAAAGCGTTGGCTTTGTTGGCGCCAAATGTGATAAAAGCCACTTTGCGGGCCCGGTTTACGATGGGGGCAGTTAAAGTGATGCGGTACATCTGCTGGGCGTCCAGATAAAAAGAGGTTACCCAGGCTTTTTGCTCATGGATAACGGGGGTGTGGGGGAAAAGTGAGAGGGTATGGCCATCATCGCCCATCCCATTCAGTACCAGGTCGAAGGAAGGGCCTTCGTCAGGAAAGTATTGGTGAAGGATGGCTTCGTAGGCTTTGGCCGAATTGTCAGGTGATAAAGTGGTGTCCATAATATGCACCTGGTCATGCAAAACGGGTACTTTTTCCAGCAAATGCTCAAAAGTCATTTTGGCATTGTTGCGGCTGTCATCAAAAGGCACTGCGCGTTCATCGCCCCAGAAAATATGCAGTTTGCTCCAGTCAATACGTTCCCGGTAAGGCGCAGCAGCCAGCAGTTCATACAGCTGTTTGGGCGAATTACCACCTGTAACCACCCAGGTAAACCGATCCTGTTTTTGCAGGGTAGTCTCTATGTTGGTAGTGATCCATTCAGCGAGGGCGTGGCTTACTTCGTCGGGAGTTTTGTATATATGGAGCATGGTAAATTAGTGCTATTTGTTCTTTATATATAGTATCAGGGTGAGCCACCCGCCAGCTGGCGGGTGACCCACCCTGTAACGGTATTTTAAACTTTGCCAATTGCCTTATACTCCTGCCTGCACACCCTGGTGGCTCTGAGGTAAGGTGATCCAGTTGCGGCCATCGCGGGCGATGAGCGCTTCTGCATCTTCGGGTCCCCAGCTATCGGGTGCATAGTTTGGAAAATCAACCGGTGATCTGCTTTCCCATGCTTCCTGGATGGGCATTACCACTTTCCATGCAGCTTCAACCTGGTCGCTGCGCATAAACAGGGTAGCGTTGCCTTCCATAACATCCAGCAACAGGGTCTCATATGCTTCGGGATCATTATCGCCATAGGCTTCCTTATAATTAAAGGTCATATCAACCGGGTTCAACGCTACGGTTTGTCCGGGGCGTTTTGCCTGGAAGCGTAAGCGAATATCCATTTGCGGCTGAATGCTGATCGTAAGCCTGTTGGGCCTCCAGGTTAATGCCGCTTCCGGCGGGAAAGCGAAATTGGGCGCCTGTTTAAATTGAATGGTGATAACGGTTGACTTTTCATGTAACCGTTTGCCGGTACGTACATAAATAGGGACATCCTGCCAGCGCCAGTTGTCGATATAGAATTTTACCGCTGCAAAAGTATCGGTAGGAGAGCTGGGATTTATTTTATCCTCATTGCGATAGCCGGCTACTTTTTTACCCTGCATCCAGCCATCGGAGTACTGACCCCGCACGGCATACTTGTGCACTTCTTCCTTGCTGTATTTGCGCAGGGCGTTCAGCACATCTACCTTTTTATTGCGGATCTCATTAGCGTCGAAAGATACGGGCGCTTCCATAGCCACCATACACAGCAATTGCAGAATGTGGTTCTGCACCATGTCGCGCAGTGCGCCTGAGCGTTCGTAATAATCACCACGATTTTCGAGACCAACGGTTTCAGCGGCGGTGATCTGGATATGATCGATGTAGTTCCGGTTCCAGATCGGTTCAAACAGCGCATTGGCAAAACGCAAGGCCAGGATGTTTTGAACGGTTTCTTTTCC
>Ga0136846_1228968_pt1 | contig 14676 bp, 11 predicted proteins | sample HopSoiMetagenom2_FD_96841 | JGI IMG/M metagenome (GOLD analysis project Ga0136846, IMG submission 96841) | Grasslands soil microbial communities from Hopland, California, USA - 2 Assembly 2016 (version 4) | ecosystem: Environmental > Terrestrial > Soil > Grasslands | place: USA: Hopland...
CGCCGCATACCAGCGCCCATTTGCCTGTAATACCCAAATCCATAATAATTCCTTGATACAACCACAGGGGGAGAGCGGGCCATGATACTGAGTAAATCAAAGTTCCAGGTGGGGATGGTTATCTCTGCCCTGCTGGCCTTCAACACCCTGGCACAGGCCCAGCCGCAAGGCGAGGCCGCATTGATCAAGCGCGAGGCGCAGCTGCGCGAAGGCCCGGGCGACACCTCCCGCAGCCTGGCGCCGTTGCCGGTGCAGACGCCGGTGACCCGGCTGGGTGACCGCCAGGGTGCGTGGATCAAGGTCCGCATGGCCGACGGCGCCACCGGCTGGGTGCACATGTTTGACATCACCTCGGCCAGCGCACAAAGCGGCAGCACAGGGGCCGGTGCGCTGCGCAGCCTCTCGAGTTTTTTCAACAAGGGCAGCGCGCAATCGTCCGGCAGCACCGTCGCCACGTCGACCATCGGCATACGCGGCCTGGGCGCTGAAGACCTGGCCAGCGCGCAGCCCAACCTGGCAGCCGTGGCGCAGGCCGACGCCAACCGCGCGAATGCCGCGCAGGCCCGGCAATTTGCCGGCAACGCCTCGCTGAGCAGCCGCCAGGTCGAGCCCCTGCCGACGCCCGCGCCGCCGGCCGCATCGCCCAGCGGTGCCGCGCCCGAGCAATACGGCCGCTAAAAAATCCAGCAGAAAAAAACACGAGACAAGAGGCACTGCCATGAATCTTCACGCCCTTCAAATGCTGGGAACTCCCGCACGCCACGCAACTTTGGCCTTGGCCTTGCTCGCCGGCCTGAGCCCCCTCACTGCCCAGGCCCAGGATGCGGCCAAGGCGCTGGGAGGCCTCTTCCAGTCGCTGGTCAAACCCAACCAGCCTGCGCAACCCGCACAACAGCCCAATTCACCGTCGGGCCTGGCGGGCGCACTGCTGGGCGCCAGCCTCGCGCCCGCGGGTGGCCAGGCGGTGCAGGGCGGCGATTTGTTCAAGCTGCTCTCGCAGTCGCTGGACCAGATCGACGAGCCACGTGAAATCCAGATCGGCCAGCAGCTGGCTGCCGTGCTGCTGGGCAGCAAGCCGCTCTACCCCGATGTGGCGATGCAGCGCTACATCAACCAGCTGGGCCGATGGATCAGCCTGCAGTCGCCTCGCCCCGACCTGCCCTGGACCTTCGCCATCCTTGACGACCCCGGCTTCAATGCATTCGCCACGCCCGGCGGCTATGTGTTTGTGACCAAAGGGCTGATAGACCGTGTGACGGACGAAGGCGAGCTGGCCGGCATCCTGGCGCATGAGATTACGCACGTCACGGCCAAGCACCACCTGATTGCCTTGAACAAAAGCGCGCGGGCCGGCCTGCTGACGCAGGTGATCAGCTCACAGCTGAAGAACGACCTGGGCGGCATGGTGTCGTCGCAGCTGCTGGCGCTGGGCAAAAACATGTACACCAAGGGCCTGGACCAGCAAGATGAATTTGACGCCGACCGCACCGGCGTGGCCCTGGCCGCGCGCTCCGGCTTCGACCCCTATGGCCTGGTGGCGGTGCTGCAGCAATTGCGCACCGCCGCGCCGGATGACGCGCTGTTTGCCCTGTCGCTCAGCACGCATCCGCCGGCACAGACGCGGCTGAACCAGCTTGAGCAGGCCATGGGTACGCGCCTTGACGCTTATGCGGGCCAGCCCTCTGTGACGGTGGCGCAGCGCATGAGCGGTGCGAATCGCCGGCCCACTGCCCAAGCGCCGGCGCGGCCCCCGGTGAAGAAGTAGCGCAACCCAATCCCCGGCGGCGCCACCCGACACCATTTGCTATCAAATTAGTAGCTAAATGACCATGTCATGCATGGGCTAGAGGCCGATTTGATGCACGAATCCAACTTTTTCGGCGCCACAGAGAAGGCGAAAAAGCCAGGCATCGTGATTTTCCTTGCCCGCGTTCATCTGCATAAATCTGCGTAACCTGCGGATAAATCTATATCCACAGATTTCGCGGATTTACGCAATTGAAGACTGTAGGGATCCAAATTTGATGTCGATTACACCAAGGCCGTGTCGAAAATTTTCAATAGTTATTGTCGGATCCCTAAGCATCCACCTCTGCACTACTAGAGACGTAGTACTGTAGGAGCTAGGCCATCCTTGCATCCTGCATCGGTCCAAGTGCACTGTACGAGATCCCTGCACTGGGTCTTCCTATCGGTGAAGAATTCCGGCCGCCATCTCTTACCGTTAGGCCGCATTTGTAGATGGAGTCTCGAATATCTTAGGCCTACAAATCAGCGTGGTAGAGTTTCTCCATGAATAAAGTATTTGTTCCGGTAGTCGTCATGTTGCTCGCAGGTTGCGGTACCCAACAGCCCTACGTGTCTCCGGCTGCTGGCCCGGATACGGCAAGTGTGCGACTCGAGTACTCGCACCCTAAGCATGATCCGGCTGTTACGTTTGAGGACCCGAAGGTATGCCGCGGTCCGCGGTTCATCGGTAAATGGGCGGACAACTCGCTTGGCTATGACATTCGCGTGAAGGCAGGAACGGCGACTGTGATGTTGGGGTATTCGGCCATTGGCGCCGGATACGGATTGACGATAAATTCCTGCAATATCCTCACCTCATTTGAGGCGCAAGGCGGCGCGATATATAGGCTCCGCTTTTCGATCAATGAGAAGGGAGGGTGCAACACAAGCTTGATCGAAGAAACTGCTGATGGTGCGCGCAATCGATCAAATTTGCTAGTGAAGCGAACGTTCGCCCCCCCATTGGGTCCGTCCCTCGATCCGAAAGCACGGCTACTCTGCTCTGACACCTACAGACCCCTGCAGTAGAGTGGGCCCGGGATTGATGGGGATTCCCTGGTTGTTGAGTTGTCCACGGCGTCGGGCGGCGCTTGCGACGAGCCGACTGACGCGGCGGGCAACTTTGGCCGGAGAGCGACGAGATGACCACAACCGCTTATCGACCAGAAGCGGACATCAGGATGAAACTTCACGAATATGAAATTGAAGGCATCGCAGCGCCAGCAACCCAGCCGATGCTTCTACGCGAGGTGACGTTACGGTAGATGGCCTCGTGTGACACGTGAACTGCCACCAAATTTGAGACGTGAATAGGGAAATAACACGAAACTTGGAGTGAACTGAAATCAGTCGCTCACACCTATCGTCCAGTTCGTTGATCTAAATAAAGCTTCTTGGACAATAAACTCGCTTCCCTACAAAGACAGGACTGAGCTAACGTCCTTTTGTGAAAACGAAGATCCCGGCGATCACCAGCACCGTCCCCGCCGCCACCCACGCCGTGAACGGCTCACCCAAAATCAACACCCCCATCAGGATGGTCGACATCGGGCCCACCATGCCGGTCTGCGCGGCCATGCCGGCGCCTATGCGTTCGATCGCCATCATCACCATCAACACGGGCACCGCCGTGCACAGGGTGGCATTGAGCAGCGACAGCCAGATGACCTCGGGCGCCACGGCGGCGGCGCTCATCGGCCGCAGCAAGGCAAACTGCAGCAGGCAGAGCAGGCATGCGACGGTAGTGGCCAGGCCGACAAGGCGCAGGGAACCGAGCCGCCTGACCATCTCGCCGCTGTACACCAGGTAGAGCGCATAGCTGACCGCACTCAGGAACACCAGCAGCGCGCCCCAGGCGGCATCGGCCCCTTGCAGTGTGATCTCGTGGCCGAACACCAGCACGACGCCGCAGTAGCTGATGGCCATGCCGATGATTTGCGGTGCAGTGACGCGGCGCTTGTACATCACCAGGCCCAGCAGCAGCACCAGCGTGGGGTTGAGGTAGAGGATCAGCCGCTCCAATGACGCGCTGATAAAAGCCAGCCCCGCAAAGTCCAGAAAACTGGCGAGGTAGTAGCCCGTGAAACCCAGCCAGAGCACGCCCAGCCAGTCCTTGCGCGTCAACGGCGGCTTGCCCCGGCTGGCCCACCACGCCATCGCGGCAAAGATGGGCAGGGCAAACAGCATGCGGTACATGATCAGCGTGACGGCATCGACGCCGTAGCGATAAGCCAGCTTGACGATGATGGCCTTGCCGCTGAAGGCGATGGCGCCGAAGGTAGCGAGCAGCAGCCCGGTTGCTATGCTTTTGCTAGCTGCTTGCCCATGCCCCGCCTGGGCTGGAGGCCTATTTGTATCGGATTTATCGGGTGTATCGGTCAAGGTTGTTTCTTAAAAACCCACGGCCTGGCCGTCGCGCCGCGCATCGCTGGCGGCCACGTAGCCTTCGACCTTGGGGTTGCCGGCGCGCCAGATGAACTGGCCGGCGCCGAAGTCCTGGTAAGAGTCGTTGATGACTTCCATGCGGTGGCCGCGTTCGGCCAGGCCCTGCACGGTGCGCTGGTCCATCGCGGCTTCGACGTTGATCTCAAGGCCGGCGTTGTAACGCCAGCGCGGTGCGTCGCAAGCGACCTGCGGGCTCTGGCCATAGTCCAGCATGCGCACCAAGGTCTGCATGTGGCCCTGAGGCTGCATGTTGGCGCCCATCACGCCGTAGCTCATCACCGGCTGCCCGTCTTTGGTGAGAAAAGCCGGGATGATGGTGTGAAAAGGCCGCTTGCCCGGCGCGACCTGGTTGGCGCCCGGCTGCAGGCTGAAACCGTGGCCGCGGTTTTGCAGGCTGATGCCGAATTCGGGCTCGACGCAGCCCGAGCCGAAGCCCATGTAGTTGCTCTGGATGAAGCTCACCATCATGCCGTCTTCATCAGCCGCGGTGAGGTAAATCGTGCCGCCCTTGACGGGGTTGCCCGCGCCAAAGTCCTGTGCCTTTTTCATGTCGATCAGTTTGGCACGGGATGCGAGGTAGGCGTCATCGAGCATTTGTTCGGCCGTCACCTCCATTGACGAAGGCTCGGCCACGTATTTGTAAATGTCGGCAAACGCCAGCTTCATGGCCTCGATCTGCAAGTGCTGCGAATCCACGCCATCGACCGGCAGGCCGGCCACGTCGAATTTGTCGAGAATGCCCAACGCAATCAACGCGGCAATGCCCTGCCCGTTGGGCGGGATCTCGTGCAGGGTGTAGCCCCGGTAGTCCTTGGCGATGGGCTTGACCCACTCGGGCTGGTAGCTGGCGAAGTCTTTGGCGGTGATGCTGCCGCCGTTTTGCGCGGAAAACTTTTCAATGGCCTGGGCGATGGCGCCGCCGTAGTAGGCGTCGCCCTTGGTTTCGGCAATGGCGCGCAGCGCTTTGGCCGCGGCCTTGAACTGGAACAGCTCGCCCACATTGGGCGCACGGCCCCAAGGGAGAAAGGACTGCGCAAAGCCCGGCAGCGATTGCAGCTCTGCCGTAGCAGCCGCCCACTTCTGCTGCACCACGGGCGGCAGCAGGTAGCCGCGCTCGGCGATTTCAATCGCCGGCTCCATCAGGTCGGCAAAAGGCAGCTTGCCAAAACGTTTGCTCAGCGCCACCCAGCTGGCGACAGCGCCGGGCACGGTGACGGAATCCATCCCGCGCTTGGGCGGCGTCTGGGCGTCGGCGCCGTATTTGCGGCTGAAGTATTCGGGCGTCCAGCTTTGCGGCGCACGGCCCGAGGCATTGAGCCCATGCAGTTCCTTGCCGTCCCACAAAATACAAAAAGCGTCGCTGCCCAGGCCGTTGCTGACGGGCTCGACGATGGTCATCGCGGCAGCCGTGGCAATCGCGGCATCCACCGCGTTCCCACCCTTGAGCATCATGCGCAGGCCGGCCTGCGAGGCCAGCGGGTGCGAGGTCGACACCACATTGCGCGCAAACAGCGGCAGACGGGTGGAGGTGTAGGGGTTGCTGTAATTGAAGTTCATGGGATGACCTGTAGGTTAGCGGGCGTCTGTGCCGTCACAGATAGATTCATATCCGCAGGTTTCGCAGATTTACGCAGATTTACGCAGATTGAAAACAAGAAATCTGTCTTGAGATCCAGGCTCGGTCCTGATGGCCAGCCAAAGGACCTTGCGTCATGAATGTCTTTATCTGCGTAAATCTGCGAAATCTGCGGATAAATCAATTTCTGCGGACGAATCAATCGACAGTGATTTTCCGCTCGACGATGATTTTCTTCCACTTGGCGGTGTCGGCCTTGACCATGGCCGCGAAGGCCGGCGGCGTGCCGCCCGTGGGCTCTGCCCCCAGCCGCGCGAAACGGTCTTTCACATCGGCATCGGCCAAAGCGGCGTTGATCGCCTGGTTGAGCTTTCCCACCAGGTCTTGCGGCATGCCCTTGGGCCCATATACGCCGAACCAGGTGACTGACTCGAATCCCGGCAGGGTTTCCGACACCGTGGGCATATCAGGCGCGAGCGCCGTGCGCTTGAGGGTGGTAACCGCCAGCGCCCGCAGCTTGCCATCACGCACATGCGGCATGCCGGTGACAAATGAGTCAAACAGCACATCAATCTTGCCGCTGATCAAGTCCGGCATGGCCAGCGCCGTGCCGCGGTAGGGAATGTGAAGAATGAAGGTGCCCGACTGCGCCTTGAAGTACTCGCTCGTCAGGTGGACGATGGTGCCGTTGCCGCTGGAGGCATAGTTCAGGCGGCCGGGATTTTTGCGCGCGTGGGCGATGAACTCACCCATGGTTTTGGAAGGCGACGAATTGGGCACCAGCACGACGTTGGGCGAGCTCGCCACATAGGCAATCGGCGTGAAATCGGTCTCGGCGTTGTAGGGGATTTTGGGGTTGATGGCCGGCCCGATGCTGTGGGTGCTGGAGGTGGCCAGCAGCAGCGTGTAGCCGTCCGCCGCAGACTTCGAGGCCGCATCCGCGCCTATCGTGCCGCCAGCACCTGGCCGGTTGTCAACGACAACCGGCTGGCCGATTTTTTCACCGAGCTTTTGCGACAGCGCACGGGCGAGGATGTCGGTCGCGCCGCCCGCCGGGAAAGGCACGATCATGCGGATGGGCTTGGCGGGATAACTTTGGGCCATAGCTGGCGTCGCAAGCGCCACCGAAAAAGCCGCAGCAAAACCTGCCGCCCAGAAAATCATATGTTTACGTTTCATTTGGCCATTGTGCAACGATTCAGGTTGTCGACTATGGTGCAAACGGGCAAAAGAGGCCAAACAAAAAAGGCACCCGAAGGTGCCTTTTTGAAGGAAGGGGCGAGGTGCCCGCACGATGCGCTTACTCCTCGACGAAAGCCTCTTCCCGTTTGTTTTTGATGCTTGGAAGCAGCACGATGACCAGCAGCAGCAGTGCGGCTCCCAGCAGCCCGGCCGACAGGGGACGTGTCACAAACACGCTCCAGTCGCCACGCGAAAGCAGCAGGGCACGGCGCAGGTTTTCTTCCATCATGGGGCCGAGGATGAAGCCCAGCAGCAAGGGAGCGGGTTCGCAGCCCAGTTTGACAAACAGGTAGCCGATCACACCGAAGATACCGACCATCCAGATGTCGAAAGTGTTGTTATTGGTCGAATACACACCGATCGCGCAGAACAGCACGATGGCCGGGAACAGGTAGCGATAAGGCACGGTCAGCAGCTTGATCCACATGCCGATCAGCGGCAGGTTCAGGATCACCAGCATGGCATTGCCGATCCACATCGAGGCGATCAGGCCCCAGAACAATTCCGGGTTGCTGGTCATGACCTGCGGGCCGGGCTGGATGTTGTGGATCGTCATTGCACCCACCATCAGCGCCATCACGGCGTTGGGAGGGATACCGAGCGTCAGCAGCGGAATGAAGGAGGTCTGCGCGCCGGCGTTGTTGGCCGACTCGGGTGCGGCCACGCCGCGGATATTGCCCTGGCCGAATGGCACTTCGCCTGGCTTCGAACTGACTTTCTTTTCCAGCGCATAGGCGGCGAAGGCCGCGAGCAGCGCACCGCCGCCCGGCAAAATGCCCAGCGCCGAACCCAGGAAGGTGCCGCGCAGCACGGCGGGCGTCATGTTCTTGAAGTCCTCTTTGGTCGGGAAAAGCCCCGAGACCTTGGCGGTGAACACCTCGCGCTCATGCTCTGGCTGCGCCAGGTTGCTGATGATCTCGCCGTAACCAAACACGCCCATGGCGATCGTCACGAAGCCGATGCCGTCGGTCAGTTCGGGAATGTCGAAACTGAAGCGCGCAACGCCGGAGTTCACGTCGGTGCCGACCAGGCCCAGCAGCAGGCCCAGCACGATCATGGCGATCGCCTTGAGCAGCGACCCCGAAGCCAGCACCACGGCGCCGATCAGGCCCAGGATCATCAGTGCGAAATATTCAGCAGGGCCAAACTTGAAGGCCAGCTCGGTCAGCGGCGGCGCAAATGCGGCCAGGATCAGGGTGCCCACGCAACCCGCAAAGAAAGACCCAAGGCCTGCCGCGGCAAGCGCCGGCCCGGCCCGTCCTTTTCTCGCCATCTGGTACCCGTCAATACAGGTCACGACGGAAGAGGACTCCCCTGGCAGGTTCACCAGGATGGCGGTTGTGGAGCCGCCGTACTGGGCGCCGTAATAGATACCGGCCAGCATGATCAGCGCGGACACGGGGGGCAACGCGTAAGTCGCCGGCAACAGCATGGCAATGGTCGCCACGGGGCCGATGCCCGGCAACACACCAATCAGCGTGCCCAAAATACAGCCGATCAGGCAGTACAACAAATTGATCGGCGTGAATGCCACGCCAAAACCTATCGACAGATGAGATAGCAATTCCATTTTTATTCTCCTTAGCCGATAAAGAATGGCCAGACCGGGAACTGCAATTTGAGCAGGACGACAAAAGCCAGGTAACTGCCGACGGCCAGCACCGTGGCGAGGATGAAGGTGTTTTTGACCTTCCAGCCCTCTTCAGCCATGCTGGAGATGAAGGTCAGTGCATAGATCGCCACGATCATGCCCATGGCGGGAATACCGATGCTGGGCAAACCCGCCAGCAGGACGCCGAATACCAGGTTGGCCAGAATGATGAAGCTCAGGGGCTTCCAGGCCCATTTGCCGATCTTGTCGCCACCTACGGTTTCCACCACCAGCGCCTTGAAGGTGATGGCGGCGCCCAGAACGGCCATCAAAATACCCAGCATGAGTGGGAAGTACCCTGGCCCCATGCGGGCACCTTCACCCACGTTGTAAGTGGTGGCCCCCCATGCGAACGCCACGCCGACGCCCATAAACATGAGGCCGGAGAAAAAGTCTTTCTGACTCTTGATATTCACGGCTGTCTCCTCAATGCAGATAAAAAGAAAGTAAAACGAAAGAATCGGTGGATTGTGCATTCAATCGCCTAACCCCGACATGTGGCTTTCACTTACCTTTCATTCACTCTTCGCTTACCCCTCACTTACACGACAGCCGCGTGCTGTGAACAGCCGTGAAAACCCGTACCGGATCAAGACAGGGGCGGGGTGGACGCCAGGATTTCTTCAATGGTCGTCAGGCCTTCAGCCACCTTCAGCGCGCCGGCCAGCCGGAGTGGGCGCATGCCTTCGCTGATCGCCTGATGGCGCAGCGCATCGATATTAGGCTCCTTGGAGACCTTTTCCTTGAAGCCTTCGGTCACCGTCAGCAACTCATAAAGGCCCATCCGCCCGCGAAAACCCGTCATGCGGCAATCCACGCAGCCGACGGGCTTGTAAGGCCGGTAGCCCCCGCTGATTTGCCAGGGTTTGACCATCGCGTCCAGCATTTCGCGCTGCGCGCTCTCGTCGGGCTCACGGCAGTTGGTGCAGAAGGTGCGCACCAGTCGCTGCGCCAGCACGCCCAGCACCGTGGCATTGATCAAATAAGAGGGCACACCCAGTTCCATCAGCCGGGAAACCGCCGAAGGCGCGTCGTTGGTGTGCAGCGTGCTGAAGACCAGGTGGCCGGTCAGCGCGGCCTGGACGGCCATCTCGGCTGTCTGCAGGTCGCGGATTTCGCCCACCATGATGATGTCCGGGTCCTGCCGCATCAGTGCGCGCAGGCCTTCCGGGAAATCAAAATCCAGGTGCGGCTGCACCTGCGTCTGATTAAAAGCCGGCTCGATCATTTCGATCGGGTCTTCAATCGTGCTGACGTTGACCTCTTCGGTGGCCAGGCGCTTGAGGGTGGAGTACAGCGTGGTGGTTTTGCCCGAGCCGGTTGGCCCGGTCACCAGCACAATGCCGTACGGCCGTTTGACCAGCTGTTCCCAGCGGTCGGCGTCATGCTGCGAAAAGCCCAGGGCGTCGAGGCTCTTGACCGTACTGTCCGGGTCGAAGATACGCATCACCATCTTCTCGCCGAAGGCCGTGGGCAGCGTGGACAGCCGCATTTCCACCTCATCGCCGCGCGGGTTGCGGGTTTTGATGCGGCCGTCCTGCGGCCGCCGCTTTTCCACCACATCCATGCGGCCCAGCAGCTTGATGCGGGCCGTCATGGCGTTGTGCACGCCCATGGGCAACTGATAAACGGGATGCAGCACACCGTCGATGCGAAAGCGGATCACGCCCTGCTCGCGCCGGGGCTCCAGGTGAATATCACTGGCGCGCTGGTCAAAGGCGTATTGCCAAAGCCAGTCCACCACTTGAACCACGCCCTGGTCGTTGGCGTCCAGCTGCTTGTTGCTCTTGTTGAGCTCCACCAGCTGCTCAAAACTCGCAGTGGTCGCCCCGCCGCCCGCCTTGATCGCCGCCTTGACGGATTTGGCGAGCGCAAAAAATTCAGCGGTGAATTTGGTGATCTCAAGCGGGCTGGCCACCACCAGGCGCACGCTGCGCTTGGCCTGGCGCTCGACTTCCTGCACCCAGTCGGTAATAAAGGGCTCCGAAGTGGCAATCACCACCTCGCTGGGCGTGACCTGGACGGGCAATACCTTGTGCCGCTCGGCATACATGGCGGACATGGTGTCGGCCACCTTGCCCACATCCACCTTGAGCGGGTCGATCCGCATATAAGCCAGGCCCGCTCTGCCTGCCAGCCACTGGGCCATGATTTCGATGTCCAGCGGCTTGCCGTCGGCTACGCGGGTCATGCCGACGCTGGCCAGCCGGATCAGGGGAGCCTGTGCGCTTTGCACCTGGGAGCAGCGTGCGATGGTGCGCTGAGCTTCGGCGGGGCTGATCACGCCATCTTCGCTGAGCCACTCGACCAGCTTGCGCCAGTCCAATGGACCGATATGGCCATTTTTCGCATGCGCGTCACGGTGGGGCTTGGGGTGGGTCACAGCGCTCATGGGTGGCACTGTACCGCATCCACCGGAGATTCTGTCATCCGCAGATTACGCAGGTTTACACAGATTGAAGACGGGACATTTGTATTCAGGATTCAAGTTGATCTTCCCTGCCATCTCTATATGTCTCTATATGTCTCTATGCGCTGAACCCAAGCGTCACATCATGATTTCTTAATCTGCGTAAATCTGCGTAATCTGTGGATAAAAGAATTCCTCCGCAGATTACGCAGATTTACGCAGATTGAAAACAAGGGAGGATTCCCCGGTATCTTCCTAAGCCACTGGCTTGAACAGGCGCAACCACTTTTTGGCCGGCAAGCCCCAGCGCGATTCGATCACGCCGGCCTGCTGCACGAGATCGGTGCGATCGGGCCGCGTGGGCTCGCGCTGGGCAAGCACCACGGTGTTGCCTTCGCGGGTGGGGCGGAAAGCCCAGACCGATTCGGGCCCAAAGGCTTCGGCGATTTTTGTCAGCGACTGCAGATAGCTGGAATCGCGGCCAAAAAGGTTCACGGTCATCACGCCGTCCTCGGTCAGCAAGCCGCGGCAATCTTCATAAAACTCTGCGCTGTCCAGCACCGGCGCGGCTGCTTCGTGGTCGTACAGGTCGACGTGCAGCAGGTCTACCGTTCCCTGGTGCGCCGCTTTTTTGATTTCAGCGGCGGCGTCGGCCTCAATGACATGCAGCCGCAGGTCGTCGCGCGGCAGCTTGAACCAGAGCCGGCAGGCGGTGATCACCTGCGGGTTGATTTCAATCGCCGTGGTCTTCATGCGCAGTTTTTTGTAGCAAAACTTGGTGAGGGCCGCCGAGCCCAGCCCCAGCTGCATGGCATGCTTCTTCGGCACGGCCGCAGCGTCCATGAACAGCAGCCCGGCCATCATGCGCTGCACATACTCCAGTTCGATGTCGTAGGGCGCGTCGCGCAGCATCGAGCCCTGCACCCATTCGGTGCCCAGATGCAGAAAACGCACGTCGCCGTAGTCGGAGAAATTGACCTCCGGCAATTCAAGCGCTTCTTTCGCCCTCTCTTTCGCCGTCTCCTTTGCCATATCTTTTGCTGTGTCTTTTCTTTGCTGCATCAAACCAATCCATGTTTCTCAAATACTTCCCGCCAGGCCGCGAGTTTGCGCTCAAAGCTCCACGAGGCGTTGGCCGGGCTGGTCGACGGTAATTTATAAACCGGCAAACCCAGCAGCAGCGTGTGCTTCGAATGCTTGAAGCTTTCGCCGCCGTTGTGCGCAATCGCCTCCAGTTGGGGACACATCTGCAGCAGCCCCGCAAAATCATTGACCACCGCATTGCGGATATTGCTGTCCAGGCTGCCCTCGCGCTCGCAGGCGGCGTACACATCCCACACGCCCAGGCCTTTTGACAGCAGCCACTCGCTACGAATTTGATAGCTGCTCGTCCTTATATTATCTGGGCTAGCAGGCCAAATCGCTTGCAAAATTTTCCAGAAGTGGTTTTGCGGATGGCCATAGTACTGCTGCGCCGCCAGCGAGGCCACACCCGGGAAGCTGCCCAAGATGAGCAGCCGCGTTCCGCTCGACACCAGGGGCGGCAAACCCATCAACGCCGGCGAGGCTGCCTTCACGTCACCAGCGCCTTCAGCCCCGGCAACGCATGCAGCGCATTGGCCGTGGTGGCTGCAGCCAGCGCTTCCACCGTCATGCCCCGCAACGTCGCCACTTGCTGCGCGATGCGCGGTAACTCGCCCGGCTCGTTGCGGCCCTGCGCCTGGCCGGCTTCGCGCTCGGCGGCGGTCTTATAAATCCAGTGCGGCGGGATGTCGGGCGAGTCCGTCTCCATCACCATGGCGTCCAGCGGCAGCTCAGCCGCCAGACGCCTGAGCTGCAAGGCCGGCTCAAACGTGACCGCGCCGCCAAAGCCCAGCTTGAAGCCGAGCTTGATGAACTCGTTCGCCTGTTGATCGCTGCCGTTGAAAGCGTGCCCGATGCCGCGCCAACCGCCCTGCGGCGCCAGCTCGCGCAGGTGCTTGAGCAGCTTGTCGGCCGAACGCCGTACATGCAGGATGACCGGCAGCGCATGCTTGCGCGCCAGCTTGAGCTGCTCGCGGTAGAAAAATTCCTGGCGCTCACGCATCGGGCTTTCAAGCAGCGCGGGCACAAAATAATCCAGCCCGATCTCACCCACCGCCACCAGGCGCGGGTCGCCACGCCTGAGCGTGAGCTCTTCATCCAGCGCCTTCAGGTCGGCGTCTTGCGCCTGGGGCACACACAGCGGGTGAATGCCCAGGGCGTAGCTGTCTGAAAAGCGGTGGGCCAGCACGCGGACTGCCTCGAAATTAAAAACACCCACGGCTGGCAGCACGCAATGCCCGACGCCTTTGGCCAATGCCCGCGCGCGCACCTCGGCCACATCGGCTGACAACTCCCCGGCGTCCAGGTGGCAATGCGTGTCTATCCAGAAAGTCATGCGGTGAATGGGTGCGGGAAATACGGCAGAAAGGGCGGCAAGAAGCAAAGCGAACAGAAAGGAAACCGGCCGGGCGTGCTAAAGAATGTTGACACAGAAATGAAATCGGGACACGCTATGCTTTTTTTGGGGAAATGCTGATTGCATTTTCGTTTTCCCTTTTGACCCTGTTCGTTACGGTTCGTTTTCAAACGAGCTCTGTCTTTCGCCAGTCCCCGTCAGTTCCGTCAGTCCTGTCAGTCCCGTCAATTCGATACAACAAGGAAAAGCCAAATGAAATTATCCCGCCTGATGAGCCAGATTTTCGGCGCCGGTCTCGTTGCTGCAAGCCTGTCCGGTGCCGCCTGGGCACAAGACAACAAGCTGCGCCTGATCACCTGGGCCGACTACGTGCCGGCCGATGTCGTGGCGCAGTTCAAGAAGGAAACCGGCATTGATGTCGAGCTGACCCTCTCGAACAACGAAGAGATGATTTCCAAGCTGCGCGCCACCGGCGGCGCGGGCTTTGACCTGGCCCAGCCTTCGCAAGACCGCATCACCGGCCCGCAGCAGGAGTTTGGCATCTACAAGCCGATGGACCTGAGCAAGATCAAGTCTGAGCTCTTCATCCCCTCCATGCTGGACGCCACCAAAAAGAACACCACGCTGGACGGCAAGGTCTACGGCCTGCCGCACATCTGGGGCACCGACGGCCTGGTCGTGAACACCAAGCTGGCCAAGATGGCCGACTACCCCGATCTCTGCAAGGCCGAGTTCAAGGGCAAGACCGCCGTTCGCCTGAAGCGCCCCACCCTGCTGGCCTTTGCCTTCGCCTCCGGCAAAGACCCGTTCGCGCTTTATAAAGACCCGAAAGCCTACGGCGCGCTGATGGACGAAGTCGGCAAGACCATGATCGCCTGCAAGAGCAATATCAAGTTCTACTGGGACAACAAAGACCAGCTGCTCAACGGCATGCGCGCCGGTGAGGTCGTGGGCGCGATGATGTGGGACACCGGCGGCTGGAAGCTCAACGCCGAGAAGCCCGAGATCCAGTTCATCGCCCCCAAATCAGGTGCGCTCGGCTGGATAGACACCTTCGCCATTCCCGCCAAGGGCCGCAACGACGCCGCCGCCTACGCCTGGATCAACTTCAACATGCGCCCCGA
>Ga0136846_1242367_pt1 | contig 14676 bp, 13 predicted proteins | sample HopSoiMetagenom2_FD_96841 | JGI IMG/M metagenome (GOLD analysis project Ga0136846, IMG submission 96841) | Grasslands soil microbial communities from Hopland, California, USA - 2 Assembly 2016 (version 4) | ecosystem: Environmental > Terrestrial > Soil > Grasslands | place: USA: Hopland...
CGCCGTCGTGCAGAAGGTCGTCGACCTGGACGACGTGCTGGGCGACCTCGACGCCACCTCGGCCGAGTACGACTTCTGGCGCGTCAACTGGATGCCCAAGAGCGAGAAGGCGCTGCTCTGGGCGGCGCGGACGGTGCCCTCCGAGGCGTCCACGCCCGACGGCGACTACCCGGCCGACCAGGCCGAGCACGTGCTGGACGTCGTGTTCGGCGTGCTCGACAAGCTCACCGACACCGGGCCGCTGCTGACCGACGTGCTCGACCTCGTCTACAACGTGCTGGCCGTCACCTACAACGACCTGCACGTGACCGGCCCGCTGCGCAACATGCTCCCCGTGGACCGCCGCGCCCCGCTGCACGTGGCGATGGCCGAATGGAGCTTTCGCCCGCAGGACCCGGCGCGCGTGCTCGGCGCGTGCGAGGAGTACTTCGAGCGCGCGGGCTGGCCGAACATCCCCACCGAGATCGAGCTGACCCGGGTGGACGGGAGCCTGATGTCACCGTGGCACTGGGACGGGCTCGAGCACATCGTGAAGTTCAACTTCATCTACCTCACCGAGCCCAGCACCGGACCGGGTGAGAAGGACACGATCTACGCGCACCTGCGCGGGCTCTGGCAGCACCTGCGGGCGGCGGGCATCCCGTTCAAGGCCCACTGGGGGAAGATCAACTTCATCGAGCCGGACTTCGTGCGAGCCAACCACCAGCTCGACGCCTTCCGGCCGCTCGCTTCCCCGATCTTCCTCAACGACCACCTGTTGGCGCGGATCGGGCCGCTCTAGCCGCGCGTCCTCGAATCGGAGAGAGGGGCGAACCGGATGGTCCTGCGCGACGGGTGGCGGCGATGCCCGACCTCGGCGGCCTGGCGGCGCTCAACGCGGCCATCGGGCTGTTCGCCCTGTTCTTCCTGCTCAGCACAGCGCTCTCCGCCATCAACGAGGGGATCGCCAACCTGCTCGGGTGGCGGGCCAAGACCCTGGAGGAGGCGATCCGCAACCTCGTCGGCGATCCGATCGTGCACAAGCCCGTGGACGAGCGGATGAAGGACGCCCTGAGCGGCCGGCGCGCGGGCGGCGACCCATCGCCGCCCGACCAGCACGTCCCAATCGCCCGCCGAGCCGCTGACGACCGACGCCCTCTTCGCGCGCTGGCGCATCCGCACGCTCGTCCGCGACCCCGAGTCCTCGCTGCGGCGCCGGTCACGTCCCTCGTACCTGCCCCCGCGCGCCTTCTCGCTGGCGCTGGCCGAGACCCTGGCCCAGCAGCCCAACCGCGACGGCAGTCGGCCCGAGCCGCGACCCTGGGCGCAGCCGGACGAGGAGGTGCTCGAGCAGATCAAGAAGGCCCACCTCCCGCCCGGCCAGCTCAACGACCTCGTGCAGAAGGCGGCCAACAACGCCTTCGACACGCTGGAGGGGTTCCGCGTGCAGGTCGAGCTGGTATTCGACGATGCGATGGAGCGCGCGTCGGGCTGGTACAAGCGCAAGGTCCAGGCGGTGCTGCTCGCGCTCGCGGTCGTCGTGGTCATCGGGCTGAACGTCGACAGCGTTCGCGTCGGGACGGCACTCTGGAACGACGCGCCGCTGCGCGACGCCGTCGCCGCCCAGGCGTCGTCGCCGCGCGTCGGCTCGCCCGAGAACGCGGCCGCCGCGCTCGACCGGGTGTCGGCCCTCCAGCTGCCGGTGGGGTGGGGCAAGGCCGGGCGCCACGCCATCCTCGCGTCCGTCCCCGGCTGGGTCATCACGATCGCCGCGCTCAACCTGGGCGCGCCGTTCTGGTTCGACCTGCTCAGCCGCTTCGCGCGCCTGCGCGGCAGCGGCGTGCCCGAGCGCCCGCGCAGCCTCAACGACACCGCGGGCACCGTCGAGAGCGACCGGGCGCAGCGCAGTGCCCGGGCGATGGAGCGCGCGCGCGGGCCGGGCGCGCCGGCGGGCGCCGAGCCGCCCGGCGGGTCCTAGGATGCCGGCGCGCGCCCCTGATGGCCGCAGGGGTCACCCCCCGACGCCCCCGCGGAGCGCACCGGCGCCCAAACTACGGCGAGCCGCCCGGCGTCAGCCCTGACCGTCCGCGCTCGCCGGCAACGGGACCTTGACCGCGTCCCAGCCGGCGCGAACGGCCTCGGACTGCGGGCTGGTCCGCCCGTAGACCTGCCCGGCGTGCTTGAGCGTCAGACGCGCGAACTCGGCGAACGTCGCCCCTGACGAGAGCGCCGGATCGCAGAGCGTCGCGTACCAGATCGGGCCCGCCGCGTCCCAGGCGTGGCCGCCCAGCGTCGTCGCGACCACGGCGAAGGCGCGGTTGGGGATCCCGGAGTTGGTGTGGACGTCCCCGCCCTCGACGTAGCCGTCCATATCGGCCGGTTGGTCGTCGTGGGGATTGGCGCTGCCGGGCTGCTTCATCGAACGTAGCGCGGGCGCGAGCTGCGGTCCGACGATGTCTGCGCCGATGAGCCAGTCGGACTGCGTGACGTCCTGACCGAGCGCCATCTGCTTGACCTGGATGCCGAAGACGTCGGAGACCGACTCGTTCAGGGCGCCCGACTGGCCGGAGTACTCGAGGTTGGCCTCGTGCTGCGTGACGCCGTGGGTCAGCTCGTGCCCGATGACGTCCAGCCCGGCCGTGGTCTGCGTCAGCAGCTTGCCGTCGCCGTCGCCGAAGAACATGTGCCCGGCGCCGTCCCAGAACGCGTTGTCGTAGTCGCGGCCGTAGTGGACCAGGCCCATCATCGGCATGCCCTGGCGATCGATCGAGTCGCGCTCGAAGGTCGTCCAGTAGTACGTGTAGGTGGCGCCCAGGCCGTCGTAGGCCTGGTTGATCGGCTCGTCGTCCACCGCGGGCTGGCCCTCGGCGCGGACGACCTTCCCCGGCGTCTGCGCCCGCCGATGCTGCTGGTCGCAGATGACGCGCTGCGGCTGCCCGCCGACGCGCGCGAACGTGACCGGGCGTACCGTGCGGCCGCCGCGGCGCGCGGCCGACTCGGCGCGCGCCAGCCGGAAACGCGCGTCGATGGCCAGCGTGTCGAGCGCCGCCGCCCGCACCTCCTCGCTCGCGTCGCGCGAGAGCCGATGCAGCAAGCCGGGCGGCAGGATGCAGCGCAGCGGATGGTGATCGCACATCGAACGCCCTCCCCGCTCGTGGCCGAAGACGGCCCAACGCTAGGCGCGCGGCGACGACGGTGTCAATTCCGCGGCACGGGACGGGCGCGGTCGGACAGCAGGCTCAACAGCGGGTCCAGCGGCTCGGGCCAGTCGGCGTCCGAGAAGGCGATTCGATGCGTGCGGCCGCCGCGGTCGACGTCGAGCTCGTAGTGGAACGCGTCGCGCATGGGCGGCTCCGGGCGCGGCGCCTTCTCGAGGCGGTCGAGGTCGGCCGCGTCGAGGGCGCGCATGATCTCGGCCTCCTGGGACGGCTCGAGCTGCGCCGTGTCGAGCTCGGCCTGCATCCTCAGCCCGGCGAGGCCGCCGGTACGCGTGAGCCGAACCCGTGCATGTCCCGCCATCGGGACGGCAGACGATAGAGGCCGGAGCGGCCGCCCTCACGCGCCCTGCGCGCGAGGCTCACCGCTGACGGGCAGGGCGCGCAGGCGAAGGGAGACCAGCGCCCAGGTGACGAGGATGCCGACGGCCGCGGCGGCGACGAAGGCGCGCGCGCCGACCAGCGCCACCAGGCCGCCGCCGACGGCGAACCCGATCGCCGTTCCCCACGACATCAGCGAGTAGCGCAGGGCGAAGACGCGGCCCTGGATCGCGTCGGGCACGGTGCGGCTGAGCAGCAGCCGGTCGTGCGTGCTCTGGCGACCGTTGCCGTAGCCGGCCAGCAGGTAGCCGACGATCAACAGCCACAGCGCTCCCGACACGGCGGCGACGCCAAGGCCCGCGCCGAGGAGCACCATGCCCTGCACGTAGCGGGCGCGACAGGTCCGTCCGTCGCGGGTGCGGCTCCCGGACAGCGCCCCGACCGTCATCGACACGCTCATGGTGGCGGCCAGGAGCGAGAAGGCGCTGCCCGACAGGCGCAGCGCGTCGGTCGCGAAGATCACCTCGCACACCGCGAACAGCGAGAAACACAGGGACACCGCGCCCGTGCCGACGACCATCGCGGCGACATCGGGCATGTCCCGCAGCGCCGCCAGCCCGGCTCGCGCCGAAGCCGGCGTCGCCGGCTCGTCGTCGCCGCCGGCCGGCGCCGCGCCGAAGTGGAGCGTCGTCACGACCGCCGCCGACAGCAGGAACGTCGCCCCGTTGAGGAGCATCAGCAGCCGGACGTCGCCGATGAGCAGCAGGCCGCCCGCGAGCAGCGGTCCGAGCACGAAGCCGAACTTCTCGATCGCGTTGTAGAGCGACGTCGCGGCCGGCAGGTCGCGCGGGCGTACCAGACCGGGCATGGCCGCCATCATCGCCGGGGCCGAGACCGCGCTACCGATGCCGGCGACCAGAGCCAGCGTGAACACGGCCGGCGCGGTCGGCGCAACGGCCAGCCCGATGAATGCGCCGGCGCCGAGCAGGTCCCCGAGCACGGCGCAGGTGCGGCGCGAGACGCGGTCGACGACGGCGCCGATGAGCGCGCCGAAGAGCATCGAGGGCAGGTAGTCGGCCAGCAGCACCGCCGTCACCATCCACGGCGAGTGCCGCTGCTGGTAGGCCAGGAGCAGCAGCGCGACGTAGCCGAGTCCCGTGCCGGCCGACGACTGGCAGAAGACGGCGAAGTAGCGTCGCGCGGGCGCGTAGGAGAGCAGTGCTGCGTAGGCGGCCATGTGACGAGTTGTGCATCGGCACAGCACGCATCCGGTTTGAGGTCTCGGCGTCGACGAATGTCCGAGCGACGACCGCCGTCGCTGCCACCCGCGCGCGACGGTGTCCCGACGGTGCGCACGCTGCTGCGGCGGGCACCCCTACGACCACCCCGCGTGCGACGCCCGATGACGCGCTCGAGCCGAGCGCGCGGACGCCGGGCGACGACTTCACGTTCGACGTTCGAGGCGCGGTGCGTCGAACGCACCACCCGACTGGGGGGCAACGCGCGCCGCGCACCGGATGCGCGCGCTCGCGCCCTAGCCTCGCTCGTTGCTCTTGCCAACCCGCGCCTTTGAGGGATCGCGCATGCTGCAAGTCGTCGACCCGATCGCCGCGGGGCCCGGCCCCGCGACCGCCGCTCCGCAGCCGGTGCGGCACACGAAGATCGTCGCCACGCTCGGCCCTGCCACCGACTCGCCGGGCACGGTCGACGCGCTCGTCGCCGCCGGCATGGACTGCGCACGGCTGAACTGCTCCCACGGCGATGCCGACGCCCTGCGGCGCCGCGCGGACGCGGTGCGGGAGGCGGGAGCGCGCGCGCGAAGGGCCGTGGCCGTGCTCGTCGACCTGCAGGGGCCGAAGATCCGGCTCGCGCCGACCACCTCGCCACTGGCCGTCGCAGTCGGCGACGTGCTGCTGTTCGCCGGCGCGGACCCGGTCGCCGGCCCGGATGCGGTCACCGTCGAGCTGCCCGGCTTCGCGTCGCTCGTCTCCGACCGGTCGCAGATCGCGATCGGCGACGGGGCGCCCCGGTTCGTCGTCGACGAGGTGCACGACGCGACGGTCCAGGCCCGCGCCGTGACGCCGGGTCTGATCGGCCCCCGCAAGGGCATCTGCGTCAGCCACGCGCGCCCGGCGTTGCCGGCCATCACGCCGAAGGACGAGGCCGACCTCGAGGTCGCGGTCGAGCTGGATGCGGACTTCGTGGCGCTCTCGTTCGTGCGCTGCGCGGATGACGTCCACGAACTGCGCGCGCGCCTCCGCGAGCGCGGGTCACGCGCGCGCGTGATCGCGAAAGTGGAGAAGGTCGAGGCCTTCGAGCGCCTGGAGGAGATCGTCGCGGCCGCCGACGGCGTCATGGTCGCGCGCGGCGACTACGGCGTCGAGGCCGGCCTGGAGCAGGTGCCGCTCATGCAGAAGCGCGTGATCCAGCAGGCGACGCAGGCCGGCAAGCTCGTGATCACGGCGACGCAGATGCTCGAGTCGATGCTCTCGGCGGCCGAGCCGACCCGCGCGGAGGCCTGCGACGTGGCCAACGCGGTCATCGACGGCACGTCGGCGCTCATGCTGTCGGCGGAGACCGCCGCCGGGCCGCACCCCATCGAGGCCGTGCGCTGGATGGCGGCCATCGCGTGCGCGGCCGAGGGCGCGCACGGGATCGTCCGCGCCACGGGCCCGGGGTCCGGCGACGGCGCCGACGCCGCCGTGCTGCACGCCGCGGTGCAGCTGGCGAGGGACGTCCGCGCCGAGGCGGTGATCGTCCCCACCGAGACGGGAGGCTCGGCCCGCGCGTGCGCGAAGTACCGCGGCTCGGCACCGGTGATCGCGCTGACCCCCGACCCGCGCGTGGCCGGCCAGCTGGCGCTCGAGTGGGGCGTCGTGGCGACGACGCTCGAGCGGGCGGAGGCGGTCGAGGAGCTCGTGCGCAGCGGGGTCCGCCGCGCGGCGGCGGTCGCCGGGCTGCCGCCGGGGGCGCGCGTCGTCCTCACGTCCGGCTCGTCGGCCGGGGCGAGCGGCACGACGAACCTCGTCGTGCTGCGCGAAGTCGACTGACGCGTACGGCCGACCGGCTACGTGTTCACGTGCTGGTCGGGCCGCCCTGCGCATGCGGTGATGGTCGACGTGGATGCCCAGCCGTCGCCGGCCCGGTCCCCGGTCTGGCTGGGGTCAGGCCGCCTCGCGCGGGGCCGCCGGTTCCGCCTGGGCCTCCGCAGCCGGCATCGCGGTCCGCAGCGGGCGCTCCTTCAGCGCGACGGCGAGCGCGAGCATCGCCGCGGCCAGCGGGACGAGGGCGATGAACACCGGCTGCAGCGAGGACGACAGCGCGGCGGCGGTGCCTTCGCGCAGCGCGCCCGGCACGGCGGCGCCGCCCTGGATCAGCCGGTCGGGATCGACGCGCGCGGCCGCGGCGGCGCCGAGCCGCGCGGAGAGCTCCGTCGCCAGCCGGCTGGTCAGCAGCGCGCCGAGCAGGACGACGGCGACGCTGCCGCCCATCGTGCGGAAGAACTGCAGGCTCGCCGTCGCCACCCCGAGCCGCGCCGGCTCGATCGCGTTCTGCGTGGCCACGACGTACACCGGCCACGTGACGCCCATCCCGAGGCCTGTGATCAGGAGCGCGAGCGACACCGTCGCGCGCGAGGTCCCCTGGTCCATGAGCGCGAGCAGCGCCGTGCCGGCCACGACGAGGACCCCGCCGAGGATCGGAAACAGCCGGTAGCGCCCCGACCGCGCAATCAGCTGTCCGGAGACGAACGACGACGCGACCCAGCCCAGCGACATCGGGATGAGAACGACGCCGGACGCCGTCGCCGAGGCGTCGAGGACGCCCTGGACGAACACGGGCACGTAGATCGTCACCCCGAAGAGCACGGCGCCGATCAACAGGGAGGCCGAGCTCGTGACCGCGAACACCGCGCGTCGGAAGAGGTCCAGCGGCAGCAGCGGCTCGGCGGCGCGGCGCTCCCACCAGGCGAAGGCGACCAGTCCGAGGACGCCCACCACGGCCCCGGCGACGACCTTCGCCGCCCCCAGCCCGTCGGTCGCGGCCCACGCGCAGGCCAGCAGCACGCAGGTCACCGCGAGGGTCAGCACGGCGGCGCCGACGAAGTCGATGGCGTGGCGGCGGGCCTGGAAGGCGCGCGGCATCGTCCGCAGCACGACCGCCAGCGCCAGCGCGCCGAGCGGCAGGTTGATCAGGAAGATCCAGCGCCAGGTCGCGAGGTCGGTGAGGGTGCCGCCCAGCAACGGGCCGGCGATGGCCGCGGTCGCCCACATCGCGCCGATGTAGCCCTGGTAGCGGCCGCGCTCGCGGGGCGAGAAGAGGTCGGCGATCGCGGTCTGCGAGAGCGGCAGCAGGCCACCGGCGCCGAGCCCCTGCAGCGCCCGCGCGGCGACGAGCTGGCCGACGTCCTGTGCGCCGGCGCACAGCAGCGAGCCGACGACGAACAGCGAGATCGAGATCGCCATGAGCCGCCGGCGCCCGTAGAGGTCCGACAGCTTGCCGTACAGCGGCACGGTCACCGTCGAGCTGACGAGGTAGGCGGTGACGATCCACGACAGCTGCTGGAAGCCGTGCAGGTCGCTGGCGATGCGCGGCAGCGCGGTCGCCACGATCGTCTGATCCAGTGCGGCCAGCAGCGTCGCCAGCATCATCGCGCTGAACGCGACGAGCACCTGACGACGTGAGCGGGGGGCCGGCTCGGACACGTCTCCACCATACGGCCGGCCCGCGCGCGCGGTGTTGGCGCGCGAGCGGGTAGACCTGCAGCCCGGGATGCTGTCGACCATCACGCGAGGTGCCGCGGCCGGAGCGATCGGAACGCTGGCGATGGACCTGCTGTGGTACTCGCGCTACCGCCGCGGCGGCGGCCGCGAGCCGTTCTCGGGCTGGGAGATCACGAAGGACCTCGACATCTGGGACGCGGCGCCGGCGCCCGGGCGGATGGGCAAGCGGCTGCTCGAGCTCGTGCTGCGCCGCCCGGTCCCGGTCGACGATGCCGCGACGGTGAGCAACGTCATGCACTGGGCCTACGGGACGGGGTGGACCGTGCTCAACGCGGCGGTCGTGCGGCGCCGGCCATGGTGGGCCGGCCCCGCCTTCGGCGCGCTCGTCTGGTCCTCGGACTACATCGTGCTGCCGGTCGCCGGCGTGTACGAGCCGATCTGGCGCTACGACGTCCCCACGCTGGCCAAGGACCTCAGCGCGCACCTCGTCTTCGGAACCGTCGCGGACGGCGCGCTGCGGGTGCTGTGAGCGACTGACCCACGGCCGGGATCCGATCGGCCACGTCGTCACCGGGCCGGGACCACGGACAGCGCGTCACGGGCCGCCGAGCTGGTCACGAACGACTCGAACGCCGTGGTCGTCTCGCGAACCGGTCCGGTCGCGGCGCGGATGATGTACCAGCGCCGCGCGGCCGGCGGCTCACGCACGTCGATCGTCGCCAGCAGGCCCTGCGCGAGCTCGCGCTGCACGGCGAAGTGGGACTGCAGCGAGACGCCCAGGCCTGCCTGCGCGGCGTGCTTGATCGCGCCGTTGGAGCCGAGGGTCAGGATGACGGGCGCGAGATCGTGCTCGGCCAGATAGTCCTCGACCATCACGCGCGTTCCCGATCCGCGCTCGCGGACCAGCCACGGGCGGTCGGCGAGCGCGTTCATCGGCACCTGCCCCTCGTCGGCCAGCGGATCGTCGGGGGCGGTGATGACGACGATCTCGTTGTCGAGGAACGGGGTGCCCACGAGGCCGCCGTCGCCGGGCGGGCGCCCGCCGATCGCGACGTCGGAGCGGTGCTCGAGGACGCTCGCGAAGACGCCTTGGCGGTTGTCGACGCTGAGCGCGATCGAGACGTCGGGATGCAGCGCCGCGTATGCCTTGATGAGCGGCACGACGATGTACTCGGCCGCCGTCGTCACGGCGGCGATCCGCAGCTCGCGGGCGGCCGCGCCGGCCGCCTCGCGGGCAACCCGCCGGCCCTGGTCGAGCAGGCCGAGCACGTCCGAGGCGTAGGGGGCGAACGCCGTGCCGGCCGCGGTCGGCACGACGCCGCGCCCGGCGCGCTCGATCAGTTCGACCCCGAGCTCACGGGACAGCGCCGCCACGGCGGCCGAGACGGACGGCTGGGTGACCACGAGCTGCTCGGCGGCCGCGGTCACCGAGCCGCCCCGCACGACGGCGAGGAAGCTCGCAAGCTGCGTCACGGTGATCGCCACCCGCCTTCTCTAGCGCACGCATCGTCGCCGGGCAACAGGCCGCCTGGCGGGGCGGCGAGGGGTCACGGCGCCGCCAGCTCCAGCGCCGGCGGCGGTGCGCCGTCGTGAGCCGCGACGCCGGCGCGCGTCCCCTGTCCGCCGAGCGCGACGGAGGCCTTCGTCGTGACCAGGTGATAGAGGATCAGTAACTGCACGAGGGCGAGCGACTCCGACCGGTGCAGGTTCGTCCCGATCGTGAACTCGCCGAGGCGCTGGGTGCGGAGGTGGCTGGCGAAGTGCATCGCTTGCCAGATCGCGTGCTCGATCTCCGCCGCGCGCTCGCGGTCGATGTCGCCCGGGATCCGGACGCAGTCGCTGCCGTTGTGCTGATCGAGGGTGATCCCGCTGTCACCGCCGATGAACGGCGACAGGTCGGGGTGCGCGAGCCCCTCGCGCAGCACGAGCCGCGCATCGAGCCGGTCGGGCGCGTCGCCGGCCGCGCCGGGCATGAACGCCACCACGATGTCCGCAAACCGCTCCTGCGGGCGGATGAACGCCGCCGAGTCGGGCTCGCGCCGGTCGAGCTCGGTCAGCACCTCGTCCGTCGTGTACCCGCGCCGCGAGCAGTCGCGCGCCACCTTCCACCTGCGGCGCAGCTCCTCCGGCGGCGCCAGGTAGACGCGGACGTCGTAGGCCTCGCGCATCTGCGGCGTGTGGTAGCCCAGCAGCCCCTCCACGATCGCGAAGGCGTGCGGCTCGATGTACATCGGCGCGCCGAAGGTGCCGTCCGTGTGCCGGTAGACGGGCTTGAGGATCGCGTCGCCGCCGCGCAGATGCGCGATGTCCTGGCCCATGATGTCCAGGTAGTTGCAGTCCGGGTGCAGCGGCGTGATGTTGCGCTCCTTGCGCTGCTGACGGTCGTAGCGGTGGTAGTCGTCGAGGGCGACGTGCGTCACCGCTTCCTCGCCGAGGATCCGCACGAGCCCCCGCGTGATCGTTGTCTTGCCGGCCGCCGAGTCTCCGACGACGCCCAGGATGATCGGGCGGGGCATAGGTCTCCTCCTCACGTCGTGGGCTGCTCGTCGGCGAACACGCGACTCTTGAGCAGGTCGCTCGCCTCGATGCGCATCAGGTCGTCCCGGGTCAGCGTGCCGCCCTCGTCGACGAGCCGGTTGGCCTGGCGAAGCCGGGCGCGCTCGAGCGCGTTGCGGATGCTGCGCGCGTTGGCGAACCGCGGCTGGGCCATGCGCCGCTCGACATAGCGGCGGAAGACCTCCTCGGCGTCGGGGCTCAGCACGTAGCGCTGGCGCTCGAGCATCAGCTCGCCGATGGCCACGAGCTCGTCCCGCCGGTAGTCCGGGAAGTCGATGTGGTGGGCGACCCGGGAGCCCATCCCGGGGTTCATGCGGAAGAACGCGTCCATGCGGTCCGCGTAGCCGGCGAGGACGACCACGAGCTTGTCGCGGTCGTTCTCCATCACCTGCAGGAGGATCTCGATCGCCTCCTGGCCGTAGTCGCGGTCGTTCTCGGGGCGGTAGAGGTAGTAGGCCTCGTCGATGAAGAGGACGCCGCCGTAGGCGCGCTTGAGGACCTCCTTGGTCTTGGGCGCGGTGTGGCCGACGTACTGCCCGACGAGGTCGTCGCGGGTCACCGCGACCACGCGCGGCTTCTCGATGTAGCCGAGCCCCGCGAGGATCTCCGCCATCCGCAGCGCCACCGTCGTCTTCCCCGTGCCCGGGTTGCCGGTGAAGCTCATGTGCAGCGACGGCCGCTCGGAGGCGAGCCCGACCCGGCGGCGCAGGGTGTCGACGACGAGCAGCGCGGCGATCTCGCGGATGCGCATCTTGACCGGCTCGAGGGCCACGAGCTCGCGGTCCAGGCGCTCGAGCACGGCGGCGACCTCGGTGTCGCGCAGCGCCGCGTCGACGTCGATCGGCTCGGTGTCGGCAGGCTCGGCGGTCGTCGGCGCGGGTGCGGCGGCGCTCATCGGCGCGCCTCCTCGGACGCGCGTGCGCCGTAGCGGCGCCCGGGCGGCTGGTCGGCGGCGTAGGAGCGCAGCGTGTAGCGGATGCACCGGTCCGGCCCCTCCTCGCGCTCGAGGTGGAAGCCGGGCTCGTCCGGCGGCCGGCCGACGATGAAGCTCAGCGCCGTCGTCTGGCGCCCCAGCGACGCGTCGTAGGCGACGACCTTGACGTACTGATGCGGCCACGCCTCGCGGCACGCGCGCACGTCGCGCATGGCCACGTCGACCTCGTCCTCGGTGAGGTCGAAGTTCGGCGTCCCCCACATCTCCCACAGCGAGTTGCGCGGATGCGGGTCGTCGGTTTGCTCGACCTGGATCGCCCAGCTGTTGCGCAGCGCGTAGCGGATCTGCGCCTCGATCTGCTCATCGGTGAGGTCGGGCAGGAAGGAGAAGGTCCCCTGGGTGATGCGCATGGCGTCCGCTCCTAGCTCGCCGTCGGCGTGACGAGCACGTCCGGCGTGTCCGTGGGCTGGAAATCGAAGGTGACGTCCTTCCAGACCTGCAGCGCGGCGTCCAGCTCCGGACAGCCCTTGGCCGCGGCGACGAGGATGTCGGGGCCCTCGGCGAAGAAGTCGCGCCCCTCGTTGCGCGCCTGGATCATCGCCTCGACCGCGACGCGGTTGGCCGTGGCGCCGGCCGCGATGCCCATGGGATGGCCGATCGTGCCACCGCCGAACTGCAGGACGACGTCCTCACCGAGGTAGTGCAGCAGCTGGTACATCTGGCCGGCGTGGATACCGCCCGAGGCGACCGGCATGACCGCGGGCAGCGACGCCCAATCCTGGTCGAAGTAGAGCCCGGTCTCGGGGTTGGCGCGGTTGTGACGCTCGCGGCACACGTCGTAGTAGCCGCGCACGGCGCCGGGGTCGCCCTCGAGCTTACCCACCACCGTACCGGCGTGGATGTGGTCGACCCCGAGCAGCCGGCACCACTTCGCGATCACCCGGAAGGAGACGCCGTGGTTCTTCTGGCGCGTGTAGGTGCCGTGGCCCGCGCGATGCAGGTGCAACAGCACGCCGTTGCGCCGCGCCCACTTCGACATCGACGCCATCGCCGTGTAGCCGACGGTGAGATCCATCATCACGATCACGCTGCCGAGCTCCTTCGCGAACTCGGCGCGCTCGTACATCTCCTCCATCGTGGCCGCGGTCACATTGAGGTAATGGCCTTTGACCTCCCCGCTCACGGCCATCGCGCGGTGAACCGCGTCCATCGCGAAGAGGTAACGGTCGCGCCAGCGCATGAACGGCTGTGAGTTGATGTTCTCGTCGTCCTTGGTGAAGTCGAGCCCTCCGCGCAGCGCCTCGTACACGACGCGCCCGTAGTTCTTGGCGGAGAGCCCGAGCTTGGGCTTCGTCGTGGCGCCGAGCAGCGGCCGTCCGAACTTGTCGAGGTACTCGCGCTCCATGACGATCCCGTGGGGCGGCCCCTGGAAGGTCTTGACGTAGTGCGCCGGGATCCGCATGTCCTCCAGGCGCAGCGCGCGCAGCGCCTTGAAGCCGAAGACGTTGCCGATGATCGAGGAGGTCAGATTGGCGATCGAGCCCTCCTCGAACAGGTCGATGTCGTAGGCGATCTTGGCGATGTACTGGTCCTGGGTGCCGGGCACCGGTTCGACCGAGTACGCCTTCGCCTGGTAGTGCTCGTGCGCGGTCAGCCGGTCGGTCCAGACGACCGTCCACGTCGCCGTCGAGGACTCACCGGCCACTGCCGCGGCGGCCTCGATCGGATCGACGCCGGCCTGCGGGGTGACGCGAAACGCGGCGAGGACGTCGGTGTCCTTCGGCTCGTAGTCCGGGTCGTAGTACCCCATCTCGCGGTAGGGGGTGACGCCCGCCGACCAGCGGCTCTTCTTGGCTTCGTGGTCGTTGCTCGAAGTCAGGCTCATGGTGCTCCTTGCGCTCGGGGGAGCCGACGGCCAGTGGAACATACCGCGCTCCTACAGATAATCCAGTAATTGTTGGCGGCGATCCATAGGTCACGGTCTATACGACTGCGCCGGCTTCCGGCAGGCGCGGTGCGCATCGCGTAGCTCGGGCCCGGCCGAGATGGGCGGCTCGGTGACATCGCGCGGCGTGGGGGGACCGGTGCGGCGCTCGGGCGCTTCGTCGCCGATCCGGTGCAGGGACCGCTCCCGGCGCTCATGCTGGTGCGTGTTCTTCGAGCCTGGTCTGCACGCGACGTCCATTTGCGGCGCGGTAGGCGCCGCGGTGGCCGTGGCGATGCTGCAGGGGGCAGGACGAGGCGGGGATCGCCTCCGCCGCCGGCATCGCGGCCAGTATGGGCGCCTGGACTCCGGGTGCCACGCGGCGTTCAGCGGCCCCTCTACGGTCGCCGCGGCGCTGCTCGGCGGCGGCCTCGGCGTGTCCCACGAGGACTTCACCGACGCCGCCGCCCGTGACCCCCGCCGCCTCGCCCCTGGCCGCCCTCGTGCGCTGCGTCGAGGACGAGCGCTGCAGCGCGTCGTTCCCACATGCCTTGCCCGCCGTCCTGCGCGTGACCACCCGCACGGGCGAGGAGCTCGAGGCCGGCGTCGAGGTCAACCGCGGCGGCCCCGGCAAGCCCCTGTCCGACGAGGAGCTGGCGAGGAAGTTGCACGACGCCGTGAGGCCCCTCCCGGAGGAGCGCGCGGCCGAGCTCGCGGCCCGAACGCTCGCCCTTGCTGACGCTCAGCGCGTCGAGGATCTCGCCGCGCTGCTGACCTCGGCGGGGGAGCGCTGAGGTCGAGACAGTGACCGCTCCCGGACTGCGTAGGTCAGGTGGGTCACCCGCTCCGTCGGCTCCGCGCGGACCGGCTCGAGGGCCACGCGGCCCGCGTCCACGCCCTCGAACAGGCGGATTCCGGAGCCGAGCAGCACGGGTGAGAGCGCGATCGTGAACTCGTCGATCAGGCCGGCGTTCACGTACTCCAGGATCGTTGCGCCGCCGCCCGCGATGCGGACGTCCCGGTCGC
>Ga0136846_1236448_pt1 | contig 14675 bp, 6 predicted proteins | sample HopSoiMetagenom2_FD_96841 | JGI IMG/M metagenome (GOLD analysis project Ga0136846, IMG submission 96841) | Grasslands soil microbial communities from Hopland, California, USA - 2 Assembly 2016 (version 4) | ecosystem: Environmental > Terrestrial > Soil > Grasslands | place: USA: Hopland...
AGAAAATTCAGGCCAACCTGTCCATTGCCGGTTCCGAATAGTCGGTCAAATTCCTCTGATGTTAAAGGGCTGGTATTTGGAGGCGCAAAGACAGTGGCACAACCAAAGCCACGAATAGTCTGATTATTCTCCGCCGTATTGATCGTAATCTCCGCTTCAATAACCTGGGGTGGCTGTGTTGTGCTCCCTCCGCCTGAATTATCTTTTTTGGAACAGGATATACTTAGCAGGAAGCAGGACAATAGCAATGGTATCCGCTTCAATTGGGCTACAGCAATTATGTATTTCATAAAATAAATGTATGGTTAGCTATCTAAATACAATGCAATTCCTTCTTATTTAGCTCTTATCTCAATTGTTGCCTTTTTCAAACCTTCAGCCATTGCAGTAACTCTAATTACCCCTGATCTTCCCTTCCCGGATCTTATAATGGCCAGTGCTAATCCTGAATAAGCTGCTCTGGCTTTTGAGGCAAAGGAAACCAGGTCTGCCGGATCACCATTATCGGTTGCCACTATTTCTCCCGGGCCTTCAATACTAAATGTGATCATATTGGTTGCGTCAGGCACTATCAGACCGTTCCTGTCTGCCACCTTAACTGTTATAAATGAAAGATCATTACCATCTGCTGCAATAGCATTCCTGTCCGCAGTAATCAATAACTGCTCAGCATTCCCTGTTGTCTGAATCGTTTTCTCAGCCCATCGCTTACCCTTTTTGTAAGCTATTACCTGTATTGTTCCCTGCGAATATTTTACACTATCCCATCTTATCCTGTATTCATATTCACCTTTCTTTTTTCTGCCAAGTGATATTCCGTTTAAAAATAACTCAGCTTCATCACCTGAAGTAAAAACATGAATAGGAGTAATTTGTCCTTCTCTGCCTGTCCAGTTCCAGTGTGGGAGGATATGCACCATGGGAAGATCAGGCCGCCACCGTGCCTGATATATATAATAACGGTCCTTGGGAAATCCAGCCAGATCAATGATACCTGAATAGGAACTCCGTGCATTATAATAAGGTGTTGGTTCACCCAGGTAATCCCAACCTGACCACACAAATTCCCCTGCAACAAATGGATGTTTATCCTGAGAAGAAAAGACTTTATCCGGAGATGCACCAAACTGGGCAGTATACAATTCATAACCACTTACCTGCTTTTTCCGGGGGTCACCGCCATTACTATCGCTTACTGGGGCACTTGTGCCTGTTGTTACAGGAAATAAATAAGTGCCGCGGCTACTTAATGTAGATGATGTTTCACTACTATAAATCAATTTATTTGGGAAGGCCTTCTGAAAAGCTGGGTATAAAGGTGATGTTCGAATGCCGCGAAGATGTGCATACGCAGGAGCATCACGAATGCCTTCTCCCTGGTAATTTAAACTCATGATATCCATTTCTTTTGGAAAAGGCATTTCGGGCTTTGCATAGTTCATGGATGCAGTGGCAGGTCTTGTATCATCTTCCTCTTTTACAATATCATGTAATTGTTTTGCCAATGCTGCACCTGCTTCAGCTGTATACTGTTCTCCCACCTCATTACCAAAACTCCAGGCAATGATGGATGGATGATTCCTGTCCCTTCGCATAAAAGATCTTATATCGGCTTCATGCCAGTCAGGAAAGATCAAATGAAAATCAAGCGGGGTTTTTCCACGTTCCCAGCAATCGAATATTTCATCAATTACTAATAATCCCATCCTGTCTGTCAATTCCAATAATTCCGGGGCTGGCGGATTATGTGCCATGCGAATGGCATTGCATCCCATTTGTTGCAGCATTTCCAATTGCCGTTCTGCAGCTCTTGTATTAAATGCAGCTCCCAATGCCCCGAGATCATGATGCTGGTTAACACCCTGGATCCGTACTGGTCTGCCATTGACAATTAATCCTTTTATTGGATCGAACTTAATAGAACGGATCCCGAATCGGGTTTCATATTCATCAATGAGCATCCCATTGGAGAATAATTTTGTAACAGCTACATAGAGACTCGGCTTTTGTATTGGAAGCGGTCCCCACAATAATGGATTTTTCAGGGTTAGTGATCTCTGATAATTATATGTCTGGCCTGCAATTACAGATATAGGAGACCGGGGAAAACTGGTTACCTTATTCTCTCTTTGACCACTTAACCGACCTGCTATATATATATCGGTTAGTATTTCAACTTTCTGATCAGCAGACGATTTGTTTTCAACGGTTACTTCCAAATTAATTTTTGCTGAACTGGCAGTCACATCTTTAGTGGTAATAAATGTTCCCCAATGGGCTACATGCACAGGATTTTCTTTCGTTAACCAGATACTTCTGTATAAACCTGATCCGGGATACCAGCGGGCAGAATTGGCTGGATTGTCTAACCGGATCGCTAACTGGTTATCACCTCCTGGGTTTACATAGGGAGTAAGATCAAGTCGGAATGAATTGTATCCATAAGGCCAACCTCCTGCCAGTTGACCATTCAGCCAAACCATTGCGTAAGACATTGCGCCGTCAATATCAAGGTAGATTGATTTGCCCTTATCGGTTGAAGCAATACTCAGTTTTCTCCTGTACCATGCAACTCCCTGGATCGGTAACCTCCCCATACCTCCTCCAACTATCGCATTAGCGCCATCATAAAATGGCCCTTTAATAGCCCAGTCATGTGGAAGATTCACCTGTTCCCATGTATTGTCATTGAAATTGTTTTGAACGAAAGGGAAATCTGCGCCCGGACTTCCTGCAGGACGGGTATGTCGTTTTGCGGTGTCTTTGATGAAATCATTGGCTGTTGGTAATATCCATGGCTTCAATACATCCTGTGATGAACTCACCGTTATTCCTTCTGTTGGCCTGCTATCTGCTACAATATTATCATTCCGGTCTGTAACCATAGGCCGCACATCATAGATCAGTTTATCGGGCTCTGCGGTATACCGCATGAATCGCCAGCCATCATTGATATTGATGCGTTCTTTGATTTTGGAAACAACCTGGCCGCTGGCCTCAGGAAAAAACAGCAAACTGCTTAATAAAAGCAGGCAACTGCTCAATAAGGAAAATCGCATGGTTATCATTGATTGAATACGCATGAAATAAGTTCCAGTTTCGAAATCGACGAGAATTAGTTAAATAAAAATTGAAAAAAAGGAGAGATGAGAACATCCCTCCTTGCTTAAACCTCTGTTTAAGTCTCAAAACGAAAAATCTTTATTACTGAGGTATATCGTACTTGTTGGCCCGCAATAGGCGGGCCGCCTGCTTATTCGGTTTATTTTATTAATACCCAGGGTTCTGATCAAGTTTTGCTTCTCTGTTTCTTTCAATCTCCTGCTGAGGAATTGGCCAAAGATTATACTTTGTGTTTGCCTGTGCTGCATAATAGGGATTACACATTACAACCCTGTCGTACCATTTTCCCAATCGCATTAAGGTAAGCATTCTTTTCTCCTCAAAGCCCAATTCCCTTATTCTTTCGTCCAGAATATAATCAATATTAACGTTAGCCGGTAATACCGGGCTTGCATTTGCCCGGGCACGTACTACATTGATATCCTGGGCAGCGAGGATTGTGTTATTCAAACCAAGATAAGCCTCCGCCCTGAGTAAGTATGTTTCTGCCAGCCTCATCATATATTCATCCCTGAATGTAAAAGCAGCCCCATCTTTTAAGGAATAAGGCCATTTACGATTTACGGGATCATACAATTCATTTGGATGCTGGTAAGGAGTGGTTGCTTTTGCCTGATACGGATAAAAAGCGCGACTGGGAACTCCGGAAACCAGGGTAACTCCATTTGAGCCTTTTGTACCTGCTGGTATATTTCCAAAATCAATATCGGTATTATACAATGGGCTATTGGGATTAGTAACCCTGAACTTTCTTACAAAGTTGTGATTTGCATTCCGGATATCATTATTGAAATCACTTGCCCATACGTTATTTATCATCCAGAGTGAAGGAGCCATAAATCCAACACCTCTGCCTCCAGAACTATAATCCCCGGCGGGCCACATAAAAGGGGCAATATTGTTTATTACTACATCACGTACCAGCGGCACATGCACCCTCTCCAGACAATATCCTCCAGCATTGGCGAAGCCCAGATTGGTAGCACCGGCACCTCCGGGTATATTCGCCTGAATTTGAATAACGAAGATTGCTTCCTTATTTCCTCCGGCTATCCTGTTTTGATTTCCTACACGAAACAGATCAGAATAAACATCTCCCGGATTGGTAGAAGCCATACTTCCAAAGCGGGAAGTCATCAATGCAACATTTGGAGTAGCAATCACAGCTGTTGCCGCATCAACCGCTTTTTGAAATTGACCATCGGCAATATACACTTCAGCCAGCAGGTGATTGGCAGCCTGAATGGAAACCTCTCCATCTTTGACTGCGGAAATTGCCGGCAAATTGGTAACACAATAAGTTAGGTCCTGTATAACCTGCGTTAATACTTCTTTTTTGGTAGCTCTTTTAAAATCAACTTTTGGTGAAGTAACTTCCTCAGTTTGCAAGGGAACACCGCCGAACAGATAAGCAAGGCTTCTGTATCCAACCGCTCTGAAGAATCGGGCTCTTGCCTCAAATAATTTTCTTTCTGCATCGGTCAGTTTTGAAGCGGGGATACGACTGACAACCGTATTGGCTTCGGAAATTATTTTATAAAGCCTTTGCCAATGTCCCAGCATAATACCCGAATTGGTGGCATAATTTGCCACAAGATTTGGCGTAGCGGCTGTTACATCAATTGCCATGTCTGTTCTATACTGGTATTCAAATACATTGTTATCATTCAATGTATAAAACTCCTCACGCAGTAACCTATAAAGGTTATTGATGGAAGCCTGGAAGTCTGCATTACTCTGAAAGGCGTTGGAGGTACTTAAAAAGTCAACCGGTACCTCATCCAAAAAATCTTTTTTACACGAGTTTCCGCCAATGATCAGGACGAGAAACAACAAATATGATAATATCTTTTTCATAATAATTTTTTTCTGGTTATCATTAGTAGTTGATATGAAGACCAACGGTATATCCCATAAGCACTGGTCTTCCGTCAGTGACGATACGACCCTGGTTCTCATTCGCGCCATTGTTGGTAGAAACTTCAGGATCCCATCCCTGCCAATCGGTCCAGGTTGCCAGGTTCTTGCCACTAACATATATACTAATGGACTGAGCTTTTACTTTTGAAAGTATTTTCGGAGAGAAACTATATCCCAGTGACACGTCCTGCAGCCTTATGAAGTCTCTGCTTTCATACATAGCTGGTTCTACTGTAGAATGTGTACCGGTAATTATTCTTGGATACTTGCCATTTGGGTTTCTGGGTGACCAGTAGTCTACCCCTTTCAGATCATTGTTCCGGATACTATTATCTTCCCGGAAGTAGAGGCGTACATTATTCTCGAGGTTTCCATTTTTACCACCTTGTACAGAATTAAGAAAAAAGCTGAGGGTAAATCCTTTGTATCCAAAGCTGTTATACCAGCTCATGCGATAAGCAGGTTCTCTTTTTCCAATAAATACCCTGTCATCAGAATTAATAGTTCCATTTTTATCCTTATCAAATACTTTAAGGCTACCTGTCTGGAATCCGGGAAGAAGCGTTTCACCCAGCTGATAAATACCCATTTGCTGATAATCGAAAATTTCCTGTATTGATTTTCCAATGAAAAGACCGCTAGAAACAATATCATCCTCTTTGCCGTCATTGTTGGCATCCACACCCGTAAGATGCTTTATCTTATTTGTATTACCCCAGATATTAAATGTTGATGTCCAGTTCCAATCTTTCTTTTCAATGATCTTCCCAGTAAGGCCTACTTCAAAACCCATATTATTGATCTTACCCAGGTTTGTTCTGAAAAGGTCAAACCCTGTTAGCGAAGGAACAGCTACACTGAATAACAGGTCGGTAGTGTTATTGTTATAATACTCCAGGTTACCGGATAACCGGTTTTTCAATAAGGTGAAATCAACGCCAAAGTTTAAACCTGCCGTCTTTTCCCATTTGAGATTATCATTTCCCAAAGTAGATACCTGTTGACCAAATGCTGTTTGAGAACCATCTCCATAAATATAGGACGCGTTTGTATTTACTGTAGCAATGGAAAAATAGCGGGTGGTCTGGTTACCTATCACACCATAGCCAGCCCTAAGCTTAAGAAAATTCACCCACTTTACACTTTGCATGAATTCTTCCCCTGTTATTACCCATCCAAGAGCAACCGATGGGAAAGTGGCATACTTGTAATTTTTGGCAAATCCAGAGAACCCATCACGGCGTATGGTAGCCGTCAAAAGATATCTGTCATCAAACTTATATGCTATTCTTCCCATCTGATAGTTAAGTGCTTCATCATACCCAGTGGTCGTGACATTTTTTGTATCTGCACCACCAATTCCATTATAACTCAGGTTCAGGCGCGAGAAACCAGTACCCTCAGCCAGCGTTCTTTCATTCTTTCTTTTGACAGCACCATATAAACCGGTAACGGTTATTCCATGTTTTCCAAAAGTCTTATTATAGGTAACGATATTATCAAAGGTGTAATCGTAATTGCTCTGGTTTTCCTTATAGGCGCGACCATTCTGATTGGCATCGAACCGGCTGGCATAATAGTGCTGATCATTTCTCAGGTTGTTCCCAAAATTCAACCGGTAATTCAACCCGCTGATAAAGGGAATATCAAGGTCTGAATATATATTGCCTACCCAATATTGATGCCTTTCATAATCATCCACGTAATAACTGGTCATAGGGCTACCCAAAACCGTATTAGTAGGACTCGGGATCACATTGCCCAATGAATCATAGGGCACCAGCAGAGGCGAAAAAATATTTATCAGGCCTATTCCTGGTTCACTGCCGTCCTGGTTAACAAAAGAACCAGATGATACCAAACCAACTCTCCACCAGTTAACAGGCTTTATTTCCAGGTTGGCGCGAATGCTTTTCCTGTTGAATTTATCGTTGATAATATATCCTTTTTGATTAACCACTGAACCAGACAACAGGTAGGTCACCCGGTCTCCACCACCTGATACACTAAGGCTGTTATCTATTATTGAACCGGTGTTGGTGGCTTCTTTCCACCAATCATAATTGTTGGGAAGAAGGGCAGTTCGGCCGGTAGTAGCCATTGAGGCATCCACTACATTCTCGATCTTGAAAGCAGGGTTAGGGTCTGTATAATTAGGGCCCAGGTAAGCCACGTTCCAAAATGCATCTCGTATTCCCTGCAGATAATCTTCCCTGTTTTTGGGTCGTAGATCATCGCCCCCTGAAGGAGTCTGGGTAGTATAGGAACTCGAAAATGATATTCTTGGTTTCTGATTGTATTTACCTTTTTTGGAGGTAATTAAAATTACACCATTGGCGCCCTGCGCTCCATATATAGCGGTGGCGCTCGCATCTTTCAGGATATCGATAGAAGCAATATCATCCGGGTTAATGGAGGATAGCGAATTGTTATACTGAATACCATCTACAATTATTACAGTGGCCTGGCTACCACTTATCGTTACCCTTCCCCGAATACTTATTGGTGGAGTTCCACCGGCAAAGGTTGAAAGGCCCACATTCAAACCCGGTACAGTACCCTGCAGGTACTGACCAATATTTGTATTCGGGGCGTTGGCCATGGTTTCCAGATTCACCCTGGCAACTGAACCTGTTACGTCAATTTTTTTCTGTGTGCCATAACCCACTACCACTACCTCACCCAGATCTCCACCTTTGGGGGAAAGCAGTACACTGATATTGTTACTATTACCAACTGTAACTTCCTGATCAACATAATTCACACTGGTAATTACAAGGGTAGCCCCCTTAGCGGCATTGATTGAAAAATGTCCATCATTATCGCTTGCGGTTGCTTCATTAGTTCCTTTAACAGTAACGGTAGCGCCAGAAACAGGCAGTCCCTGACCATCCGTTACTTTTCCGGCTACTGTTTTAGTTTGAGCAAATGCGGCTGTCGATAAGAAGAGTGAAAAGCCGAATACAATAAACATCGAAAGTTTCCTGACAAGGAGTTTTTTTAAATTCAAACTGGCTGTTCCATTTGACAAGCCAGGTCTCATTTTTTTCATTTTGCAAGTATTAAAGTTAGAGGTATAAGCTTCAGTGCTTTTTTCGCAGTCCGGATAATGTGTTCTCATTACCCTGTTATGGGAGGTTTAAGTATTTAGGTCCATAAGCAATAGATTTTGTTTGGTAAAAAGAGTCAGTTGCAGTTTGGGCTTACATAAGGTGAGATCAGAAAGCGTTTTATCTGAAATCCTTTGATGAATAGGCGTATGTGGGAAAGAAGGGGTTGAAATATGAAGGCTATCCCCGCAGAGCAAATGCAATCGCTGATACATGCAGTTATTTTTCGTTTGAGCAAACAATAGGTCCGGAATAAAATTCGGGGAAGCCCGGATATTAGGTTAGCACATATAGCTAATTTCCTGTTCGGAATGTTCAAACTGCTGTATAAATCAGGGAGATACTGTCAATCCGCGATTTGCCTGTCAACAAGGCATGGGGTTATCGCGGTTTACGTTTAAGATTAACGTATTCAGATGGGGAGAGGTTAAATTTTGCTTTAAACGCCCTTGCAAAATAATTAGGCGTGGCAAATCCCACTTCATATCCAATCTCGGAGATCTTCATATCTGTATTTTCCAATAGTGCAATTGCCTTGTTCAATTTGATGGTGCGGATAAATTCAACAGGGGTCTCGCCGGTGAGGGTCACGATTTTATTATATAGCGATCCCCGACTCATATATAAATGTTTACTCAACTCTTCTACCGAAAGATCGGGGTTATCTATATTGGCCTCTATAAATTGGGTGATCCTCAGCAGAAGCTTTTCATCATCCGATTTTGCTTCCACTTCCGGTGTCTCCATTTTAATTTGCCTGCTATAAGTAGTTTTCAGATTCTGGTTGAGGTTGAGCAGGTTCCTGATACGGGCATTTAATATCTCGAAATTGAAAGGTTTGGTCAGGTAATCATTGGCCCCTGTATTCAGACCCCTGAGCTGATTGGAATCACCGGTTAATGCTGTCAATAATATAATAGGTATATGGCTGGTGCGTTTGTCGGATCTGATCTTCTTACAAAGAACAATTCCGTCCATCTCAGGGATATTAATATCACTGACTATTACCTGCGGATGGGCCGATAATACTTTTTGCCATCCCTGTTTTCCATCTGCGGCTTCAACAATCTTATAATGGGTACCCAGGTTTTCAACGAGGTAGTTCCGGAAATCTTCATGGTCCTCAATAATCAGTACAGTTGGTTTTTCCAATTTGGATTGAGGTCCTGTTTCCAGTTTTTTTGTATCATTCGTCATCATTTCTGCGAGGGCAGCCTCATCAATGCTATGCTGAATAGGCTTACAGGGAAGCTGTACGGTAAAGCTGCTTCCTTTTCCATGAATGCTTTCCACATGAATACTGCCGCCATGCAGGTTCACGAATTCTCTTGTTATGGAAAGACCGATGCCACTGCCTTGGTTAAGAATAGTAGTACTGGCATCTCCCTGGAAGAATCGTTCAAAAATCTTTTCCTGAATTTCACTTGTCATTCCTATTCCAGAATCAGCAATGGTGATCTTTATGCCAGCATCAAAATCCTGATCCATGCTCAGCCAGACCTTTCCATCAGCTGGTGTAAATTTAAATGCATTGGACAGGAGGTTAAATAAGATCCGCTCCAGTTTATCCCGATCGAAAGAGGTATAATAATGGCTGAGCGTACTGGTAAAGGTGAAATTGACCTGTTTGCGGTCTGAGACATCCTTGAATGAATCTCCCACTTCTTTTACAAAAGCCACAAGGTCCCCTTCAGCAAGATTTAATTTCAATTCACTTTCCTCCAGCTTCCGGAAATCAAGTAATTGATTGACCAGGTTTAATAACCTTCTTGCATTTCTCCTGATGCGGCTGAGCTGATCCAGCTTCTTATCATTGCTTTCATGCTGCAACAGATTTTCCGTAGGCCCTACTATAAGGGAAATGGGTGTACGGAATTCATGACTTAAATTGGTAAGGAACTTTATTCGGACCTGGTCAAATTCATGCTTTCGTTCAGCTTCTTTTCTTTCCTGCTCCAGCAACTGTTTAACCTGCAATCGTTCCTGCTCCAGGGCAAACTGGTTTTTCAATTTTTGTATTCCCCGGTATCTCACAGCCCAAAGCACGAGTGCAAACGACAATACATATAATATATAGGCATAGCTGGTGCGCCACCAGGGCGGACTTACATATATGGAAATGGTGGATTCTGGTGTGGCCCACAAACCGTCATCGCTTCTTGCCTTTAAACGGAAGGTATATTTTCCGGGGTCAAGATTGGTATAGACAGCAGTTTTTGACGAACCCACCTCGTTCCAGTCTTTATCGAATCCGTCCAGTTTATAAGAATAACGGCTTTCCCTTGGAGCAGTAAAGTTTAATGCAATAAAGTCCAGTGAAAAATTCTGACGGTGGTTCAGCCGGATCTCTTTGGTAACGGCAATATCTTCTTTAATGGGTGATTTTTCACCCGGTATTACCGAACGATTGGATATTTTCAGATCAGTAAAGACCAGTTCAGGCACATTCCTGTTTGAATTAAGGGATCGGGGATTGAAAAAATTAAAGCCCTCCAGACCACCAAAGAACATTTCACCGGATGAAGTTTTCAGGCCCGCACCCAAATTATAAGGGCTTTGCTGCAACCCATTATAATAAGCGTAATTTTTGAACCGCTTTAACAGGGGATCAAAACTGCTAATGCCTTTATTGGTACTCAGCCAAAGCCTGCCGGCGTCATCCTCAAGGATTTTATGAACCACACCATTGGAAAGTCCATCCTGCTCTGAGTAAACCGTAAACTTTTTGGTGTTATTGTCATATAAACATAATCCGCCACCTGCCACACCTGCCCACATATTCCCATTACGGTCTGAATGGAGACTTATTACTGCATTTAATGGCAGATTACTGTTTGCAGGATTGAGTTGCTGATAAGTTTTATTCCAGGGATCATAAATGGCAATTCCGGAACCACTGGACCCAATCCACATATTACCAAACCTGTCCTCTTCAATGGCACGGATAAATCCGTTCAGGGGTAGTGTTCCGCCTTTGATCTTATCCGGGACAAGCCGATGGAATTTTGCTTCAATTGGGTCATATATATCAATGCCAAAGCCATTAGTGCCTACCCATACATTTCCCTTACTGTCCTTCTTTATGCAAAAGATGTCATTATTCGATAAGTTATCTGGCCCCTCACCTTCCAAATAATGTTTGATCTTTCCCGACACCATATTTAATACATACAGGCCATCCTGATAAGTACCTATCCAAATTTCATTGCCTGCACGTTCCATAACCAATATGGATTGCGCTTTATTACCAGCAGTACTCAATACCGGATGATCAAACAAACCTGTTTGCCGGTGAAACAAATTAAGTCCGCCTCCGTCTGTACCGATGTAAATGTTTCCATTCAGACTTTCCGCGAAAGAAGTTACAGTTGCATAATTTAACCCGTGGGGATCAAATGGGTTGCTTTGCCTGAGCTCAAAAAAAGCAAGGTTTTTATCATATTTATTTATACCGGACTGTAAAGTGCCAAACCAGTAAATACCGTCTTTATCTATGAATATGCTGCTGACTGATTTTCCATTAAAACAATATTTATTCCTGCGGTCCACCTTAATGCGAACAGCTTTTGCTGTCTGTGGGTCAAAAATATTAAGCCCATTATCGGTTCCTACCCATAATTGGCCGCTATTGTCAACGGCGATGGAATGAACACGATTGTTACTTATTGTATTGATATCATCTGCACTATAATGGTAATTGGAAAAACTTTTCCCATCCGGATGAATAACTGCCAGTCCGTTATCCTGTGTGCCAAGCCATATATTGCCTTTATTGTCTTCAGCTATTGAACGTATGATATTGTCAGGAAGAGAATTGGGATCATCCTTGTCAGGAAGGAACCGCTTAAAACTATTTGTTTCTTCGATGAATAGATGTAAGCCGGCAATGGTACCCAACCATAACCGGTGCCTGCTGTCTTCGAAAAGACTGATAATACAGTTCGAATTAAGCTGGTTGTCCTGTGCCTGGTCAGCTATATAGGATTTTATATTCCCGGTTTTAGGGTCCAGTAAAAACAGTCCATTATACGTTCCCGCCCAAACTCTTCCCTTATGATCAATGCAAAGCGAACGAACTGCGCCCCGCTTTGAAAAATCATAATTTATGAAAGAATTCTTTGCATGATTGTAGCGACTAAGGGTATTGTTTGAACCAAGCCATATATCGCCCTGGCTGTCTTCCTTCATTGACATCACGGAACCCGCTCCAAGCGAGGAACTATCTGAAGGATTATGGCGGTAAACTGTAAAGTTCACCCCGTCAAACCTGTTCAAACCATCATCAGTGGCGAACCACATATATCCATAGCGATCTTTAATTATTGCATTTACCGTATTGGAGGAGAGTCCATTCTTGCTACTGAAATTAATGAAACTGAGATCACTGTATTGGGCAGAAGAATTCTGCAACAGCAATAACATTACAAATGTGGCCAATAAGGTGGTATACCTCATATAAGGGTTGAGAGTCAGCAAGTTTACTCAAAAAAGACCTCAGCAATAGCAATTTAAATTAAATAAACAGAAACCTGAAGAAGCAGGATTCAGGTCTTATAGGGAATTTTTAGTCCCTATTGGGTTCCTGAGTAGGCTTGCTTTTCTTAAACTTTAACCAGGTTACCTGTGATATGAAATCGGTTTCGTAAATAAAGTTTGCTCATTTAATGTAGAAGATTGAAAAATCGCCCATATTGGCTGTTTAACTATTGCATCAGCCTGTGCCAGTAAATCAAAATCACCTCATAGCCTCGAAACCACCGTATCAGCGGCTACAGTCATTGGATGCATTACGTGGCTTTGACATGTTCTGGATAATTTGCGGGGAAGGGATCTTTCATGGCATTGCTTCTGTTATAAAAGAAAAGTATTCCCTCCAGCAAAGCACCGTGGATTGGCAAATCACGATTAACAGGGATGTAGGGCCAATAGAAAAATTATTCCTTTTAATAAGTAACCAGTTGCACCACAGTGTATGGAACGGGTTTACATTTTATGATTTAATATTCCCACTATTCATATTTATTGCGGGAATTAGCATGCCATTCTCCTTTAACAGGCAGTTGGATCAGGCACAGGATAAAAAGGCAACCAAAAAAAGGATTTATCGATCACTCCTTAAACGAACCCTTATCCTGATCCTGGCAGGTATGGTAGTAAATGGTGCATTGAAGTTTAATGGCTATGAAAATACCCGGTTTGCAAGTGTACTCGGAAGAATTGCACTCAGCTGTTTTATTGCTGCCACTATTCTTCTAAACTTTAAATTGAGGGAGCAAATCATTATATTTTTTATACTACTGTTTGGCTACTGGGCAGCAATGATGCTGATACCAGTACCTGGTTATGGAGCGGGCTTATTAACACCTGAAGGAAATTTAGCAGCATTTGTAGATCGGGCTATGCTGCCCGGAAAATTGCACCGTGGTGTATACGACCCGGAAGGGTTATTATCCACTATTCCTGCTATAGGTTCGGCGATGTTAGGAGTCTTTACAGGGCAATTTCTATATAGTCTTCCCAAAGAAAAAAGGAATTCAGGAACCGCACTCATTTTACTTTCTTCAGGGATTATCTTAATTGCTGCTGGATGGCTATGGGGATTGGCTTTCCCAATTAATAAAAACCTGTGGACCAGTTCTTATGTCCTATATGCAGGCGGCTGGAGTTTATTGCTTTTTGCCATGTTCTATTGGATAATTGATATTGCGGGATATAAAAAATGGAGTTTACCTTTTGTGTGGATTGGCACCAATTCAATTCTTATTTATATGGCAGCCCATGGAGTTGTCAATTTTGAGTATACTTCCAATTTTTTATTCGGAGGATTAATTAACCATGTAAATGAAGCCTGGCATCCGGCTTTGCTGTGGACAGGTGTTTTGATTATCCAGTTAGCTGCACTATATTTTCTGTACAAAAAGAAATGGTTCTTAAAACTGTAAGTAAATCCTGAAGTTATTTAACCCTCATCACCTTTGTCAAGGCTTGTTAACCATCAGTGAGGCAATTTCTCTCTAAAATACCCATATGCCCAGGTGCCAGCAATTGCACTTAATAATGTAACGGCAATTACAGTAGCACCTGAGCCAATTTGTGCAAACAGGGGGCCCGGGCATGCACCGGTTATTGCCCATCCCAAACCAAATAGCAATCCTCCAATGACCTGGCCCTTGCTAAAGGGCTTTCTATGGAATTCAATCTTTTCTCCGGAAATAGTTTTGATATTGAATCTTTTGATCAGCCACACAAAAATGGCAGCTACTATAATTGCACTACCAATCACGCCATACATGTGAAAGGACTGCAGGTGAAACATTTCCTGGATGCGAAACCAGCTGACCACTTCCGATTTTATCAATACAATTCCAAAAGCTGTTCCTGCAACGGTGTATCTGAGACACTGATACCATTTGTCTGTAAGTTTACTCTCATTTATACCCGCTTCATCCAGTGAACGAACTTCAAAATCTGTATTTATAGTATGCATTTTTATTTAGTATTAAAGTGACAGGATATAAGGCA